>Ga0302326_10006184_pt1 | contig 26936 bp, 24 predicted proteins | sample Palsa_T0_3_FD_202264 | JGI IMG/M metagenome (GOLD analysis project Ga0302326, IMG submission 202264) | Peat permafrost microbial communities from Stordalen Mire near Abisko, Sweden - Palsa_T0_3 | ecosystem: Environmental > Terrestrial > Soil > Palsa > Peat permafrost | place: Sweden: Abisko... | reverse complement strand
CAGGCGCGCGCGTGCAGATAGCGCGCACACGAGAGACCTGTGGTTCCGAGGCCCACGATCACGGCGTATGGCTGTGGCATGGCGGCGCTCATCGCAGCTTCAGCGTCGCAAGTCCCGCCAGCACCAGCAGGAGCGAGATGATCCAGAAGCGCACGATCACCTTCGGCTCCGCCCAGCCCTTGAGCTCGAAGTGGTGGTGGAGCGGGGCCATCTTGAAGATGCGCTTGCCGGTCAGCTTGAAGGAGGCGACCTGCAGGATCACGGAGGCGGTCTCGAGCACGAACAGTCCGCCCATCACCAGCACCACGAGCTCCTGGCGCACGATCACCGCCAGCACGCCGATGGCAGCGCCGATCGCGAGCGCGCCGATGTCGCCCATGAACACCTGCGCGGGGTAGGCGTTGAACCACAGGAAACCGAGTCCCGCCCCGGCAAGCGCGGCGCAGAAGATCAAGAGCTCCCCGGCGCCGCGGATGTCCGGGATCTGCAGGTAATGGGCGAACACCACGTTGCCGCTGGCGTAGGCGAAGATGCCGAGCGCGGAAGCCACCAGCGTCGCGGGCATGATGGCGAGCCCGTCGAGCCCGTCGGTCAGGTTAACGGCGTTGCTCATGCCGACGATCATGAGATAGGCGATGGCGATGAAGACGAAGGCCGGCAGCGGCACGTGGAAGTTCTTGACGATCGGCAGGAACAGCGTGGTCTCCGCCGGCTCGGTGGCGGTGAAGTAGAGCGTCGCGGCGGCGGCAAGTCCTGCCACCGATTGCCACAGGTACTTCCAGCGCGGCGCGAGACCCTTGGCATTGCGCACCACCAGCTTCAGGTAATCGTCGTAGAAGCCGATGAAGCCGAATGCGAAGGTGACGCCGAGCACCGTCCACACCAGGCGGTTGGACAACTCCGCCCACAGCATGGTGCTGACGAGCGTCGTGGTGAGGATCAGCGCACCGCCCATAGTCGGGGTGCCGGCCTTGGGCAGATGACTCGCCGGACCGTCATCGCGCACCACCTGGCCGATCTGGTAGCGCGACAGGCGCGCGATCATCGTTGGACCGATGATGAGCGAGAGCCCGAGCGCGGAGGCGGTCGCGAGAATGGCGCGGAACGTCAGGTAGGAGAACACGTGCAGGCCGGTGATGCGGCCGGCGAGCTGCTGTGTGATCCAGTACAGCATCAGTGCCCGCCCCCGCTCGCACCGGCAGCGCCGGTGAGCGCGTTCACGACCCGCTCGAGGCGGTTGAAGCGCGAGCCCTTCACCAGGATCCGCACTTCGGGGCCGGCGCTGGCGAGCGCTGCGGCGAGCGCTGTGGTGAGAGCGGCGAGGTCGGTGAACGACTGGGCGCCTGCGCCGAAGCTCACGGCCGCGCGCTCGCTCAGGGCGCCGAATGCATACAGCCGCTCGATCCCGGCGCTGCGCGCGAATTCCCCGCTGTCCGCGTGCGCCTCGGCCGCGAAGCTTCCGAGTTCTGCCATGTCCCCGAGTACCAGCCACTTGCGGCCGCTGAGTGAGCCGAGCACCTCGATCGCCGCGCGCACCGAGCTCGGGTTGGCGTTGTAGGAATCATCGATGACCCAGGCGCCGCTCTGCGCCTGCTTGAACTGCAGCCGCCCGGCCACCGCCCGCACGCCGGCAAGACCTGCGCTGATCTGCTCGAGGGTGGCGCCGGCGCTGGCGGCCGCCGCGGCCGCAGCAAGCGCATTGGAGATGTTGTGCGCGCCGCCCACGCAGAGCTCGACGGCCGCACTTCCCTCGGGGGCTGTCAGCCGGAACTGGGTGCGAAAGCCGTCCGTCCCGACCGAGGTGCGCACTTCGCTGGCGCTGAAGTCGGCGCGCTGTTGCAGGCCGAAAGTGACCACGCGTGCGCGCGTCATGCCGCGCCACAGCTGCGCGAACTCATCATCCGCGTTGATCACCGCGGTCGCCGCCGCAGCCAGGCCTGCGACCATCTCGCCCTCGGCGCGCGCCACGCCCTCGAGGCTGCCGAAACCTTCGAGGTGCTCGGCTCCGGCGTTGGTGATCATGCCGACCGAGGGACGCGCGATGTCCGCGAGCGCGGCCACTTCGCCTGCGCGATTGGCGCCCATCTCCACCACCGCGAAGCGGTGCTCGGGGCTCAGCCGCAGGAGCGTCAGCGGCACGCCGATGTGGTTGTTGAGGTTGCCGCGGGTCGCAAGACAATTGCCGGCCTGACTTAAGATCGCAGCCGTCATCTCCTTGGCGGTCGTCTTGCCGTTGCTGCCGGCGACCCCGACGAGCGGTCCGGTGAACGCCTCGCGCCAGAGGCGCGCGGCGAGCGTGAGCGCTGCCTGCGTGTCCTCGACCACGACCTGCGGCAGCGTCACCGGCTGCAGGGCATCGACCACGGCGCCTGCGGCCCCCGCCCCGAGCGCGGCGGGGACGAAGTCGTTGCCGTTGAAGCTCGGACCCTTCAGGGCGATGAACAGCTGCCGCGGCTTGAGCGCGCGCGTGTCGCTCACCACCTCGGTGTAGGTGGCATCAGCGCCGGCGAGCCTGCCGCCGGCGGCACGCGCGAATTCGGACAGCGTGCGCTTCATGCCGGCAGCCTCGCGAGCTCGGCGGCGACCACGGCCTGGTCGCGAAACGCGCGCCGCTCATTGCCGACGATCTGGTAGTCCTCGTGACCCTTGCCGGCAATCAGCACGACGTCATCGGGAGCGCAGCGCGTGAGCGCGAGGGAAATGGCGAGCGCGCGATCGTGCTCGACCGTGAGCGGGGCGTGCGGGGCGATGCCCTCGATGATGTCGGCCACGATGCGACGCGGATCCTCGCTGCGCGGATTGTCATCGGTCAGCACGATGTCATCGGCGAGCTCGGAGGCGATGCGTCCCATGATCGAGCGCTTGCCCGGGTCGCGATCCCCGCCGCAGCCGAACACCACGCGCAGCTGCCCGCGGCAGTGCAGGCGTGCGGCACGCAGCGCGTTCGCCAGCGCATCCGGGGTATGCGCGTAGTCGACGATGGCAAGCGGGGTACGGCCGCGTCCCCCGAGCAATTCCATGCGCCCGCTGGCCGCGCGGCAGCGCGAGAGCGCCTGCGCGGCCTCGGCGAGCGGAATGTCCCACGCCAGGAGCACGGCGAGCACGGTGAGGGCGTTGTCGACGTTGAACTCACCGACCAGCCGCATGTGCAGCTCTGCCGAGCCCCAGCTGGATTGCACCTCGATATTCAGGCCCGTGGGCTCGGGCTGTACGCGCGCGGCGCGCACGAAGCTCGCCTCGCTCGGGGCCGGGGCTGGCGGGTGCGCGCGCGAGGTGATGATCAGCCGCGCGGCGGAGGGCTTGTGCGCGAGCGCTGCGCCAAAGGGATCATCGACATTGATGATGCGCTGCGCGAGCCCGGGCCACTCGAACAGGCGTGCCTTGGCCGCCCCGTAGGACTGCATCGTGCCGTGATAGTCGAGATGGTCGCGCGTCAGGTTGGTGAAAGCTGCGGTGTGGAAACGCACGCCGTTGACACGCCCCTGGTCGAGGGCGTGTGAGGAGACTTCCATGCACACGCACTCGGCGCCCGCGCCCAGCAGCGCTGCGAGCTGGCGGTGCACGGTGACCGCATCCGGAGTCGTGTGCCTCATCGGGGTGATCTGCGGCGGCATCCCCGCCCCGAGCGTGCCCATGTAGGCAGCCGGCCGGTGGCAGCGCTGCAGCGCCTGCGCCAGCAGCCAGGCACAGGTGGTCTTGCCGTTGGTGCCGGTGATGCCCGCCACCGTGAGGCGCTGCGAGGGGGCACCGAAGAAACGATCCGCGATGAGGCCGGCACGCGCGGCGAGCTGCGGGAGCGCTGCCACGAAGATCGAGGAGGGAAAGCTCGGTGGTGAGGCTGCGTCGGGCTCGTAGAGCACCGTGCGCGCGCCGCGCTTGACCGCCTCGGGCGCGAACTCAAGACCGTGGTGACTGCGACCGCGGCAGGCGAGAAACAGCGCTCCGGGGCTTGCCGCCTGGCTGTCGAGCGTCACATCGCTCACGGGCAAGTCGGGCGGAACCGTGATGAAGCCCCTCGTGAGCTCGGCCAGTGTGCGCGCCGCGCTCATGGGAGCGCGGCCGCCGTGCGCACGTTACCGAGCGCCGGTCCCGCCGGGAGTTCCTCGGGGGTGTTGACGGGTTGATCGGGCGCCACCGCGAGCAGGCGCAGCGCACCGCCGACGATTCTCGAATACACCGGGGCCGCCACCTGTCCGCCCCTGTGCTCCCCTGCACTCGGCTCATCGATGACCACCACCGCCGCCAGGCGCGGCTCGCTCGCGGGCGCGACGCCGCCGAACACGGCCATGTAGCGATCGGTCGAGTAGCCCCCGGCGGTCGCCTTCCAGGCGGTGCCGGTCTTGCCGGAAACGCGATAGCCCGGGATCGCGGCGAGCTTGCCGGTCCCCTCGGCGGCGACCACCGACTCGAGCATCCCGACGAGCTCGCGGCACACCGCGGGGGAGAGCTCGTGCTCCCCGGGGGGCGCATTCTCGACGCGCAGGAAGGAGACCGGCCGCGCCACGCCGAAGGCGCCGATGGTCGCGTACGCATGCGCCAGCTGCAGCGGGGTGACCGACAGTCCATAGCCGTGGGACATGGTGACGATGCCGATGGGCCGCCACTGTGAGTAGGCAGGCAGCAGGCCTGCGGACTCCCCGGGATAGCCGCTGGTGGTCACCTGTCCGAAGCCGAGCTTGGTGAGGGTGGTCCAGATCTCTTGCGGTGGAAGCGTGAGGGCGATGTGCGCCATGCCGACGTTGGAGCTCTTGGCGAGCACCGTGGCGATATCGATCGCACCCAGGTTGTGCTCGTCCTCGAAGGTCTTGGTTCCGACCTTGACGTAGCCGGGGGAGGTGTCGATGACGCTATGGCTGTCGTATTTGCCGGAGGACAGACCCGCGGCGACGAAGAACGGCTTGATGGAGGAGCCGGGCTCGAAGATGTCGGTGGCGGCGCGGTTGCGGTAGGTGGAGGCCTCGATCTGGTCGCGATCGTTGGGGTTGTAGGCGGGTTGGTTCACCATGGCGAGCACTTCACCGGTGCCCACGTCCAGCACCACCACCGAGCCGGCACGTGCGCGCTGGTCACGGATCGCCGCCTTGAGCTCGCGGTAGGCGAGGTACTGCACGCGCAGGTCGATCGCCAGCACCAGATCGCGCCCCTCGCGCGCCGGGCGGATGCTCTCGACGTTCTGCACGATGCGCCCGTAGCGGTCCTGAATGACGCGCTTGGCGCCGTCCTCGCCCGCGAGCCAGTGATCGAAGGCGAGCTCGAGCCCCTCTTGCCCGGCATCGTCCACGTTGGTGAACCCGAGAAGGTGCCCGGTCACTTCACCTGCGGGGTAGTAGCGACGGTACTCGCGCGAGGTGTAGACGCCTGCGATTCCGAGCGCCTTGATCTCCTCGGCCTGCGCGGGCTGGCGCTGACGGGCGAGGTAGACAAACTCGCGGTCGAGGTTGCTCGTGATACGCCGCGCCAGCTCCTGGCGGTCGAGCTTCAGCGCCGTGGCCAGGCGCGGAATCTGCTCGGTGGCGAGCGCGAGCTCGCTCGGATTCACCCACACCGAGTCGACCGGCGTGCTGACGGCGAGCGGCTCGCCGTAGCGGTCGGTGATGGTGCCGCGGTGCGCGGCGATCTGCAGCACGCGCGTGAAGCGCGCATCCCCCTGCCTGGCCAGGAACCCGTGATCGACCAGCTGCAGATCCACGGCGCGCCAGGTCAGTGCCGCAGCGCAGGCGCCGAGGAGCCCGAGCAGGAGGGAGGCGCGCCAGCGAAACGAGAGCGGCGCGGCCTGGCGTGTGCTGCGCGCCTTCACGGGGACACGATCTCGATCTCCTTCGGCGGTGGCATCGCCATGTGCAGCTTGGTGCTGGCGACGCGCTCGACGAAGGCATGCGAGGACCAGGCACTCTGCTCGAGCTGCAGCTGCCCCCATTCGATTTCGAGGTTGTCGCGGCGTGCGTTGAGCGACTCGAGCTGCACGAACAGCTCGCGCGCGCGGTGCTTGCACCAGATCGCCCCGGCCGCCGAGCCGAGCGCGGCCAGCCACAAGAGCGGCACTGCGAGCACCAGCAGCCGGCGGCTCATGGCAGCCGCTCCGCCACGCGCAGCAGTGCGCTGCGCGCGCGCGGATTGCGCGCCAGCTCCGCCTCGCCCGGGCGCATCTTGCGCCCGATGATTTTCAGTCGCGGGCGCGCCCGCACCGGAATGACCGGCAGATGCTTGAGCGCCGGATCGACCTGCGACTCGCGCTGCATGAAGCGCTTCACGGTGCGATCTTCCAGTGAGTGAAAGCTGATGACCGCCAGACGCCCGCCCGGACTCAGTACTTCGAGCGCGGCGGCGAGCGCGCGCTCGAGCTGGCCGAGCTCGTCGTTGATGAACATGCGCAGCGCCTGAAAAGTGCGCGTCGCGGGGTGCTTGCCCGGCTCGCGGGTGCGCACCGCGCCGGCGACCACGGCCGACAGCTCTGCGGTGCGGGTCAGGGCGCGTTCGCGCCGTGCCGCGACGATGGCCTGCGCCACGCGACGCGCGAAGCGCTCCTCGCCGAAACTGGAAATCACCTGGCGTATCTCATCGACGCGCGCGCGAGCGAGCCACGCAGCGACGGATTCGCCGTGCGTCGGGTCCATGCGCATATCGAGCGGGCCGTCGGCTCGGAAGCTGAAGCCGCGCTGCGCATCGTCGAGCTGCGGTGAGGACACCCCGAGATCGAACAGCACGCCGCGGCATGGGCGTGCTTGCGCGTGTGCGGGCATGAGCGTGGCGAGATCGGCAAACGACGCGTGGAGGAGCGTAAGCCGCACTTCGTCGGCAAAGCGCTGGCGGCCCGCCGCGATGGCCTGCGGATCCCGATCGAGCGCGAGCAGGCGGCCTTCTCGACCCAGGGCCTGGAGTATGAGTGCCGTGTGGCCGCCGCGCCCGAACGTCGCATCGACATAGTAACCGTCCGCTTCCAGGGCCAGCCCGGCGAGCGCCTCGCCGGCGAGCACCGGTGTGTGCTCATCCACCCCAAACCCACCTCGTTGCGAGGGCCGCTAAAGCGACAGGGACTCGAGCTCCGAGGGCAGATCCGTCGGGGACTCCGCGTTTGCAAGCCAGGCGTCGCGACGCTCGTTCCAGCGCGTCTCATCCCATAGCTCGAAGCGGTTGCCCTGACCGATCAGCATCGCGTACCGTCCGAGCTTGGCGAACTCGCGCAACTCAGGCGGCAACAGCACCCTGCCGTGCCCGTCGAGCGGCAGATCAGTCGCATGCCCCACCATCAGCCGCTGCAGCCTGCGCGCAGTGGCATTCAGGCTGGGCAGGCTCATCAGCTTGCGTTCGATCTGCTCCCACTCGGGCAGGGGATAGATGAGAAGGCACTGGTCCCTATCGACGGTGACGACTAACTTCCCCTGGGCGAGCTCGGCTATCTGCTCCCGGTAGCGGGTGGGCATGACCATCCGCCCCTTGTCGTCCAAGGTGATTTTTGTTGCACCGCGAAACACGACCTGCGGGGCGAGTGTTCGCCCATTTCCCCCCACTTTCTCCCACAAGTTGCCACTATAGGAATCGGGGGCGAACTATGTCAATTGAAAAAGTGAGAAATTCGTCGCAATCACAACGACTTATGTAGAAAAGCACAGTGTCGCCGGAATCCGACCGGTCCTTGAGTCCCGCCCTCGGTCGCGGATTCGTTGTTAGCAATCAGCAGCTTGGGCCGTTAACCTTATACAGTGGATTACATCAGCGGGTGCTGGTCGAGCCCATCTCGAGCGCGGAAAACGCCGCAACCGGCACTGTGGATGCAGCGCCGCGGCTCTTTCTGCGCTCGTGCGCCGCTGAATGACGCACACGCAGCAATCACCGCACGCGCGCTTGCCTCACGGCGCAGGCGCCGGCAACAGGTGCAGTTCGCCCGCGTGCAGCTGTGCCCAGCCGAGCTCGCGGCGTACGCGCCGCTCGGCATCGACTGTGAGGTGTCCGGTGAGCCCATCGACGCTGACTTCGCCCGCGACGCCCGCGTAACGCAGCGCCTGCGCGAGGCGAAAGGCATCGAAGCCGAAGGCAAACAGCCGACCGCGATATGGGCCTCCCGAGGGCCATGCCTCGCGGGTCGTCGCCCGCACGGCATCGGCCAGGTCGCCCCCGAGCATCCACGGCATGTCCGGGAACATGAGCCCGTCGAGATCCTCGTTGGCGTGCGCGTCGGGCTCGAAGGCGTCGGAGGTCGCATAGGTCGGGATATCGCCGGCGTAGTGGAAACGTAGCTGCGGGCGCAGCAGCCGCTCGATGTTGGCCGGCGCGGGCGCAAAGATGAACTCGATGTCGTTGCGGCGGCGCGGCTCGAACTGCAGTTTGGTGGCGAGGATCGACTCGAGGCGGTGATTGCGCGCGCTGCTGTCGCTCAGGCGCAGCACCTCGGTTATGGTCGCGGCGTAATCGGTGCGTCCGCTCTCGATCGTGCCGGTCGCGACCAGATCGCCCCCACCGGCCTGAAGCTCCTGCTTAAAGGCCGCCAGCACGCGTGTTCCCCAGTCCCCCGAGGGCACCAGCGCCACGCCGCGGCGGTGATGATCCTCCAGCACGCGCCGCGCGGCGAGCCGCGCCTCGTCCTCCGGGGAGAGCGCGTACTGGTAGAAGCGCGGTGGCGCCGGCTGCTCCGGCGGCAGGAAATTGAGCGCCAGCACCGGCGCACGCGGTCCTGCGAACTCCGCCGCGGCGGTGACCTCCTCGCGCGTGAGCGGACCGACGATGAAGTCCGCGCCCTGCCGCGCTGCCTGCGTCAGTGCTTCCGCGACGCTTTGAGTGCCGGTGTCGTAAATGCCCACGCGCGGGCGCTCCTTCGCCGGTGCCTGGTAGTACGCGGTCATGAACCCGTCGCGTACGCTCACCGCGGCCGCGTTTGCGCGGCCGGTGATGGGCAGCAGGAGCGCGATGTGCGCTGCGGCTTGCGCCCCCGGCGCCGGGACCGGCCCTGGCGGTGTGGCCGGCAGGGCTGCCAGGCGCGTCTGCAGGTCGTGGTAGCGGGTCGCGGCCTCAGGGGTGCCCGGCACGGGGATGGCGTGCAACTGCCGTGCGGCCTCCTGCGTCTGACCGCGATCGAGCGCGACTTCCACGTTCGAGAGCGCGCGCTCCAGGGTATCTGGCGGGGTGAGCGGAGCTTCGAGCTTCGCGAGCACGCGCGCGGCGTCCTCGCTGCGCTTGACCGCAAGATAGTCGCGCGCCGCACGCAGCAGCATGCGGTTGCGTTCAGCGCCGCTGTTCTGGGCCGCCAGGTCCTCGTAAACACGCGCAGCCTCGGCCGGCTCCCCGGAGCTCTCCAGCGCCTGGGCGCGATCGATCGAGGGGGGGAGTCCGGCGCGCTCGGTGAGACTCGGGCAGCCGCTCAGGCACAGGGCCGCGAGCAGCAGCGGCGCCAGGGGCGGGATCAGGCGCAGCTGCGGCGGCGGATGCATCGGTTGAAGAGCCTCTCGTTGGCGGGCAGGATCACTGCAATGCCTAGCGGCGAGACTAAGGGGCGGGAGGCGCAGATTCCAGTGGCCGGCACGAACGGGCGCCTGCAGGTCATCGCCACGCCGATCGGCAACCTCGCGGACCTCAGTGCGCGCGCCCGCGAGGCGCTCGCCGGCGCACACGTGATCGCCGCCGAGGACACCCGCCACACGGGCGCATTGTTGCGCGCCGAGGGCATCACGACACCGCTCGTGTCACTGCATGCGCACAACGAGTCGCAGCGCACCCCCGCACTGCTTGCGCGTCTGGCAGCCGGGGAAACCGTCGCGCTGGTGAGCGATGCCGGCACGCCGCTCATTTCGGATCCGGGATTCGAGCTGGTGCGCTCTGCGGTGGCAGCGGGGTTCGAGGTGAGCGCCATCCCCGGGCCCTGCGCGATCACCGCAGCGCTCGCGGTTGCGGCACTGCCCACCGAGCGCTTCTGCTTCGAGGGCTTTCTGCCGGCACGCCAGAGCGAACGGCGCGGCAGGCTCACTGAGCTCGCGCACGAGCCGCGCACGCTGGTGTTCTTCGAGGCACCGCACCGCATCGCCGCCACGCTTGCCGACCTCGCAGAGCAGTTCGGTGCCGAACGCCAGGCGGTGCTCGCGCGCGAGCTGACCAAGGTGCACGAGACGATCTATCGCGGCACGCTGGCCGAACTCACCGCGCGCGCCCGCACGGAAGCGAACCTTGCGCGCGGGGAGATCACGCTGGTGGTGCACGGCGCGCCAGCCCCTGGCGCCGGTGTCGATGAGGCTCTGTTGCGCCGCAGCGTTGAACTGCTCGCCGGCGAACTGCCTCCGGCGCGCATCGCGGCCATTGCCGCGCAGCTGAGCGGCGCCACGCGTGCTGCCGCGTACGCCCTGGTCATCGGGGCGGGACGGCCGGCCGGCACCCCCGCCGGGCGCCGGCCTCGGAACGAGCGCTAGATTCGTGAGCCGCTGGCGCTGCTGCGAACCCTGAAGCTGAGGCGCAGGGCGCGCGTTTGACTTCGGCACACGCCACCGTATCGTGAGGGGCAAGAGTCGGCCGGGCAATCGCTGTTGCAGCCTTAGCGCTGCGGTGGAGGAAAGTCCGGGCTCCGGCGGATCAGGTGCCAGGTAACGCCTGGGGGGCGCGAGCCCACGGAAAGTGCAACAGAGAGCAGACCGCCTAAGTCCCTCACGGGACCGGCAAGGGTGAAACGGTGCGGTAAGAGCGCACCGCGTCGGTGGTAACACGCGACGGCACGGTAAACCCCACCTGGAGCAAGGCCAAATAGGGAAGCCGCATGTCGCCTGCGAAAGCGGGCACAGGCAGCGCCGATCCGCGCGCGCTTCCGGGTAGGCCGCTAGAGGTCCGCGGTGACGCGGATCCCAGAGGAATGATTGCCCTCGACAGAACCCGGCTTACAGGCCGACTCTTTGTTCCTTACTTCACGACCTTCAGCTGCGGGCGACGCGGGCCGCCCTCCTCGGCTTGCGGCGGATGCGTGGGCGGCTCAGGTCCGAGGTCCTGCTCGGAGAACACCATCCCCTCGCCGGTCTCGCGCGCGTAGACCCCGAGCACCGCGCTCACCGGAAATCTCACGTGGTGTATGACACCGGCAAAGCGCGCATCGAACTCCACCGCCTCGTTGCCGATTCGCAGTCGCTGCGTGGCTCCCTCGCTCAGGTTGAGCACGATCTTGCCCTCCTTGACGTACGCGCGCGGCACCTCGGCGCCTTCGCGCCCCGCATCCACGATCACGTGCGCGGTGTGCCCGCACTCGGTGATCCACTGGTGCATGGCGCGCAGCAGGAACGGTCGCTTGGGCAGGGTCTTGCGCATGGCTACAGCAGACGCATCTCCTGCTCGCGCTCGGACAGCCCCTCGCGAAAGGCCGGACGGGCGAAGACCAGCTGCGCGTACTTCTCGAGCGCCTGCGCCTGCGGCGGCAGGTCAATCTCGTAGTGCGGCAGACGCCAGAGTATCGGCGCGATGGTGGCATCCACCAGCGAGAACTCATCGGACAGAAAGTAGGGCTTCACCTTGAAGAGGTCGGTGCTCTGCAGGATGGTGTCGCGCAGGATCTTCTTCATCTTCACCGTCTGCTTCTTGTCCGGCTCCTGGTCGATCTGGCGCGCGAGACTGTACCAGTCGCGCTCGATGCGGTAGAGCGCGAGGCGGAATTGCGCGCGCGTGACCGGATCGACCGGCATCAGTGGCGGGTGCGGAAAGCGCTCATCGAGGTACTCGATGATGACGCGCGAGTCGTAGAGAACGAGGTCGCGGTCGACGAGCGTCGGCACGCTGTGGTACGGATTGAGGTCGAGCAGGTCCTCGGGAAAGCGCCCGGCCTCGACGCTCACGATATCGATGCTGATGCCCTTCTCGGCGAGCACGATGCGCGTGCGGTGGCTCCACGGGTCGGCCGGAGCGGAAAACAGCGTCATGATGGATCGTCTGCTCGACAAGTTTCCGCTCCCGCGAATCGTGCGCCGTCAACCGAGGCGGGCACGGCTGCGCCCGCGCGCAGCGATCAGTGCACGTCTTTCCAGTATTCGCGCTTCACGAGCCATGCCAGCCACGTGAACACCAGCAGGAACAGCACCACCCACAGCCCGAGCCCGCGGCGCGCCGTCTGGGTCGGGTCACTGACATAGTCGAGGAAATTGACCGTGTCGCGCACGAAGCCATCATACTCCGCTGCACTCAGGCGTCCGGGCGCAATCTGCTCGAAGTGGTCGAACACCTGTTCGGTTCCACCCCCGGCCTTGGGGCCCTCGTGAAAGACCGCGCTCTTGAGCCCCTCGAGCTCCGAGAGTACGTGCGGCATCGCCGCCGTCGGCAGGCGCAGGTTGTTGGCCCCGGTCTGGCGCGTCGGATCCACGTAGAAAGTGGTCAGGAACTGGTACAGATAGTCGTGCGTACGCGCGCGCGCCATGAGCGACAGATCCGGCGGGGTCTTGCCGAACCAGTTGGCGGCATCGGCCGCGGGCATGCTGGTGAGGATGTAGTCGGTCGTCTTGTCGCCGGGCGGCAGCAGATCCTTCTCAAGCAGCCCATTCGGAATACTCAGGTCCTGCCCGAGACGCGACCAGTGCTCGTACTTGAGCGAGTGGCACCCGAGGCAGTAGCTGACGAAGTTGCGCGCCCCGCGCTGCACGGAGGCCATGTCGGTCACATCGGTGTCCGCCTGCCAGCTCTGCCAGTCCGCGCCAAACTTGCCGGCCTGCGCGTTTTCCGCCGCCTCCTGCGCCGGCAGCACGCCCGCACCGAGCGCGGCCGCCAGTACGAATACCGCCAGCCGTGCGGCGCGCAGGCGCTCGCGTGCCTCAGTGCGCATGGTAGGTGACTCTTTCGGGCACCGGCTTCACCTTGTCGATGGAGCTGTAGAGAGGCATCAGCGCGAAGAACAGGAAATAGATCGTCGCGAAGATGCGCGCCAGCAGCACATAGAGTCCTTCGGCCGGCTGCAGGCCGAGATAGCCGAGCGCGACGAATGACAGCGCGAACAGCGTGAGGGCGGTGCGCGACATCCAGCCGCGGTAACGCATCGATTTGACCGGCGAGCGATCCAGCCAGGGCACGAACAGGAATGCCGCCACGGCCAGCAGCATCAGCAGCGCGCCCAGGCGCTGGTCGGGCACCGCGCGCAGGATCGCGTAGAAGGGCGTGAAGTACCACACAGGCGCGATGTGCTCGGGCGTGGACAGCGGATTGGCGGGCTCGAAGTTGGGCGACTCGAGGAACAACCCGCCGAAGGTCGGCACGAAGAACACGACAATCGCGAACAGCACGAAGAACACGCCGACCCCCACGATGTCCTTAACGGTGTAGTAAGGATGAAACGGAATGCCGTCGAGCGGCTTGCCGTCCGGACCTGGGTGTTCCTTGATCTCGATGCCGTCGGGATTGTTCGAGCCGGAGCGACGCAGCGCCACCAGGTGCAGTACCACCAGCAGCAGGAGCGCAAGTGGCAGCGCCGCCACGTGCAATGCGAAGAAGCGGTTGAGTGTCGCGTCCGCGATGCCGTAGTCCCCGCGGATCCACTCCACCAGTCCCGGCCCGATACCCGGGATGGTGCCGAACAGGTTCACGATCACCTGCGCGCCCCAGAACGACATGTTGCCCCAGGGCAGCACGTATCCCATGAACGCTTCCGCCATGAGCGCGAGATACACCGCCATCCCGAAGAGCCACAGCAGCTCGCGCGGGGGCTTGTACGAGCCGTAGAGGAAGGCGCGGAACATGTGCAGGTACACGACGATAAAGAACGCCGAGGCGCCGGTGGAGTGCAGGTAGCGGATCAGCCAGCCGTAGTCCACCTCGCGCATGATGAACTGCACCGAGTCGAACGAGGTGAGCTCACCGGGCTTGTAGAACATCGTGAGGAAGATGCCGGTGACCAGCTGCAGTACCAGCACCAGCAGCGCGAGCGAGCCAAAGAAGTACCAGATGTTGAAGTTCTTCGGCGCGTAGTAACCGGTCAGCTGCTCGGAGATGAACTCCGTTACCGGCAGGCGCTTGTTGATCCACCCCCACAGGCCTTTTTTCGGGGCTGGATGCGCAGGCAGACTCACCGCACTGCCGGTCGCGCTCGTCAGGGCCATCAGGTGACTCCCTTCTCATCGGCGCCGATTAGCAGCGTGGTCGGGTTCGGGTAGGAGTACGGCGGGATGTTCAGATTGATCGAGGCCGGTGAGCCGTCGAACACGCGCCCGGCAAGATCAAAGCGCGAGCCGTGGCAGGGGCAGAAAAAGCCGCCCGGCCAGCTCGGGTAGAGCTCGCCCTTCTCGAAGCGCTGCTTGGGCAGGCAACCCAGATGCGTGCAGATACCGATCACCACCAGAAACTCCGGCGTGCGCGAGCGCACCGGGTTCTTGGCGTACGGCGGCTGATTCGAGGACTCGGAATTCGGATCCTTCAGCTCGCTGTCGTGTCCTGCGATACGCGAGAGCATGTCCGCAGTACGCCGCACCACGTAGATCGGCTGCCGGCGCCACACCGGCATCGCCATCTGTCCCGGCTCAAGTTTGGACAGATCAAGCTGCGTCGGTGCCCCCTGCGCGCGCGCGCGCTCCGAGGGGCTCCAGGATTCGATGAACGGCACGGCGGCGAACACCGCACCGACCGCGCCGGTGGCAATCACCGCCCGGGTGAGGAACTTGCGTCGGCTCAGGTCGATTTCGCCGTCGGCGACGGCTGCGTGATCCGCCATCCAGACCTTCTCCACTTTAACGCCCGCATCTTGCGCACCGCGCGAAAAACAAGAGCCGGGGCGCGATTTCATACCTTGCGGGGGGCGGCGCATTATACACAAACGCATACCCCGATCGGGCGCACGCCGGGGGTGAGCGGCTTTCAGCTTTCCAGGAGTTTGAGATGCTCAGGCGCTTAGGCGGCGCATTGGTATTCGTCGCCGGATCGGTGGTGGGGGGCCTCGCCCTCGCCTTCGTGGTCGTCGCGCTGCGCCCGGAGCTCATCCGCGGCGCGACCATCGCGCCGGCGCCCGCCCCGCCGATCGTGCCGATGAGGGCAGCCGAGGGCGAGGTGCGCGTGAGCTATGCGGATGCCGTGCAGCGCGCCGCCCCTGCGGTGGTCAACGTCTACACGACGCGGCTGGTCACCGAGCGGCTCGCCCCTTCCCTCGGGGAGCTGTTCGGCGAGTACATGCCGCGCTACCGTCAGCACATCGTGGGCAGCCTCGGCTCGGGGGTGATCGTCGACATGGACGGGCACATCGTCACCAACCACCACGTGATCGCCAACGCCGACTCGATCCGCGTGCAGCTCGCGGACGGCCGGGTGGCCGATGCGCGCATCGTCGGGCGCGATCCGGACACGGACCTTGCGGTCCTGAAGATCGATTTGAGTCCGCTGCCGGTCACCACCTTCGGGCGCTAGGACCAGCTTAGGGTTGGCGACGTCGTGCTCGCGATCGGTAGCCCCTTCGGACTGTCGCAAACCGTAACCCATGGCATCGTGAGCGCGACCAGCCGCCAGCAGCTCGGCATTGCACCGCTTGAGGACTTCATCCAGACCGACGCACCGATCAACTTCGGCAACTCCGGTGGTGCGCTGGTGGATGCCAGCGGTGCACTCGTGGGCATCAACACCGCCATTGTCGCCAAGAACGCCGGCGTCGAGGGCATCGGCTTCGCCATCCCTGTCAATATGGTGCGCGGAGTGCTGCGCGACATCATCGCGCACGGCCGCGTGATCCGCGGCTGGATCGGCATCGTGCCGGATGACCTCCCGGATGAGCAGGTGCAGCAGCTCGGCCTCAAGCCGCCCGTAGTCATCATTGCCAATCTCTATGTCGGCAGCCCCGCCCAGCGTGCCGGCCTGCAGCCCGGAGATATCCTGCTCGCCATTGACGGCAAGGAGCCGCACAGCGCGCAGGATGCCCTGGGGCGCATCGCCGGCCTCGTGCCCGACAAGAGCGTCCTGCTGCGCACCTTGCGCGCCGGGCGCACGTTCGAGGTGCGCGCACAGGTCGGGGAGCGCCCACCCAGCCCCTAAAGCGTATGCCCCAGCGGACAATCCCATGGCCACACTGAACACACGCCGATTTCCATCGCGCGGTGCGCTCGATCAGGCGCTTGAAGAGCGCCTCGCGCGGGCGATCACCGCTGCCGGCCCCTCTGCGCTCATGCTCTCGGGGGGCACCACGCCGCTTCCCGCCTACCGCGCACTCGGGCAGCGCGGGCTCACGCACGCAGACGGACTGCGCATTCTCTTCTCGGATGATCGCTACGTGCCGCCGGATGCGCAGGCGAGCAACTATCACCAGTCGCGGCCGCTCCTGGATGCGCTCGCGCTCGCACCCGAGGCGGTGCTGCGTGTGCGGACCGAGCTGCCGCTCGAGCAAGCCGCGGCGGATTACGAGCGAGCGCTCGCGGCACTGCTTGCCAGCGGGACGCGCGTGCACTTAGGGCTCCTCGGGCTTGGGGCCGACGGTCACACGGCCTCGTTGTTCGCGGCGGCCGACCTCGAGCGCGCGCGCGGGCACCTGGCGATCGCCGTGCATCGGCCCGATGGCATGTCCGGCATCAGTGTCACGCCGGATTTCCTGGCGCGGGTGAATGAGCCGGTCTTTGTGGTGGCCGGGAGCGGCAAGCACGAGGCCATCCGCGCCCTGGTGGCCGAGGATCCGAACCTCACCGCCTGGCGCGCCGTGCAGGGTTGCCGGGAGGTGCAGTTGTGGGTGTACGAGGGTGAGTGAGCGGGAACCTGCCGCAGGCCAGGGTGGCGCGGCTCCTGCGGTGCGCCTGGCCCATTTATACTGGCCCTCCATCGATGCAGTGACGGATTGGTCATGTTCCTCCAAGTAGAGAACCTTCTCACTGCCGCGGAAGTGCAGACCATTGCGGAAATCGCGCGTCACGCGAAGTTCATCGACGGCAAGCTCTCCAATCCTCACAACGTCACGAAGGACAATGTCATCGGCGATGCCAATGACCCGCTGGCACGCCAGGCCGGGCAGATCGCCCTGAGCGCGCTGCAGCGCTGCGAAGAAGCCAAGAATTTTGCTTTTCCACAGCGGGTTGCGGTGCCCACGCTGTGCCGCTACGAAGTCGGCATGAAGTATGGCGCGCACATTGACGCGGCGTTCCTGCCTGTGGGTCCACAACCGCTGCGCTCGGACGTTTCGTGCACGATGTTTATCGCGAATCCCACCGATTACGAGGGCGGCGAGCTGCTGATTCACCTCGGTACGGAAGTCACACGAATCAAAGGCAACGCCGGCTCCGCCGTGTTCTACCCCTCAACTCACGTGCACCAGGTGGTGCCCGTTAAATCGGGTGCGCGTCTTGTCATGATCACATTCATCGAGAGCCAGATACCGGACGAAATGCAACGCGACCTGTTGTATGCACTCGGGGAGGTGCGCGCGCTCGAAGGCCTGAAGATGGACTGGCACAACCGTACTCAGCTCGAATACGTCATCGCCAATCTGCTGCGCATGTGGTCGAGATAGACACGCCCGCAGCGCTCTTCGCCGCGGCCGCAGGCCTGGCGCGCCAGGGCAGGCTCCCGGAAGCGGTCAGCACCTACCAGCGCGCGCTGGCACGCTCGCCGGAGCAACCCGACGCCTGGTACAACCTCGCGCTGCTGCAGCGCCGGCTGCGCCAGTTCGATGCCGCATTGGATTCGTACGCGCAGGCGCTGCGTCGCGGCGTGAGCCGCCCCGAGGAGGTACACCTGAACCGCGGCGTGATCTACGCCGACTGCCTGCGCCAGGAGGCCCCCGCCGAGCGCGAGCTGCGCGCGGCGCTGGCGATCGATCCGGCCTACGTGCCGGCGCTGCAGAACCTCGCCAACCTGCACGAGGACCTCGGGCGGCGCAGCGAGGCACTCGCCGCCTACGAGCGCATCCTCGAGCTCGACCCCTGCGCCTTCGAGGCCCTCGCCCGCTACGCACAGCTCAAAGGCCTCGCGGACGAGGCGCTGCCCGCAAGGCTGCGCGCGGCGATCGCGCACCCGGCGGCGCTCGCGGCCGACCGGGCGAGTCTCGGGTTTGCGCTCGCGCGGCTGTTGGAATCGGCCGGCCACTATGCGCAAGCCTTCGCGGCGGCGAGCGCCGCCAACCTCGCCAGCCGCGAGAGCGCCGGAGCGAGCGCGCGCTACGACCGCGCCGGGTACGAGCAGCTCATCGACGCACTGATCGCCGCCTTCCCGCGCGCTCGCGCTGCCGTGCCGCGGGCTGCAGCCGACCCCGCGCTGCAGCCGCGGCCGATCTTCATCTGCGGCATGTTCCGCTCCGGATCGACGCTCACCGAGCGGCTGCTGGCGGGGGCGGAGCAGGTTGCCTGCGGCGGGGAGCTCGAGGTGCTGCCGCAGCTGGTGCACAGCACGCTATCACCGTTTCCGGCCGCGCTCACCGGCGCGAGCGATGCGGCTTTGAGTGGGCTCGCGGCGCGCTATCTGGCGGGCCTTGCCGCGCTCTTTCCCGGCGCGGGCTGCGTCACCGACAAATGGGCCGAGAATTTTCTTTATATCGGTCTGATCCGCACCCTGTTGCCTGCGGCGCGCATCGTGCACACGACGCGCGACGCGCTCGACACCTGCCTGTCGGTCTTCTTCCTGCACCTCGATCAGCGCCTGGCCTGGGCGCTCGACCTGATGGACATCGGTCACTACTACAGGCAGTACCGCCGGCTGATGGCGCACTGGCATTCGCTCTACGGCGGGGAGATCCTCGAGTTCAACTACGATCAGCTGGTTCGCGATCCGCGGCCCACCGCGCAGCGGCTGTTCGAATTCTGCGGGCTGGAGTGGAATGAGGCCGCTCTCGACTTCAGCCGTCGGCCGGGCAGCGTGAAGACGGCGAGCGTCTGGCAGGTGCGCGAGGCGCTCTACCAGCGCTCCTCCGGACGGGCGCGTCCCTACGCGCGCGAGCTGGCCGAGCTTGCCGGCTATCTGGCGGAGGGCTGAAAAGCCATGGCCCGTCCCACGCCCGCCATCGTGCCTGTGTTCGCCACACCGTTCGCGGTGGTCCCGGTCGCAGCCAGCGCCGAGCTCAACGCGGCTCTCGGCGCGCTGTTCCTCGCGCACGCCACCGAGGCGTTTCGCGACCCGCTCGCCCCGCCGGACCCGCTGTGCTTCAGGAGCCGGGAGGACCTGTTCGAATGGCCCGATCCGGTGGTCGGGCAACTGCGGCGCGAGATGCTGGCCGGGGTGTGCGCGGCGGTCATGGCGGTGAGTCTCTATAGCGAGGCCGAATTCAGCGAGCTGAAGATTCAGGCCCGGGCGCGCTTTTTGATCGTGAGAGCCGACGGCTGCATCCCGGCCGGGAGTGCCCCGATGGCGTCCTGGGTCGCGCACTATTGCGTGGCGGCACCCCCGCCGCCGGCGCCCGCCCGGGCGGACAGCGGGGTCGTGCGCCTCTACGGGACCCGCAGCGCCACCATGTTCAAGGATGCCGCTAACTGGAACCTGCGAGAGCCTTTCGGCGGGAGTCATCAGGTATGGCGGCCTGTTCCCGGCACGATCGCGGTTTTTCCCGCCTCGATCGTGCACGAAGTCGCCCTGAACCGCACTGACTCAGATCTGGTGCTGGTCAGCGCACGGGTTCGTTTTTCCCATAGCGCTCAAAGCGCAGCTCCGCCATGGTGATGCCCTCGATACGGCTCAATTCCGCCTTTGCGGTGCCCTTTGGCGAGGGGCGGCTCGAGGCCTGCGGCAAGCTCAACCGCGAGCTCGAGGCGCTCTTTCTCGCCCGCGAGACCGAGGCGTACCGCAATCCCACGCCCAATCACACCCGCCAGCCGGAAATGTTCGAGAGCCGCTTCAACCTCTTCTCGTGGCCGGAGGGCTGCATACAGCAGCTGCGCAGCTTCATGCTCGACAGCATCGCGCAAACGGTGATGGAAGCCTCCGACCTCAAGCCGGCGGAAGTTGCGCAGCTGAAGATCCATAACCACACCTGGTTTCACATCACCCGCCATGCCGGCTCCTTCGTGGCTCACAACCACCCGCTCGCCTCCTGGTCGGCGGTTTACTGCGTGAGAGCGGGCCAGACGCCGGCCGAGCACCCCGAGAGCGGACTGCTGCGCTTCCTGGACACCCGTTGCGGCGCGGACGGCTACCTCGACATCGCAAACCGGCGCCTGCGTCCGGCCTTCGCGCTCAGGTCCCGGCCGATGCGCCTGGAAGAAGGACAGGTCGTCGTCTTTCCCTCGTTCGTCTTTCACGAGGTGACGCCCTTCTACGGGCGGGACACGCGCATCACCGTCGCCACGAACTGCTGGTTCAGTTCCGTCCCGGCCTGAAAACCGGCGCGGCTCCCTCGGTGGCGCGGCCTTGGCGCGCGAGCTACCCCACTCGTGCACGGCAGCGCCCTTGTCTGCGCTTGCGCACCGCCCCGAGACCTTGTCGCGTGTGAGCAACAATCCCCTGAAGCGACACCTTCGAGCCTCAATATCTCGCATCCTCTAGCTTTTCGGACCGGCAAGGCTGTTGGCAACATTGCAACACCGTGCTAATAATGCGCCCAAAGTCAGCCGGCAACCCGAGGGACGACTGAGCCAAGGGATGAGCGGGGTGCCGCGACTGCTTGTCATTAACAAAACGCGAACTCATTCAGAGGAATCAACACATGGCGAAAAGTCGCAGCTTGCAACAGGCGGTGCGCTTCGCACTGGCCACGGCGACGGCCGCAGCTGGGGTCTCCGCGCTTCACGCCCAGGAGGCACCGACGGCACCGGCCGCCGCTGCACCGGTTGAAGAGGTGGTCGTCACCGGGTCGCGCCTGTCGACACCCAACGCATCCTCGATCAGCCCGATCACGTCCGTTTCCGCGGTCGACCTGCAGCAGACCGGTCTCACCCGCGTCGAGGATGTCCTTAACAACCTGCCGATGGTGTTCGCCGGCCAGAACTCCACGACCTCGAACGGCGCGGACGGCACCGCGACGATCGACCTGCGCGGACTGGGCAACCAGCGCACCCTGGTGCTGGTTGACGGACTGCGCATCGGCCCCGGCCAGGGCGATGGCCGCAACTACGCGGACATCAACGAGATTCCCGCCGCCCTGATCGAGCGCGTGGACATCCTCACCGGCGGCGCCTCCGCGGTGTATGGCGCGGATGCGGTGGCGGGCGTCGTCAACTTCATCCTCAACACGCATTTTGAGGGCGTGAAGATCGATGCCGGCTACCACTTCGATGAGCACAGCAACTCCAACCCCGGTGATGTGCAGTCGTACGTCACCGCGGCGGGCGATGCCCTGCCGCCGAGCTCGGTCAATAGCGCCTTCGGCAAGAACGTCTCGATTCTCGCGGGCTCGAACTTTGCCGACAACAGGGGCAATGCGACCGCCTATATCACCTATGACAATCAGGGCGCGGCGCTGCAGAGCCAGTACGATTACAGCGCATGCACCCTCGGCCTCGCGGCCCCGGGTGTGCTGGGGTGTGCGGGATCCAACACGTCTGCCAAGAACGGCGCGGGTGGCCACTTCTATGGCACCAGCGCGACCGGCGTACCTTTCCTCAGCAATACGGTCGACGGTAAGACCAACCTGTTCCGTGTCTTCCAGGACCCGGGTGACCTGTACAACTACGGCCCGCTGAACTATTTCCAGACGCCGGAAGAGCGCTGGACGGCGGGCTCGTTCATCAATTACGACATCAATTCGCACGTGAACTTCTACGCGAGTGTGATGTACATGAGGAACTCGCAGGACGCACAGATCGCAGCGAGCGGCGACTTCGGCAACCCCTCGTTCATTGCGTGCGCCAACCCGCTGCTGAACGCCTCCGAGAAGGCGGTGATCTGCAACCCCACGTACCAGGCTGCGCAGGGTAATCCGTACGAAATCTTCAACGGCGTGAACTACCCCGGCCTGAACCTCTACATCGCCCGGCGAAATGTCGAAGGCGGCCCGCGCGTCGCGAGCTTCCAGACCGACAATGCCCGTGAGGTGGCCGGCATCAAGGGCGAGATCACCGATGGCTGGACCTACAACGTATCCGTCCAGCACAGCGCGGTGGATACTGCGATTCAGAATCTGAATTACCTGTCCAACTCCGCCATTCAACAGTCGCTGAACGTGCTGCCATCGGCGGGCGGAGCGGTGTGCGGCGGACCCAATAACGGGCTCGGCATCGGTCCTCTGGTGACCCCGGGCACGGCCTTCTCACCGAACTCGAGCTGCGTGCCGTGGAACATCTGGACCTCTCACGGGGTCACCGCCGCAGCGCTCAATTTTCTCACGGTCCCGGAGCAGACGCAGGCCTACTCCACCGAGTACGTCGGTAATGGTTCGATCACCGGTGACTTGGGCAAGTTCGGCCTGAAGACTCCCTTCGCCGACAATGGCCTGCAGATAAACATCGGCTCCGAGTGGCGCGAGGACAGTGCGAGTTTCCTCCCGGACTACGTGTCGCAGCAGGGTATCGCCGCCGGTGGCGGCGGCGCGACGCCGCCGGTCACCGGCCAGATCTCGGTGTGGGAGGCCTTTACGGAGCTGCGCCTGCCACTGGCCGAGCATCAGCCGTTTGCGGAGGATCTCTCGATCGAGGGCGGCTATCGGTACTCCTCATATGACCTGGGCTTCAACACCAACACCTACAAGCTCGGTTTGGAGTGGGCCCCGGTGCGGGACATCCGCCTGCGTGGCAGCTACCAGCGCGCGGTGCGCGCCCCCAACATCGGCGAGCTGTACTCGCCGCAGTCGGTGGGACTGGATGGGTCTGAGGATCCGTGCACGGGCCCTACCCCCGCCGGGACACTGGCGCAATGCGAGCGCAGCGGCCTGAAGCCGCAGGAGTACGGGAAGCTCGCCCCGAACGCGGCCGAACAGTACAACGGTCTGCTCGGTGGCAATCCCACCCTGCAGCCCGAGATCGCCGATACCTACACGGTGGGCTTCGTTTTGACGCCGCGGGTAATCCCGAACGCCACGCTGTCGGTCGACTACTTCGACATCAAGATCAAGAACGTGATCGAGACCCTGGGCGGCAACACCATCATCAATGGCTGCGTCTTCAGCAATCAGTTCTGTAACCTGGTGCACCGCGACCCGGCCAACGGCTCGCTGTGGCTGTCGCCCCTCGGCTACGTCACCGACACTGCGGTAAACGAGGGTCAGCTCCTGACCAAGGGTGTCGACGTCAAGGGCAGCTACCGAGCGCCGCTTCCGGCGGGATTTGGTTCACTGCTCTTCGGACTCGAAGGCACCAAGCTCATCACGCTGGCGACGACGCCGGTCGCCGGCCAGGGCTCCTACGACTGCGCCGGGTACTTCGGCGACACCTGCGGTGGAAGCGACCCCAAGTGGCGTTCGGTACTGAATGTCACCTGGTCGACGCCCTGGGACGGGCTCGATGTGAATCTGCGGTGGCGCTACTTCGGCTCACAGAGCTCGGAGCAGCTCAACCCGAGCAAGTACCTGGCGGGAACCTCCTACTACGCGCCGCTGGCGCATATCCCGGCGTACACCTGGATCGATCTGACGGCCACGTTCAATGTCTGGAAGAACGTGAGGCTGGAGCTGGGTGTGAACAACATCGCCGACAAGAATCCGCCGATCGTCACCGCGGCCGACTGCTCGACCAGCAGCCCCGGCGGTGCAAACTGCAACGGCAACACCTTCCCGGGTGTCTACGACGCGATGGGGCGGTATCTGTTCGCCCACATCACGGCGCAGTTCTAAAGAAGTCGTACTGTCGACCTCACGACGGCGGGCCTCACGGCCCGCCGTTTTTTATTGCGCGCCGCTTTCAGCGCACCCGGCGCACGCGCAGCAGCCGCTTGCTCGGGGTGCGCATGAGGTATGAGCCGAACGCGGCGCGCGTGATGGACACGGTGTCACCCTCGGTGAGCAGCGGGTCGTCCGCTTCGGCGAGCTCCCATAGCGCCCCGCCCTCGAGCGAGACGGTCATCCGGCCGCTCGCGCTGCGTCCCAGCGCGAGGACCCGGGCCTCGACCGACGGGCTGACCGGGGGCGCCTTGGGGTGCTCCGCCGGGTAGAGTCCGAAGGATTCCGTGGAAGGTGGCGGCGCCGGGGTTGCGGCGGCCGCCGGCACAGCGCTCGCGGGAGCGACCCCAGGCGAGGGTGCCGCCGCAGCCGCCGGGGTTGCCGCAGGGGGTGCGGGCGGCGCGCGAGCCGCTGCAGGCGCACGAGGGGGCGCGGCGGCCGCCGGCGCGGCTCGCCGCGCCAGCTTGTCGTAGCAGGCGAGGCGCTCGGCGTCCGCGGTGAGCGCCGCGCAGTCAGCGAGCGCGCCCGGCGGCGGCGCTGCAGATTGCGCCCTGCAGGCGAGCGGTGAGAGCCCGAGCGCCAGGACAATCCACAGCCAGCCTGGCCGCGAGGTCCGCAAGCGCCTGCTCACAGCGGCTCCGCGGAGCTCGCACCGTAGTAGGTGCCGAGGGCCTCGGTGACAGCGCGGATCAGATCACGCTCCGCCGCCGTGAGGAACGGATTCCAGATGTCGAAGATCAGGATCCCGCGCGGCGTATCCGACTCATTCCACGCCTCGTGCTCGATCGTATCGTCGAACACCCACGCCTTGCCGGGAAGCCACGCGCGCGTCTCGCTGCCGACGCGAAAGCCGCAGTCCGGCGGCACGATGAGCGGCAGGTGCACGGTGAGGCGAGTATTGAGCACGCCGGTGTGTGGCGGGATGCGAGTGTGCGCATCCAGTATGGAGAAGAACGCGGTCGGCCCGCGTCCCGCAACGTCGCACTGCGGCGCGCTGCGCAGCGCATCCGCGGTGCGCGGACAGCGCGCCAGGTGTGCCCGCTGCGACACCGACTGATTCCACAGGAAGTAGGCACTCCAGCGACGCGACTTGTTGAGCTCCTTCCACTGGTTCAGCGGCACCCCCTCGCGATAGGCGACGTAGGGCTCGAGTCCCTCGCGGTCGGAGATGAGCACGCTCATCAGCTCGGCGCGGATCTCATCACTCGCCGCCTCGATCGTATCGAGCCACGGGAAGTCCTCGCGATCGAAGAACTCCACCGCGGGAAGCTCCGGGAAATACATGAAGGTCGGCTGCGGCGTGAAGCGGGCGCGCTTGCCGGTGAGAAGCTCGACGCAACGCTCGACGCGCCGGTGCGGGGCGCCGCGGTGGTTGGCGCGTATCGGCGCGAGCCGCTCCTCGATGGCGGCGGCGAGCGCCGCCTCGTCCTGCGCGACCGCGGCGCGTGCGTGCTCGATCACCGCGGCGACCGTCTCCGGCGGCGTGGCTCCCCGTGGGAGCGTCGCGAGCGCATTGCGGTAGACGCGCGCCGCGTTACGCGCATCTCCGGTCGCCTCCATCAGCGTGCCCTTCTGCAACAGCGCCGCGAGGTGGCGCGGCTCGAGCGCCAGCGCGCGCTCGATGGCAACGAGCTCCTCGGGCAGCTGGTTGAGCGCATGCAGACTCGAGGCGAGGTTCGACCACAGGTTCGGATGCTTCGGGTCCGCCTGGGTCGCCCGCCGGAAGAGCTCGCTCGCCTTGCCGGCCTCGCCCCGTGCGAGCATCCGCATCCCGAGCTCATTGAGCACCGCCGGATGGGTAGGCGCGAGCTGCGCGACGCGTGCCAGCAGCTGCTCGGCTTCGGCGGTGCGGCCGGCGGCGCCGGCGCTCTTGGCCGCCTGAATCAACCGCAGTACCGTGGCCTGGTCCGTGCCCGGCGCGCTGCCCGCGGCGTTGACGTCGCTCATCGCTGTCACCTATGTTCTTGCCTCTTTGCGCCGCGATTCTAACCCGGCCCCGTGCCCCCCCGAAGAGCTGCCTTTGAAGTCCTCACCGGAAGTGGATCTTGAGTTGATGCGGGTCGCAGCGCTGCTGGAGCGCGAGCCGCAGGCGGCCGCGCGCGCCGCCGCTGCGATTCTGCGCTCGCATCCGGGAGACCCGACCGCGCTGCTGCTGCTCGGCGCCGCGCACCGCGCCTCGGGAGATGCGCAGGCGGCGGCCGCCGAGCTCGCCGAGCTCGCCGCCTCCCAGCCCGAATCCGGGGTGATCCGCCTCGAGCTCGCCCGCGCGCTGCGCGCAGCGCAACGCGAGAGCGAAGCGCTCGCAGCACTCGAGCGCGCCGTGGAGCTCTCTGCCGACCTCGCCGAGGGGTGGCGTGAGCTGTCGCTGCTCTACGCGGCGCGCGGTGATGCCTCGGCGTGCGATCGTGCGTGGGCACGCTTCGAGGAGCTCTCGCCCGAGGGCGCACGTTTCAGCGAGGCGGCGCAGGCGCTTGCCAGTCAGCGCTACGGCGTGGCCGAGGAGCTGCTGCGACAGACACTCGCACGGGCGCCGCAGGATGTGACGGCGCTGCGCCTGCTGGCGCAGGCGACGAGCGCCCGCGAGAACTACCCCCTCGCCGAGCGGCTTCTCACCGAATGCCTGCGCCTCGCGCCCGGCTACAGCCGCGCGCGAGTCGACCTGGTGCGCATCCTCCATGAACAGCAGAGGGGCGAGCCGATGCTGCCGCTCATCGAGCGGCTGCTGGCCTCGGATCCGGCCAACGCGGGCTACCGCACGCTGCAGGCCATGGCGCATATCCTGCTGGGGCACGCCGAGCGCGCCCTGGAGGTCCTCGAGGGGCTGGTGCGCGAGTCGCCCGAGAGCGAAGTGATACGGTTGAATTACGGCCACGCGCTTCGCACCGCGGGCCGTGGCAGCGAGGCCATCGCCGCCTATCGGCGCTGCCTCGAGCTCAACCCCGGATTCGTCAGTGCCTGGACCGCGCTTACGGATCTGAAGACCTACCGCTTCAGCCCCGGCGACATTGCCGCCCTGCGCACCGAGCTCGCACGCGAGGAGCTGACCGATAGCGCTCGTTCGCAGCTCGAGTTCGCGCTCGGCAAGGCAGCGGAGGACGCCGGGGACTTCGGTGCCTCATTCGGGCACTACGCGCGCGGCAACGCGCTGCGGCGCGCGCTGGTGCGCTATCAGCCGCAGGCCTTCACCAGCTTCGTGCAACGGACGCAGGCGCTTTTTACACGCGAGTTCCTGGCCGCCCGCGCGGGCTCGGGCTGCCCCTCGCCCGATCCGATCTTCATCGTCGGCCTGCCGCGCTCCGGCTCG
>Ga0302326_10006183_pt1 | contig 26939 bp, 20 predicted proteins | sample Palsa_T0_3_FD_202264 | JGI IMG/M metagenome (GOLD analysis project Ga0302326, IMG submission 202264) | Peat permafrost microbial communities from Stordalen Mire near Abisko, Sweden - Palsa_T0_3 | ecosystem: Environmental > Terrestrial > Soil > Palsa > Peat permafrost | place: Sweden: Abisko... | reverse complement strand
GCGGCGGATCACGTGGTCGCCTTCGCCCGGGGCGACTCCGACGCCGGCGGGCCGGCCGTCACCGTCGCGACCAGGTGCCCGGTCGGCCTGCGGGCCCGGGGCGGCTGGTCCGATACGGTCTTGCGGCTGGCGGGTCCGGGATCCGGATGGGTGGACGCGCTCACCGGCGCGGTCTTCCCGGGTGACAGCCTGCTGCTCGACGACGTAACGAGGGCGTTGCCGGTGGCGCTGCTGGTTCCGGAGGACGTGTGACGATCTTCAGCGTGTGGGCGCCGGCCGCCGGACGGGCGGACGTCGACGTGGCCGGGCGGCTCTATCCGATGTCGCCGGCCGGCCGGCCGGGCTGGTGGAGCGCCGACGTGCCGGGCGCGGTCGGCCTGGCCGGGACCGACTACGCCTACCGGCTCGACGGCGGCGAGCCGCTGGCCGACCCCCGGTCGCCCCGGCAGCCGTCGGGTCCGGCCGGCCGGAGCCGGACCTACGATCAGGCGGCGTTCACCTGGACCGACGGACGCTGGCGGGGCGCGCCGCTGGCCGGCGCGGTGATCTACGAGCTCCACATCGGCACGTTCACCGCCGCGGGAACGCTGGACGCCGCGATCGGGCGGCTTGACCACCTGGTCGACCTCGGCGTGACGGTGGTCGAGCTGATGCCGGTGGCCGCGTTCCCCGGCGACCACGGCTGGGGGTACGACGGGATCGGCCTGTGGGCGGTGCACGAGCCCTACGGCGGGCCGGACGCACTCAAGCGCTTCGTCGACGCCTGCCACGCGCGCGGGCTGGCCGTCTACCTGGACGTCGTCTACAACCACGTCGGGCCGGGCAACCGGCTCGCCTCGTTCGGACCGTACTTCACCGACGCGCACCTGACCCCGTGGGGCCCGGCCGTCAACCTCGATCAGCCCGGATCGGATGAGGTGCGCGCGTTCATCGTCGAGAACGCGCGGATGTGGCTGCGGGACTATCACCTCGACGGACTCCGCCTCGACGCGGTGCACGCGCTGGTCGATACCCGCGCGGTGCACATCCTCGAGGAACTGGCGGTCGCGGTCGACGCGCTGGCGGCGGCGGTCGGCCGGTCGCTCGTCCTGGTGGCCGAGTCCGACCTCAACAACCCGCGGCTGATCACGGCCAGGCAGGCGGGCGGCTACGGGCTCGACGGGCAGTGGAACGACGACTTCCACCACGCCGTGCATGCGCTGGTGACCGGCGAGCGGCAGGGGTACTACAGCGACTTCGGCGCCCTGTCGGGGCTCGTCAAGACGCTGACGAGGGCGTACTTCCACGACGGGACCTGGTCGGCGTTCCGCGGCCGGACCCACGGGCGCCCGGTCGACACCCGGGAGACGCCGGCCTACCGGTTCGTCGTGTTCGACCAGGACCACGATCAGATCGGCAACCGAGCGGTCGGCGACCGCCTCCCGGCCACGCTGGCGGGCCACCCGAACCGGCACGGGCTGCTCGCGATCGTGGCCGGCCTGCTGCTGACGGCGCCGTGCACGCCGATGCTGTTCATGGGCGAGGAGTGGGGGGCTGACACGCCGTGGCAGTTCTTCACTGACCACACCGATCCCGGGCTGGCGGCGGCGGTCAGCGCCGGCCGCCGGTCGGAGTTCGCCGGGCACGGCTGGGGAGCCACCGACGTCCCCGACCCGCAGGACGAGACGACGTTCCTGGCCTCCAAGCTCGACTGGGACCAGCCCGGCCGCGAGCCGTACCGGTCGCTGCTCGGCTGGTACCGCGCCCTGCTGGCCCTGCGCCGATCGCGCCCGGAGCTGGCCGACCCGCGCTTCGACCGGGTGCAAGTCGACTACGACGAGGACGCCCGGTGGCTGCTCATCCGCCGCGGCCAACTCGCGATCGCCGCCAACCTGGGCGCGGCCGACGCGATCCTTCCCCTCGGCAAGTCGGCCGGCCCGCCCGTCGCCCTCCTCGCCTCGGCCCCCGGCATCTCGGTCGCACCGGACGCCGTCACCATGCCGCGGGCCACCTTCGCGATCATCGACCTATCGCCGGGACCGTCGTGGGAGAGTTAATGGCTTAGGGGCACGACGACAGGAAGCGGCGCGCACCATGGGCGGCAACCCGATCATCCCCGGCTTCCACCCGGACCCGACGATCTGCCGCGTAGGCGACGATTACTACATCGCCGTTTCCTCGTTCGAATATTTTCCGGCCGTGCCGATCTTCCACAGCCGCGACCTGATCCGGTGGACGCAGATCGGGAACGCGCTGGATCGTGTGAGCCAGTTGGACCTGCGCGAGGCGATCGACAGCGGCGGGATCTTCGCCCCGACACTGCGTCATCACGACGGCCGCTTCTGGCTGGTCACGACCGATCAGGCTCGGATGACCCGCGGGCAGCTGATCGTGTCGGCCGAGGATCCGGCCGGGCCGTGGAGCGAACCAGTCTTCGTCGCGGGCGCGCTCGGGGTGGATCCCGATCTGGCCTGGGACATCGGCGGCGGGTGCCACCTGACCTGGTCTACGTACGGTGACGCCTCGGTCATCCTGCAGGCCGCGGTCGATCCGTCGGCCGGCGTTCTGCTGTCTGAGCCGCAGCGACTCTGGAGCGGAACCGGGCTGGCCGCGCCGGAAGCCCCGCACCTGCACCGACGCGGCGACTGGTGGTACCTGCTGATCGCGGAGGGCGGAACCGCGCGCGGTCACGCGGTTTCCGTGGCGCGGTCACGATCCATCACCGGGCCGTACGAAGGCAATCCGGCGAACCCGATCCTCACCCACCGCAGCACCGCCGACCCGGTCCAGAACACCGGCCACGCGGACCTGGTCAAACTGCCGTCCGGGCAGTGGGCGGCGGTGTATCTCGGTGTGCGGCCGCGTGGGTTCGCCCCGCAGTTCCATGTCAACGGACGCGAGACCTTCCTCGCCGCCGTCCGCTGGGAGGACGACTGGCCGGTCTTCGACGAGGGGCACTACCGGGTGCCGCCGGCCGACACGACGTTCATCGATGATTTCGACGGCGACGCGCTGCGGCCGCAGTGGATCTCGCGCGCGGGTGACCCGCTCACGTTCGCGGCTCTTGGCGCCGAAGGGCTCGCCTTGCGCACTCCCGACGAGGAGAACCGTGAGCACGAGTTCGTGGCCGTCCGCGCACGCGACGACCAGTGGGCGGCCGAGGCAGTCATCCGGGCGGGCTCCGCGAGGCTGATCCTGTGGCTCGACAGCTGGCACTGGGCCCGCATCGGTCTCTACCCGGACGCCGTGCGGGTGGAGGTCGCGCTGGGCGAGATCCGCCATACGCTGGCCGAGGTTCCGGCCGACACGGGCGGCGCGGACACGCTGGCAATCCGGGCGACGCGCCCCGCGCCGGAGGTCGACCGCATCACCAGCCCGCCGGACCGCCTGGCGTTCGGGCTCCTGGAGGGCGGCGAATTCCGGTCACTGGCCGAACTGGACGGGCGCTACCTCTCGACCGAGGTCGCCGGCGGCTTTACCGGACGGGTGATCGGCATCGGCGCCGCGGCGGGCGGCGCGACGATCGCGCGGTTCGCGTACACGCCAATCTGCGACGACAACCTCGTGCTGAAGGGCATTTAACGTGGCCGAGACCGGGGCGAAGTTGACGTCGGCGGTGTCGACGGTGCCCGCCGTGCGGCCGGGCGCGCTGTGATACCGCCAGTACAGGTTGGTGTGCGCGATCACGGCCTCCGGGGGCGGCGCCCCCCACTCGGTCTTGTCGCCGGTCGTGTGCGCGTCGCCGACCAGCGTCACGTCGTACCCGCGGGTGAACGCGCCGTGCAGGGTCGAGCGGATGCACGCGTCGCTCTCCGCCCCGGTGACGATCAGCCGGCCCACCTCGCGCTCGGCCAGCAGCGCCTCGAGATCCGTCGCCTCGAACGAATCGCCGTAGTTCTTGTGCACCAGCGGTTCGGAGTCGCCGCGGACGAGCTCGGGTACCAGCTCCCACTCCGCGCTGCCGCGCGCCAGGCCGTCCGGGTCGCTGTGCTGCACCCAGATCACCGGCACGTCCTGGGCACGGGCCTGGCCGACCAGGGTGTTGATGTTCGCGACGACGCCGTCGCGGCTCGGGGTGCCGTCCACCACCCCGTTCTGCACGTCGATGACGATCAGCGCGGTACACGGCCGGTTGGGCAGGGTTGTCATGGGAGAGCGCTCCTAGTCCCTTGTCGCGGATCGATCCCGTTCGGCTCTCACAGTAAGCGGGGCCACCGACATTCCGCGGGGAAAATGTGACGCGGCGCACTTCACACCGCGTCCCCCGACGGGTAGTCCGGTACTACTGACAGACGGAACCGTCTAGGAGGCTCGCGATGGAGCGGATCCACCACTCGGATGTCATCGGCTCGCTGCTGCGGCCGAGGTACCTGACGCAGGCCAGGGACGAGTACGCGGCCGGGCAGCTGGGCGCGCCCGCATTCAAGCGGATCGAGGACCGCGCCGTCGACGAGGCCATCGAGCTGCAGGAGGGCATCGGGCTCGACGTCATCACTGACGGTGAATTCCGCCGGTTCTCGTTTTTCGATCAGATCGTGAGCGAGATCGACGGGACGGCGCCGATCGAGAGCGCGCCGGTCCATTTCAAGAACGCGGAGGCAGACTGGATCTGGCACAACCCATTCACCGTGACCGGGAAGATCAGCCAGCGCCGCAAGCTGACCATCGAGGAGTTCACCTACAACCGGGCCAGGGCCGACAGCCAGATCAAGATCACGCTGCCGTCGCCGCTCTTCCTGTACTCGGGGTGGTCGCCGGAGCTGTCCACCGCCGCCTACAAGGACGCGTTCGCGCTGTTCGAGGACGCCGCCGCGATCATCAGGGCCGAGGCGGCGGCGCTGGCCGAGCTCGGCTGTACCTATATCCAGATCGACTCCCCCGACATCGGCACGATCGTCGACCCGGAGAACCGCGAGCTGCGGGAGAGCCTCGGCATGCCCACCGAGCGGACGCTGACCGAGGGCCTCGACATCGTCAACAGCGTCGGCGACGTCCCCGGTGTGACCTTCGGCGTGCACGTCTGCAAGGGCAACAACATGAGCCAGTGGATCGGCGCGGGCGGCTACGACCTCACTGCCGAGGCGATGTTCTCCCGGCTGACCAACTTCGACGTCTTCCTGCTGGAGTACGACGACGAGCGCTCGGGCTCGTTCGCGCCACTGGCCAAGGCGCCGGACGACAAGCAGATCATCCTCGGCCTGGTCTCGAGCAAGACGACCGAGCTCGAGACCGCGGCCGCACTGACCGCGCGGATCCACGAGGCGGCCAACTACACCGGCCTCGAGCGGCTCGGCATCTCGACCCAGTGCGGGTTCTCTTCGACCTTGCCCGGCGCCAACCTGATCACCGAGGACGTCCAGGAGGCCAAGCTCGAGCTGGTCGCCGAGGTGGCGGCCTCGGTCTGGTAGCGGCGAGGCTGCCTTTCCCGGAGCCATAGACTTTAGAGCGAAATCGCTCTAAAGTAGTGAACGTGGAACTGACTACCGAGCAGCGCGACCGTGCCTGCGGCGTCCTGCTCGCGACTGCCGCCGGCGATGCGCTTGGCGCCGGCTACGAATTCGGCCCGCCGCTGCCCGACGATGCCCCGGTGACGATGCGCGGTGGCGGCGGGTGCAACTGGGCGCCGGGCGAGTGGACCGACGACACGGCGATGGCGATCGCGATCGCCGAAGTCGCGGCGACCGGGGCCGACCTGCGGAGCGTTGACGCCCAGGACCAGATCGTGGCCCGCTGGGTGGGATGGTCGCGCACCGCGCCGGATGTCGGCATCCAGACCAGCCAGGTGCTCGGCGTGGTGCTCGAGGGAGGCGTCTCCGGTGCCGCCGCCGCCGCGATGGCGGCCTCCGCTGACCTGCACGAGCGGACTGGGCAGACGGCGGGCAACGGCTCGCTGATGCGCACCGCGCCCGTCGCCCTCGCGTACCTCGATGACCCGGCCGGGCTGGCGGAGACCGCGATGGCGATCAGCGCGCTCACGCACTTCGACCGGTCGGCCGGCGAGGCGTGCGTGCTCTGGTCCCTGGCCATCAGGCACGCCGTCCTGACCGGCGAGCTCGACGCCCGCGCAGGGCTGGGATACCTGCCTGCTCGGACAGTCGACGTCTGGGCGGCGCGACTGGTCGAGGCCGAGAACTCACGGCCGAGCGACTTCAGCAGTAATGGCTGGGTCGTCGAGGCCCTGCAGGCGGCCTGGTGCGCGATCGCCGCCGCCGACAGCTCCATTTCGGGCAACGGCTCGCAGGACGGCGCATCGCGGTCCGATCATCTGAAGCTGTCGCTTGAGAAAGCGGTGCGCGGCGGCCGTGACGCCGACACCGTGGCCGCGATCGCCGGCGGCCTCCTTGGGGCGGCCTACGGCGCGTCCGCGGTTCCCGAGGACTGGCGGTCGGCGATCCACGGCTGGCCCGGATACAAGGCACCCGACCTGGTCCGACTAGCGACCGGAATTCTCGCTTGCGACTGACCATCTCGTGTCCCGCTCACTGATTGCTCTCACCCCAGAACGTGACAAAACGGAAGTGATGCGCGAAGCGCGCGTTTGTTCGAGATGATGGCAGTCGTGCGCTTTTACGCCGACCTCCATATCCATTCGAAGTTCTCCCGCGCCTGCAGCCGCGACTGCGACCTCGAGCACCTGGCCTGGTGGGCCGGGCGCAAAGGGATCGGCGTGGTCGGCACCGGCGACTTCACCCACCCGGCCTGGCGGGAGGAACTCGGCACCAAGCTGGTGCCGGACGCGCCCGGGTTGTTCCGGTTGCGGCCGGAGCTCGAGCGGGCGGTGCACGAGACACTGCCGCCCGCGTGCCGGACGCCGGTCCGCTTTCTGCTGTCGTCGGAGATCTCCACCATCTACAAGCGCGATGACCGGACCCGGAAAGTGCACCACCTGTTGTACGCGCCGTCGCTGGAGGCGGTCGACGAGATAACCAGGCAGCTGCTCCGGATCGGGAACCTGGCCTCGGATGGTCGGCCGATCCTCGGGCTCGACTCGCGGAACCTGCTCGAGATCACGCTCTCCGGCGGTGACGGGTGCTACCTGGTGCCCGCGCACGCCTGGACGCCGTGGTTCGCGGTGCTCGGCTCGCAGTCCGGGTTCGACCGGGTAGCGGACTGCTACGCCGACCTGGCCGAGCACATCTTCGCGATCGAGACTGGCCTCTCTTCCGACCCGGAAATGAACTGGCGGGTATCGAGCCTGGACCAGTACCGGCTGGTGTCTAACTCCGACGCGCACTCGCCGCCGATGCTGGGCCGGGAGGCGACCGCGTTCACCTGCGAGCCCGACTACTTCAGCATCGAGCGGGCGCTGCGGACCGGGGATGGCTTCGACGGCACCGTGGAGTTCTTCCCTGAGGAGGGCAAGTACCACCTCGACGGCCACCGCGCGTGCGACGTGCGGACGACTCCGGCCCAGACCCAGGCGGCCGGCGGGAAGTGCCCGGTCTGCGGGAAGAAGCCGACGATAGGGGTGCAGCACCGGGTCGATCTGCTGGCCGACCGGCCCGAGGGCTACCGCGTGCCCGGGGCGGCCGGCTTCACCTCGTTCGTCCAGCTGCCGGAGATTATGGGCGAGATCGCCGGCGTCGGCCCGAAGTCCAAGTCCGTCACCGCGCAGGTCACCGCGCTGGTGGAGCGGTTCGGGCCGGAGCTGTCCATCCTCGGCGAGGTGCCGCTGTCCGACCTGGCCGCTGGTGCCCCGTCGATCGTGGCGGAGGCGATCGGACGGCTCCGCCGCGGCGACGTCCGCCGGGAGGCGGGCTACGACGGGGTGTACGGGACGATCCGCCTGTTCGACCCCGGGGAGCTGGCGGGGGCGGCGCTGTTCGACCTGCCACGCGCGCCCCGTAAGCCGCGCGCGACCGGGGCGGCCGGCGTTTCCGCGGAAACGCCGGCCATGGCCGAGGGCCCTGACCAGGAGCGCGACTCGACCGGGTCAGCCGCGCGGCCGGCGTCCGGTTCCCTGGACCCCGAGCAGCACGCGATCGTCACCCACGACGGCGGACCGCTGCTGGTGGTGGCCGGCCCCGGCGCGGGCAAGACCCGGGTGCTCACGCACGCGATCGCGCATCGGATTGACCACGGTCTGCCGCCCGAGCGGTGCCTGGCGGTCACGTTTACCCGCCGCGCCCGCGACGAGCTCAGGGAGCGTCTCGCCGCGCTGCTCGGCGAGACGGCCGCCGCCCAGGTCACCGTCGCCACGTTCCACAGCCTGGGTCTGCTGATCCTGCGCGAACTCGGCCTCCAGGACAGCGTGGACCTCGACGCCGCGGACGGCTTCGATCAGCTCCTCACGGCCCCGGTAGCGCTGCTCGACGGCGATCCGGCGGTCGCGGCCGCGTTCCGGACGCGGTGGACCGACGTGTTCGTGGACGAGTACCAGGACGTGGACGAACAGCAGTACCGGCTGCTGCGGCTGCTGACGTCGCCGGATTCGCGGGTGTGCGCGATCGGCGACCCGGACCAGGCGATCTACGGGTTCCGGGGCGGCGACGTCGGCTACTTCCTGAAGTTCCAGTCCGACTTCGGCTCGGCCGTGACCGTCCAGCTGTCCCGCAGCTACCGGTCTGCGCCGACGATCGTGCGGGCCGCCATGCAGCTGATCCGTCCGGGCACGCTGGTGCCGGGACGAGAGCTCGTGCCGGCCAGGTCGGACATCCCGGACGCGCCGGTCGTGCTCCGCGCGCTGTCCGACGAGCGCGAGGAGGCCGAGTCGGTCGCGGCGGAGATCGAGAAGCTGCTCGGTGGCGCCTCGTTCCATGCTCTCGACAGCCGCGCGGTCGACGGCCGGAACCAGGCCGAACACCAGCTCTCCTTCTCCGACTTCGCCGTCCTCTACCGGACGTCGGCCCAGGGCGCCGCCGTCGGCGAGGCCCTCGCCAGGCGCGGGTTCCCCTTTCAGCGGCGATCGCACGCACGGCTGGCGGAGACGGCGGGAGTTCCGCCGGTCCTGGCCGCGCTCGGTGCCCCGGGCACGTTGGACGCGGGCGCGGTCGATGCGGTCCCGGTCACGGAGTTGCTGACGAAGGCGGTGCAGACGGCGCTGGCGTCTGTGCCTGTCGTGTCGTCTGTGCCTGTCGTGTCGCCGACGTCGGCATCGGCGGCGTCGGCTGGGTCGGTCGGGGTCGTCGATTCGCAGCGCGACGCCGAGCTCAGGGGGGCCGAGTCGATCGCGGCGATCCGTTCCGCCGCCGACGTGCTCGCCCCGCTGGCGGGCCGGTGCGGGGCCGACCTGGGCCGGTTCCTGGATGAGGTTGCATTGGGGGCGGAGGTTGACACCTGGGATCCGCGGGCCGACCGGATCACGCTGCTGACCCTGCACGCGGCCAAGGGGCTCGAGTTCCCGGTGGTCTTCATCGTGGGCTGTGACGACGGGCTGCTCCCGCTGCGGCCGTGGCGCGGGGCCGAGATCGACTACGCGGAAGAACGGCGGCTGCTCTTCGTGGGGATGACCCGGGCGACGACCCGGCTGACGCTGCTGACGGCGGCGAAGCGGATGATGCGCGGCGAGGTGACGGAGTGCTCGCCGTCGCCATTCTTGTCCTCGATCGACCCCGCCCTGCTCGATCGCCGCGACGGCGGGGCGTCCGGCCAGCGCGCCCGCCGCCGAGACCGGGCTCAGCAGACCACGCTGTTCTGAACCATCGGCGGCAGAGCGCAACCGGCTGGCCGTGTCGAGAGTCCCAGGGGTGGGTGCGGAGTTCGGGACAGAACGGATGATGTTCATGGCTGGACGGATGACTGGTCAGTGGTGGGTGGCGGCGGCCCTGGCGGTGGCCGGCTGCGCCGCGGTCGGCGGCAACGGCGCCGGCGCCGCCAAGACGGCGACTCCGGTTGACGCGGTCCGCCAGCAGGCTAAGCCGATCTGGTTCCAGTCGCTGCAGATGACGTCGGCCACGACCGGGTGGGCGCTGTACTACTCAGGTAACCCGAACTCCCCCTCGTCAAGGGCGATCCCGCTGCTGGCGAAGACGACCGACGGGGGCCGGAGCTGGACGGACGTCACTCCCGCGGCCGCCCGGCCAATGCTGGCGACGGCCGACGCGGAGCAGGTCCTCGACCCGGCGAATGGCGAGCGGGCCTACCTGGCGGTGACCGGGGCCACCCAGGAGAGCAACACCTCCGTGAACACAACGATGGTGTTCAGCACGACCGACGGCGGACGCACGTGGACGGGCTCGGCCCCGCTCCGGGCCGAATCCACCGCCAGCCAGGTGAGCTTCGCCGACCCGGAGCACGGCTTCCTCCTGCTCGGCGGGGACGGCGGGGCCATGGGTCAGGACGCGGTCTGGCTCTACCGGACCTCGGACGGCGGCGCGCACTGGTCGCTGGCCGCCGTGACCCCAGCCCAAACCGGAGCGACAGTCGATTCCCAGCCCGGTCCCGGGCGGATCCCGGGCGACTGCGACAAGAACGGGCTCATCTTCCCGACGGCGACGGCGGGCTGGATCGCCAGCACCTGCAACGCTGGCCTGGCCAACTCCCTGCTGGTCAGCCGGGACGGCGGCACCAGCTGGAGCGACCAGCCCCTGCCCCTCTCCCCGACTGCCTGCGCAGCAGGGGCGTGCACGGTCACCGGTCCCCAGTTCGTCAGCGGCAGCGGTTTCCTGACAGTCGAGCCGGAGCCGAGCGGGGCGGCCCTGCTGGTGACCCGCGACCTCGGCCAGACCTGGAACCAGCTATCGCTGCCGGCCGGCCTCCAGTACCCGAAAATCACGTTCTTCAGCCCCACCCAAGGGGTGCTGGTGGCCGGGGAATCCCAGGGCGCATTCGGCGGCACCTTCTACACCACCGCCGATGGCGGCCAGACCTGGAGTCCGGTGTCGCAGGGGGCCGATCTCACCCGACTCGGCGTCACCATCGACTTCGCCAGCCCCCAGGATGGATTCGCCTGGACCAACGGCCTGGAAAGCGAGCCGGTCCCGCCCACCACGATCTACCAGACCACGAACTCAGGTCGCTCCTGGCACGCCTTCATCCCGAGGCTAGCTGGGTGAGAGCCAGCCTCGGCACATGAATGTGGCAGCCACGGGGCCAAGGACCGTGACTGCCACATGCACGCCGGGGCGGCTCTGCGCGCCCAGTCGCGCCGCCACCCGCGACGGGCTTACTTCTGCTGGGTGAGGTTGTAAACGGTGACGCCGCCGACGGTCTCGGACGTGAAGTGCGCCGCCACCCAGGAGGTGATGGCCGAGGAGCCGGTGCCGCCGCCGAAGGTCTCGGTGTTCTCGCCGAGGTAGTAGTGGATCTCGCCCTTGGCGACCAGAGCCTCGAACTCGGCCAGGGTGGGCGACGGGTCGGTGCCGTTGAAGCCGCCGATCGCCAGCACCGCGTCACCGCCGGTGGCGAGCTCGACCGGGGCTGCCTCCTGGGTACCGACAGTGGCGGCGATCCACTTGTACTTCGAGGCGTCCTGCTCAAGCAGCGTGACCAGCGCGCTGCTGACCTGGGTGCTGCCGGACAGGCCGCCCATCGCGGCGCCTCCGCCGGCCCCTCCGGCGCCCCGCCCGGTCCCGACCGGCCGGGAGCCCGCGGTGCCCGAGCCGGCGGTGCCCGAGCCGGCCGCCGACTTCGAGCCTCCGGCGGAGCTGGCGCCGCCGGGGAACGAGCCCGAGCCGCCGGGGAACCCGCCGTTTGCGGTCCCGCCAGTCCCGGTTCCAGAGCCGGTGCCGGTGCCCCCGGTCCCGGTCGGCGCGGTGCCAGTTCCGCCGTGCGTTCCGGTTCCGCCGGTTCCGGTGCCTGTCCGGCCGCCGCCCCCGCCACCGAACCCGCCGCCACCGCCAGGCGCGCCGCCCCCGCCACCGAACGACCCGGCCACGGCCGGCCCGGCGCTGGGGATCGAGCCGGTGTGGGTGCTGTTGGCGGTGTCGAGCGAGTAGGCGAGCGGCCCGCCCAGGCCGGCCACGATCGCGAGCGCCATCGGCGCGTAAACGAGGGCCGACGCCCGCCGGCGCCCGCCGGCCGCCACCCGGTTCCGGTCCGTCCAGCGGAGCAGCTCGGGCACGGCGATGACCGAGATCGCGCCGAGCACGCCCGCCAGCAGCACCGTCCAGCGCAGCCACGGCAGCCAGGCAGACGTCCGCCCGAGCAGCTCATACGCCCAGATGCCGGTGACCAGCAGGCCGATCGCGGCGACCGCGCGGCCGAGGACGGACAGCCCGGACTGCAGCAGCGAGATCGCGCCGACGCCGACCAGCGCGCCGATGGCCGGTGCCAGCGCGACCATGTAATAGGGGTGGATGATGCCCTGCATGTAGCTGAAAACCACGCCGGTGATCAGCAGCCAGCCGCCCCACAGGAGCGCGAACGAGCGGACCCGGGAGGTGCGCGGCGCCCGCCGCGAGATCCACAGCAGCGCCCCGAGCGAGATTAGCGCGGCCGGGATCAGCCAACTGACCTGCCCGCCGAACTCCGACTGGAACAGCCGGAAGACGCCGGTCGCCCCGCCGAACGAGCTGCCGCCACCGCCGCCGCCGATCGACCCGGTCTCCGATCCGTCGAGCCGCCCGAGCCCGTTGTAGCCGAGCGCCAGCTCGAGGATGTTGTTGTCGGTCGACCCGCCGAAGTACGGCCGGTCGGCGGCGGGCGTCAGCTGCGCGATCGCGATCCACCAGCCGGCCCCGACGATCACGCCGCCGAGCCCAGCCAGCAGCTGCCAGATCCGTCGCCCGAGCCGGGTCGGCCCGGCCCACAGGTAGGCGATGCCGAACCCGGGCACGACCAGGAACGCCTGCGCCATCTTGGTCAGGAAGGCAAAGCCGACTAGCAGCCCGGCGAAGACGAGCCACCGGGTCCGGTCGCGCTCGAGCGCCCGCTCGACCGCGTACCCGGCCGCGGTCATCAGCAGCACCAGCAGCGCGTCCGGGTTGTTGAAGCGGAAGATGAGGGCGGCGGCCGGGGTGAGCGCGAGGACCGCGCCCGCGATGAGGCCGGCCGACGGCCCGAACCAGCGGCGCACGGCCGCGTAGAGCAGCGCGACGGACGCCACGCCCTCAATCGCCTGGGGTGCCAGCAGCGACCACGAGTTGAACCCGAAGATCTTCGCCGACAGCTCGTCCACCCACAGCGACGCGGGGGTCTTGTCCACGGTGATGAAATTGGACGAGTCGAAGGAGCCGAAGAAGGCCGCCTTCCACGACTTCGTCCCCGCCTGCACCGCCGCGGCGTAGAAGTCGTTGGCGTAGCCGTTCCGACTGAGGTCCCACAGGTACAGCAGCGCGGTGAGCGCGAGCAGGCCGAACAGGGCCGGCCGGGCCCACTGCGGATCGGCCGCCGGGCCGCGCACCAGGCGGCGCAGCCGCCCGGGGGGCGGTGACGAGCGGTGGGCCGGTTCGAACGTGACGGTGGTGGCGCTCATCGCGCATCTCCCAGGGATCGATGGGTCGCGGTCGCCGCGGTCGGCGCGGTCAGCGCGGCGGCGGGCGTCGCCTGGCGTTCGGCGAACACCCAGCCGCGGTACAGGACGAAACGGAGCGCGGTGGCGACCAGGTTCGCCGCCACCAGCACGGCGATCTCGGCCCCGCGGCCGGGCGAAGCCGACACCGCATGCAGGGCCATCAGCGCCCCGGAGGTGAGCACCAGGCAGACGGCGAACGCGATCAGCCCGCGAAAGTGGTGCACCGCCGCTCCCGCCCGGCCGGTGACCCCGAACGTCAGCCGCCGGTTGGCGGCGGTGTTGAAGACGGCGGTCAGCAGCAGGCTGAGCGCGTTGGCGGCCTGCGCGCCCATGAACCCGCGCAGGGCGAGGAAGACCACGATGTAGGCCAAGGTCGACAAGACCCCGATGGCCGCGAATCGAGGCACCTGCCACGCCAGCCCGCGCGATGGCCCGAGGCCGGTCTCGCGCAGCTGCGGGACCTTGATCGTGCCGCGGGCGAGGCCGAGGCCGACCCGGGTCATCCCGCGCAGGTCGCCGAGGGCGGTGTCGACGATGTTGACCCGCGAGTCGGCGTCGTCGATCCAGTCCACCGGCACCTCGTGGATGCGGAGCCCGGCCCGTTCCGCCAGCACCAGCAGCTCGGTGTCGAAGAACCAGCCCTTGTCCTCGACCAGCGGCAGCAGCTGCCTGGCCTGGTCGGCCCTGATCGCTTTGAACCCGCACTGCGCGTCGGAGAACTCGGCCCCGAGGGCGGTCCGCAGCAGCAGGTTGTAGCTGCGGGAGATGATCTCGCGCTTGGGGCCTCGGACGACCCGCGATCCGCGGGCCAGCCGGGTCCCGATGGCGACGTCGCTGTGCCCGGACAGCAGGGGCGCGACCAGGGGGAGGAGCGCGTTCAGATCAGTCGACAGGTCCACGTCCATGTACGCGAGCACCTCGGCGTCCGACGACGACCAGATCTCGTGCAGCGCCCGGCCGCGGCCCGGGATGTCGAGGTGGACTGCGCGTACCTCGGGGTACTTGGCCTCGAGGGCGCACGCGGCGAGCCAGGTCCCGTCGGTGCTCCCGTTGTCCGCGATCGTGACCCGGGCGCTGAAGGGGAAGGCGCAGCGGAGGTGCTCGACCAGCCGGGTCACGCTCGGCTCGAGGTCGTGCTCCTCGTTCTTGACCGGCACGACGATGTCTACATCTACCTGAGGTGTCTCACTCATAGCCCCGAGTGTGCGAACCGGAACTGGCCCGCCCCTGCCGCGTGCGTATCCGCGGGCTCTGAGTCAACGCCTAACTTCTGAAAACCCGCTGACTGGCCGCGAGCCGCGCGTTGGTCGCCGCCAGCTGCCAGTCGGTCCAGCGCCGCAGCTGCCACAGCTCGTCGGCCGTCAGTCGCTCGCAGGCCAGGTCCCAGTGCACGGCGAGCCAGTCGCCCGGGGTCAGGCCGGTGACGAAGGTCCGCCCGTCCTCGGTCAGCCGGACGCTCTCCTCGATCTCCTGGCCGAGCCCGAGGTCGATCCCGTCCCAGGTCAGATGCCGCCCCCGGACGGTCGCGAGGTCGGCCTCGACCGCGCTCACCCGGGCCCACCGGATCCGGCAGCGGTCGAGCACGTGCAGGGCCGGGGCAGGATCGGCGGCGGTCAGTAGCCGCGTCCACGGATAGACGCCGAAGACGTGGAACCCGTGGGTCGGCATCGCCTCCGCGATCAGCGCGGGCTTAAGGTGCGTCCAGTACCGCCCGGCCCCGGCGGCGCCGATCCGGTCGAGCAGATTGCGCCAGAACCGCGGCCGGTCCACGTCGTCCAGCAGCGACGACCCGGTCCAGTAGGCGCGCACCACTCGCTCGTCGAGCGGGTCGGCGATCCCCGCGAGCTCGGCCAGCACGCTGAGGTAGGGCCAGGCGCCGGAGAACCGGCTGGCGATCGACCGCACGTCCGCCTCGGTCTGGCCGGTCGAAGCCAGCTCGGCCAGCGCGGCCGTGTCGGCCGGCCCGCAGTAGCCCAGCTGGTTAGGCGCGTACGCGTACCTGGCGAACAGCCGCTCCCCGGCCTTCCCGGCCGGCTGCTGGTCAGCCATGGGCGGCCGCCCGCGGCCGGCCAACGAGCGCCGCCGTCTCCCGGTGCAGCCGGCCGAAGTTGTAGTACGCCGCGCAGGCCCCCTCGGGCGAGGCCATGCAGGTGCCGATCGGCGTCTCCGGCGTGCACGCGGTGCCGAACACCTTGCACTCCCACGGCTTGATCATGCCCTTCAGCACCTCCCCGCACTGGCAGGCCTGCGGGTCGGCGACCCGAAGCCCCGGCATCGAGTACCGCAGCTCCGCGTCGAACTCCGCGTAGGCCGCGCTGAGCTTGAGCGCGCTCTGGCTGATGTACCCGAGACCGCGCCACTCGAACTGCGCCCGCAGCTCGAAGACCTCCGCCAGCAGCGCCAGCGCGGCCGGGTTGCCCTCGTCGCGGACCACCCGGGAGTACTGGTTCTCCACCTCGCAGCGGCCCTCGCGGAGCTGCGCGAGCAGCATGTAGACCGACTGGAGGATGTCGAGCGGCTCGAACCCGGCGATCACGATCGGCTTGCCGTACACCTCGGGCACGAACTGGTAGGGCCGGCTGCCGACCACGACGGACACGTGGCCGGGTCCGATGAAGCCGGACAGGCGCAGGTCGGGCGAGTCGAGGATGGCCTTGATCGGGGGCACGATCGTGACGTGGTTGCAGAACACGCTGAAGTTCCGGACGCCGAGCTCCCTGGCCCGCGCGAGCGTGACCGCGGTGGACGGGGCGGTGGTCTCGAACCCGACCGCGAAGTAGACGACCTGCCTGGCCGGGTTGTCGATCGCCGTCTTGAGCGCGTCGAGCGGCGAGTACACGAACCGGACGTCGCACCCGCGCGCCCGCGCCTCGAGCAGCGACCCGTCACTGCCCGGCACCCGCATCATGTCGCCGAAGGTGGTGAAGATGACGTCCGGCCTGCCCGCCAGCCAGATCGCGTCGTCGACCCGGCCCATCGGGATCACGCAGACCGGGCACCCCGGCCCGTGCACCAGCTCGATCGACGGCGGCAGCAGGCGCTCGAGGCCGTGCCGGTAGATCGCGTGGGTGTGCCCGCCGCACACCTCCATGAACTTGTACTCCCCGTCGCCGGCCAGCTCGGTGATCGATTTCACCAGGGCACGTGCGGCGGCCGGGTCCCTGAACTCATCCGCGAACTTCATGTCCTCGCCCTTCAGCGCTGGGTCCTGTGAATTCAAAGGCCGTTTGCCCGAACGGACCGTGGCCTTCGCGTGGCTCGCTAGCCGACTCCGGTCGAGCGGAAGGCGTCCAGCTCGTCGGTGTACGCCTTGCCCATCCGCTTGACCGCGTCGAGGGTCGCGGTGGCCTCGCGCTCGTCGATCTTCGCCATCGCGAAGCCGACGTGGACGAGCACCCAGTCCCCGATGGCGATCCCGCTGTCAGCCAGCAGCCGGACGCTGATCGCGCGCTTGATCCCGTTGACGTCGACCTTGGCCAGGTACGCGTCGGGATCGGTCATCTCGACCACCCGCCCGGGAATCCCGAGGCACATGAGTCGCTCCTTCCTCTGCATTCAGCCTGTTCAGCAGATCCGGGGCAGCGGATCGCTGACCAGCGTGTCCACGATCCGGGTGCCGCCGAAGGCATTGCGGAGCGCGACGAGGCCGGCCGGCTCGGCCCGGATCTCGCCGATCACGCAGGCGTCCCGGCCGAGCGGGTGGGCCCGGAGCGCGGCCAGCGCGTCGTCCGCCTGGTCGGCCGGGACGACCGCGGCGAACTTGCCCTCGCAGGCCACGTAGACCGGGTCGATGCCGAGCAGGTCGCACGCGCCCTGGACGAGCGGCGTGACCGGCAGGGTCTCCTCGTCGAGGATGACCGCCACCCCGGCCTCGCAGGCCAGCTCGTTGCAGACGGTGCCGAGGCCGCCGCGGGTCGGGTCGCGCATCCAGCGGGTGCCGGGGGCGGCCGCGAGCAGAGCCTCGACCGCCCCGCCGACCGGGGCGGTGTCGGAGCGGATGTCGGCCTCGATGCCAAGGTCGCCGCGGGCCAGCATCACCGCCATCCCATGGTCGGCCAGCGTCCCCGACAGCAGCACCTTGTCGCCCGGGCGGACCCGGGCCGTCGACAGCTCCCGGCCGGCCGGGATGATCCCGACCCCGGCGGTGGTGATGTACAGCCCGTCGGCGGCGCCTTTCGGCACCACCTTGGTGTCGCCGGTGACCAGGGCGACGCCGGCCTGGCCGGCCGCGGCGGCCATGTCGGCGACGATCTCGCGCAGGTCGCCGACCGCGAACCCTTCCTCGATGACGAACGCGACCGAGAGCCAGCGTGGCACCGCGCCCGAGACGGCCAGGTCGTTCACCGTCCCGTGGACCGCGAGGTGGCCGATCGACCCGCCCGCGAAGCGGAGCGGCGAGACCACGAACGAGTCGGTGCTGAACGCCAGCCGCTCGCCCGACGGCAGGGTGAGCACGGCCCCGTCCCCGAGCCGCTCAAGCTCGGGGTTTCTGAACGCCTCGACGAAGACCGAGTCGACCAGCGCCGCCGACGACTTGCCGCCGGCCCCGTGGGCCAGCGTCACCACCTCGTCGATCAGCCTCGGACGGCGTTTGCGGATGGCGGTGATGCGGTCGATGACCTGCTCTTCGCGGTTCACTGGATGCCTCATCTCATCGTCGTCGAGCAGCGGCGAGGGCCGCTATCGCGGCCTGGCCGAGCGCGAGCCCGCCGTCGTTCGGCGGAACCAGGTGGTGGGTCAGCACCTCGAGGCCGCGCGCCTCCAGGCCGGTCCGGCAGAGCCCGGCCAGCAGCACGTTCTGGAACACGCCGCCGGTCAGCCCCACGGTCCGCACGCCGGTCCGCCGGGCCACCCGGTCGGCCGCTTCCGTTACCGCCCCCGCCACCGCCAGGTGGAACGCGCGGGCGAGGACGGCCGCCGGGATGCCGGCCGCTACCTCCGCCGCGAGCGCCCGGATCAGCGGCCGATGGTCGATGACCCCGTGCGCGCCGACCGGCAGCGTCAGCTCGGCCGACTGCGATCCGGCCGCCTCCGCGAGGATCTCGAGCTCGATCGCGGCCTGCGCCTCGTAGGTGATCCGGTGCCTGACCCCGAGCAGCGAGGCGACCGCGTCGAATAGCCGGCCCATGCTGCTGCACGGCACCGCGCGGGGGGTGGGCCCGGCGTACCCGGCCGCGAGCATCGCCCGTTCCGCGTCGGTGCAGGCCGTCACCGGCGGCAGGGCAGGATCCCAGCCGACCCCGGCCGCGGTTAGGTAGCCGAGCGCGGTCCGGCAGGGATTGCGGACGGCCGCGTCGCCCCCCGCCAGCGGGATCGGCAGCAGGTGGCCGACCCGGTCGAAGCGGGTGGGGTCGGCCCCGACCAGCAGGAGCTCGCCGCCCCAGATCGCCCCGTCGGCGCCGTACCCGGTGCCGTCGAACGCGACCCCGATCAGCTGCTCGCCCAGCCGGCCGTGCTCGGCCAGCAGCGACACCACATGCGCGTGGTGGTGCTGGACGAGGTGCAGCGCTGGCTCGCCGGCGCCGCCCGCGTGCCGCTGGGCCCAGTCGCCGGTTCGGTAGGCCGGGTGCAGGTCGGCCGCGATCACCTCCGGGGTTGCCCGGTGCACGGTCGTGAGCTGCGAGACCACCCGGTCGAAGGCGCGCAGCGTCGCCAGGTTGCCCATGTCGCCGATGTGAGCGGAGCAGAAGGCGCTGTCGTCGTCGGTGAGGCAGCACGAGTTTTTCGTCTCCCCGCCGACCGCGAGCACCGTCGGCAGCGTCCGCCCGAACCGCACCGGGAGCGGCGCGTAACCCCGCGCGCGCCTGATCGGCAGCTCGCCGTCGGGCAGCACCCGGACGACGGAGTCGTCGCACGGCACGTGGATCGGGCGGTCGTGGGTGAGCACCGCGTCGGCCAGGAAGGTCAGCTGGCCTGCCGCCTCCCCGTCGTCGAAGACGATCGGCTCGTCGCTAATGTTCGCGCTGGTCAGAACCAGGGTGTGCGGTACCGGCTGTGCACTGTCGGGAACCGGGGAGAGCAGTAGGTGATGCACCGGCGCGTACGGCAGCAGCACCCCGAGCAGCGGGCTGCCGGGCGCGACCGTATCGGCCACCGGCGCTCCCGGCCGCCTGCGCAGCAGCACGATCGGGCGGGGCGCGCCGGTCAGCGACCGCTGCTCGCCCGGCGCGATCTCGGCCAGCAGCCGGGCGGTGGACGGGTTCCTGGTGAGCACCGCGAAGGGCTTGTCGCCGCGGGCCTTGCGCTCCCTGAGCGTGGCCACCGTCTCCGCGCAGTCGGCCCGGCAGGCCAGGTGGTAACCGCCGATGCCCTTCACCGCGACGATCCCGCCCTCGGCCAGCACCCGCTGGGCGGCGGCGATCGCCGCGTCGGCCCCGGTGGTGGTGACGCCGTCGCGGGTGAACCGGAGGGTCGGGCCGCAGTCGTGACAGGCGATGGGCTGGGCGTGGAACCGGCGGTCGGCCGGATCGTGGTACTCGCGCTCGCACCGTTCGCACATCGGGAAGCCGGCCATCGTCGTCGCCGGCCGGTCGTACGGGAGATCGGAGATGATCGTGAACCGGGGACCGCAGTCGGTGCAGGTGATGAACGGGTGGCGGTAACGCCGGCTGGCGGGGTCGAACAGCTCCCGCACGCAGGCGTCGCAGGTGGCGACGTCGGGCGGAATGAGCGTGCGGTGACCGCCGGCGCTGGTGGAGGCGACGATCAGGAAGCCGTCCTCGCGCCGCGGCGCCACCGGTTTCGCGCTGATCGCGTTGATCAGGGCGAGCGGCGGAGGCTCGGCCGACAGCCGCCGGGTGAACTCGGAGACCGCGCGGGGCGTCCCCTGCGCCTCGATGAACACCGCCGCCGCGTCGTTGCCGACGAACCCCGTCACCCCGAGCTCGGTGGCAAGCCGGTGCACAAACGGCCGGAACCCCACGCCCTGCACCACCCCGGTGACGGTGATCCTGGTCCGTACCGGGTCCCTTCGCGCGGGCATGAGTGATACAGAGGCCACCGTGACTCCTGGGCCGACCCTGAGGGAACGGCGCGCATGGTCGGCTACCCGCTCGCACCGCGGTTGACAATTTGCGGCGGCTTGTGATTTCCGCCACAACGTCTTTGCGCAGCGTATTGCCGTGGCGACTGAGTGTCTATCGTGCGGGCGAAGTGTCTATTGGATTTGCGCAGCAATATCGTCTTTAGTGCGAAGTACGCTCGAAAATGTCCGTTAAATGACTCGGACTTGCCGATATGCCTGCGTGGCGGTAGGTGTGGAACCGTGCACGAACTGTCAATCTGCTCCTCGATCGCCGACATCGCCCGCCGCCGTGCGGCCGGCCGCGCGATCAGCGTCATTAACGTGCGGGTGGGGCAGCTCCGCCAGATCGTGCCGGACACGCTGGTCTACTGCTGGAGCCTGGTCAGCGAGGAGACGACGCTGGCGGGCTCGCGGATCGTGGTGGAGTTGGTGCCCGCCCGGATCAGGTGCCGGTCGTGCGACCGGACGGCCGACGTCGGCGACCTGCCCACGTTCGGCTGCGCCGCCTGCGGCGGGATTGACGTGGAGATCGTGGCGGGCGAGGAGTTCCTGGTCACCTCGCTTGAGCTGGCGGACGAGGAGGCGGGCGGCTGATGGGACGGTTTCACCGGCACGAGGACGGGACCGAGCACGCGCACGACGATGACGACGGTCACGCTCGCGGGGAGGACCACTCCGGGTACCAGACCGGCCCGGAACGGGTGGAGGTCCTCGAGCGCATCTTCGGCGAGAACGACAGGACCGCGGCGGCCAACCGGGCCGAGTTCGCGGCCAGCGGCGTCCGCGCGGTCAACCTCATGTCCTCACCCGGCGCGGGCAAGACGACCCTGCTCCGCGAGACCCTGATCCGGCTCGCGGGCCAGCTGCGGATCGGGATCATCGAGGGTGACATCGAGACCAGCCTCGACGCGGACCGGCTGGCCGGCTTCGGCGCCGCCGTCGCGCTCATCAACACCGGGAACGGGTTCGGCGGCGAGTGCCATCTGGACGCCCCGATGGTCGCCTCGGCGCTGCCCCGGCTGCCGCTGGCCGAGCTCGACCTGGTGCTGATCGAGAACGTCGGCAACCTGGTCTGCCCGGCCGAATTCGACGTCGGCCAGGATGCCCGGGCGATGGTCTACGCGATCACCGAGGGCGAGGAGAAGCCGCTCAAGTACCCGGTGATGTTCCGCTCGTGCGAACTGGTCGTGGTCAACAAGATGGACCTGCTGCCCTATCTGGACTTCGACCTGGACGGCTTCGTCGGCAACCTGCGCGAGGTGAACCCCGCGGCGGAGGTCCTGTTCGTCAGCGCCCGCACCGGCGAGGGGGTCGGGGCCTGGTGCGACTGGCTCCGCGCCCGGCTGCGGCGGTAGTCCTCAGCGGGTGCGGCGCGGCGCCGGGGCCAGTACCTGCGAGCCCGCGCGCGCCTCGGTCAGCGCCGCCGTCATCATGTCCGCCGCCTGCCCGGCCGCGGCCAGCGCCTCGATCACCTCGGTCACGCAGTCGTCCGCGTCGAGGCCCTCCTCGGGCGTCAGCTGCCCGTCTTCGTGCTGGACGACCAGGAACCGCGCCAGCTGCTCGCAGAGCTGCGGCAGGCTGGAGCCGATGAGCTCGAGGCTGGCGACGATGTCGCGCACATCGCCCGGGGTGCTGAGCTCACCTCCGCCGTGCGTGAGCTCGTTAAGCACCGCGATCGCGTGCGCCGCCCGGCTCGCGACCTCGCCCGGGGTCATGGTGCTCGCCAGTTCAGTCACTGGCTGACCTCGACGTCACGCGCGCACGGCGGCGCTAGCTGCTCAGGCATCCGTCTCCTCGGGGGAACTCGGGTTGGGGTCCCGCAAGCATGGTGTGCCCGCAAGACCGCTCTCTTATACGATACGGCCCCGATTACGGCAGGTCAGCCGTATGTAACACGGACGCAGCACTCGATCCCGGTGGTAGTGATGCTGCTGTGACCTGGGCTTATCCTCCCCTTAACATACTTATTATACAAAGTATGTCTATAGGAGGATCTGTGAACTTTGACCAGCGTTACGCCGAGCGGACCAGGCGGTCAGCGGAGCTGTTCGCCGACGCCAGCAAGATTGTGCCCGGCGGCGCGGGCAGCAGCGCGCGGACGGTGAAGTTCGGCTGGAAGCCCTACCCGCCGTTCATCGCGGGCGGCACCGGCGCCCGGATCGCCGACGTGGACGGCAACTCCTACGTCGATTACCTGCTCGGCCTTGGCCCGATGATCCTCGGGCACCGTCACCCGGTCGTCACCGAGGCGGTGACCAGGGCCATCACCGAGTTCGGGACCTGTCCGGGGCTGCCCTACGAGCTGGAGATGGAGGCCGCCGCCAAGGTCGTCGACGCCGTCCCCGGCGTCGAGATGGTGCGCTTCTCCAACTCCGGCAGCGAGGTGGTGGGCACCGCCGTCAGGCTCGCCCGGGCCTACACCGGCAGGCGGCTGATCATCCGGTTCGAGGGGCACTACCACGGCTGGCAGGACACGGTCTACTGGTCGAACCACGTGGACCCGGCGGCGGCCGGCCCGGCCGAGAGCCCGCGCCCGGTCGCGGCTGGGCCGGGCGTGCCGCTCGAGCTTGCGGACACCCTGATCGTCTTGACCTGGAACGATCCCGACAGCTTGCGCAAGGTCATGGCCGAGCGCGGCCACGAGGTGGCGGCGGTCATCACCGAGGCGGCCGTCTTCAACACCGGCTGCATCCTGCCCGAGCCCGGCTACCTGGAGCTGCTGCGGAGCGAGACCCGCGCGCACGGCGCGCTGCTGATCTTCGACGAGGTCATCACCGGATTCCGGTTCTGCCGAGGCGGCGCGCAGGAGTGGTTCGGCGTCACCCCGGACCTGACCACGCTGGCCAAGGGGCTCGGCGGCGGCTTCCCGGTCGCCGCCATCGGCGGCTCGGCCGAGGTGATGGGGATGATCGCCGAGGGCCGGTACTCGCACTCCGGCACCTACAACGCCAACGCCGTCGCCTGCGCGGCCGTGTCGGCCACGATGGACGTGCTGAAGACGCCGGGGATCTACGAGAACGCGCGAGCGCGGGGCGACCGGCTGGCCGACGGGCTGCGCGCGCTCGCGGCCGGCGCCGGGCTCCCGGTCACGGTGGACGGCATCGGCACGGTCTTCCAGATGTGGTTCACCGAGCACCCGATCAGGAACTGGCGCGACGCCGAGCGGTACGCCAACGAGCCGAGGTTCACCCGCTGGTACCAGGAGATGTTCCTGCGCGGGGTGCTGTTCCACCCGAGCCAGTACGAGAACCTGTTCGTCTCCCTGGTGACCACCGACGAGGACATCGACGCGACCCTGGCGGCGGCCGAGGACTCGTTCAGGGTGCTGGCGGCGGAAGCCTCCTAGGACCTCTGGCGACGAAGGAAGCGGTAACCCACATGCCCCTGTTCGACCTGGCCAGCGCGCGCGAGCGACGGCAACTGGCGCTGGCCGCGCACCCGGCCGCCCAGGCGCCGGGGATCCCCGCCCGCAAGCGGCTGCGCTACGAGGAGATGATCGAGTTCATCGAGCGGCTGGTCGCCGACGGCAACCTGGCCCCCGGTGACATGCTGCCGACGCAGGCCGAGCTGGGGGCGGCGGCCGGCGTCAGCCTGATCACGGTCCGGCGCGCGCTCGAGGAACTCGAGCGGGCGGGCCGGGTCCGGCGTCACCAGGGAGTCGGCACCTTCCTGGCCAGGCCGCGCATCATCAGCGAGCCGGGCCGCTCGGGCGGGCTGCTGGACACGCTCCGCCGGGCGCACGACGCGGGCGCGGCCCGGCCGGACGGCGAGCCGAGGGTCGGCAACCGCCTGCTCTCGCTCGGCCAGGGGCTGCCGTCGGTCTCGCTGCGGGCCGCGCTGCAACTGGCGGACGGGGCCCCGGTCTGGGAGATCCGGAGGCAGCGGCTGGTGAACGGCGAGCCGAAGGTCTACGAGACGGCGGTCATCCCGGTCGCCCTGGCGGCCGGCCTCGACCGCTACACGGCCGAGCTGAGCGGCTCGCTCTACGAACTGCTGGCCGGGCGCTACGGGCTCGAAGACCAGGCCGAGGAGCAGTACCTGGAGGTCGGGGCGGCCGACGACGACGAGCGGCGGCTGCTCAGGCTGCCGTCGAAATCGCAGGTGGTCCGGCTCCGCGGCCTGTCCACCAACCAGAACGGGACGCCGTTCGACTGCTTCACCCAGGTCTACCCGGCGCTTGAGTTCGGCTTCTACATATCCGGCGGCACCTCCCGCGGACTGTTCCGCACGACCTCATGGGACGGCTGGGGCGTCACAGCCGCCCCGGACCGTTCGGAAGAAAAGTAAACAGGCACCACCGCAGCGCGGCGGCTATCCAGACAACCCGCAACGACCCCGATGAAAGAGGTCTCGCATGGCCGATAACCCCCCCGGCCGGTCGCTCGCCGCCGGTGCCCTGTCCGGCCGGGACGTCGTCGTGATGGCGCTGGCCAGCTCCGGGCCGACGCAGTCGGTCGCGGTGAGCCTGGCCGCGATTCTCGCCACCGTCGCCTACGCCGGCTTCCTGCCGATCCTGATCTGCTTCGTCCCGATGCTCGGCATCGCCATCGGCTACCAGCGGCTCAACGCCTGGCACACCAGCGCGGGGGCGACCTACTCGTGGGTCGGCCGGGCGCTCAACCCGCACGCCGGGTTCCTGGCCGGCTGGCTGATGCTGATGTACTACACGGTCGGCACGACCAGCCTGACCGTGCCGCTCGGGACCTACTTCCTCAGCTTCTTCAGCGACTCGGCGGCCAACAACCAGTACGCGGTGGCCGCCGTCGGCTCGGCCTTCGATCTGATCGTGCTGGCGGTGGCCGCGCGCGGGGCAGGGGTCTCGGCGAGGTTCCAGTGGGTGTGGGCGGTGTTCGAGTACGCGCTGCTGCTCGGCTTCTGCATCGCCGCGATCGTGGGCATCTACAGCGGCGGCCTGCAGCACACCGTGCACATCGCCTCGACCTGGTTCACGATCGGCGGCGCGGGCGGGTTCAAGGCGCTGATCTCCGGCGTGCTGCTGGCGATCTTCCTGTACTCGGGCTGGGACACCGCCGCCTACGTGACCGAGGAGGCGCGGGGCAAACAGGCGGGCCGCGCCGCCGTCACCAGCGTGATCCTGCTCTTCGTGATCTACGCGGTAGCCGTCCTCGCCTTCCAGGGCATCGCCCCCAACGGCGACATGCAGGCCAACGCCGGGAACATCCTCGCCTTCGTCGGCGACAAGATCGGCGGCGGGTTCTGGAAGAACGTGATGATCGTCGCGGTTCTCGGCGGCACGCTGGCCTCGCTCCAGGCGGCGATCGTGTCCTCGGCCCGGATCTCGTTCGCGATGGGCAGGGACCGGGTCATCCCGTCGTGGTTCGGCGCCGTCAGCGAGAAATACCGGACGCCGTGGAATGCCACCATCCTGCTCGGCCTGCTGAACATCGCCTTCCTCTGGGCGTCCACGCTGATCTCCACCATCGGCCAGGCGCTGAGCGACATCCTCTCCACCCTCGGCCTGATGGCGGCGATCTTCTACCTGCTCACGGCCGGGACCGCCGTCTGGTACTACCGCCGGCAGATCACGTCCTCGGCCGCGAACTTCTTCCTCGGCGGGGTGCTGCCCGGCCTCGGCGCGGCGTTCATGGCCTTCGTGGTGATCTACTCGGTCGTCACCGGATCGCTGAACGGCGTCGAGGAGGTCTGGGGTCTCGGCCTGGCGCTGCTCGGCCTGGTCCTGTCGTTCATCTCGTCCCGGGCGGGCAAGGCCCGCTTCTACAGCGACCCGTCGGTCAGCCACGGCGACACGGTGGAGGCCGAGTTGGCCGGCGCCGAAGTCGGCGCAGAAGTCGGCGCAGAAGGCGGCGCCGTGGGCGGCGCCGTGGGCGGCGCTGGCGTCGCGGACGAGAGCGCCTGATGGCCGGGGAGCCTGTGATGGCGGGGCGCCGGTGAGCGACGTCGCCGAGGCGGTCTACGCCGGCCTCGACCTCGGCACCTCGGGCTGCAAGGGCGTGCTCGTCACCGCCGACGGCCGGGTCGTCGCCCGCGCCGCCGCCCGGTACCCCACGCACCGGCCGGAGCCGGGTGCGGCCGAGCAGCATCCTGGGGACTGGCTGAACGCCGTTACATCGGTCACACTTGGACTAGCGCGGGCGGTGGCGGCGGACCGCTGGCAGGCGGTGGGCCTGTCGGCGATGCTGCCAACGTTCGTTCTCACAGACGGCGTCGGTGCCGCCGCCACCCCCGGCGGCATCGACGCCCCCTCATCGCGCTCTCACCTCGAACTCCTCGGCCCGGCCATCACCTGGGAGGACGGTAGGCGGGGAAGGCGGAACGGCACGAGTCCGCCGTCGCGGGCCAGATCGTTAGCCGATGATGCGGTAGAAGGCCGTCAGGCCCTCGATCATGCCGAGGATGGTGAGGGTGAGGGCGGCGATCATGATCAGCGGGATCGCGATGCGCCAGTAGCGGACGCAGAGGGCCGCAGCGATGAGGACGAGGACCACGATCCCGGCGTTGTCTTGGGGCTGTGGAGGCTGGATTGGCATGGAGACTCCTGGCACGCGTTGCCTTGTGATGAAC
>Ga0302326_10006182_pt1 | contig 26940 bp, 24 predicted proteins | sample Palsa_T0_3_FD_202264 | JGI IMG/M metagenome (GOLD analysis project Ga0302326, IMG submission 202264) | Peat permafrost microbial communities from Stordalen Mire near Abisko, Sweden - Palsa_T0_3 | ecosystem: Environmental > Terrestrial > Soil > Palsa > Peat permafrost | place: Sweden: Abisko... | reverse complement strand
AGGTCGACCAGCGTCTGTTCGTAGTCCGACGTGGAGGCGATCGACATTCGCGTAAGGAGACCGGTGTCGAGCCCCAGAGCGATCGCGGCGACCCCGCCGAGAATCGCTACTCCCAATCCGCGCCGGATCCACTGGCCGGCGCCGAGGGAGCGCTTCATCGCGTCGAAAACGCGACCCCCGACGAGGAGGGCGACGGCGAGCGACGTCGCCGCGCCGGCCGCATAGGCGAGGAGCAGCAGCGATGTCTGCGCATTTGCGCCCTCCAGCACCGCGCCGGTAAGCACGAGACCGAGGATCGGTCCGGCACAGGGGGCCCACAGAAAACCCGTCGCGACGCCGAGCAGGAAGGACGGCAACATGGGTGAGCCGGAACGGCCTTCCGCGTGTGCCCGCTGCGACAGCCACGCACCGGCGGATACCAGCGGTCGCGTCAGCCGATCGGCGATCTCCGGAAACAGGAGCGTGATGCCGAACCCGGCCAGAAGCACGATGGCTGCGGTTCGCCCGTACTGGTTGGCCTGGACCGCCCACCCGCCGCTGACCACCGCGAGGGTCGCCACGGCCGCAAACGTCACGGCCATGCCGACCAGCAACGGCAGCCCGCTCTTGACGAAAGGCTGGTCGGCTCTCGCAAAGACGAAGGGGAGCACCGGCAGGATGCACGGGCTCACGATGGTCAACACGCCGCCGAGGTAGGCCAGGATGAAAAGGGTCATCGGATTGCCTTGTGCCGCAGGTGTCAGGCCGAATCGGCCTTGAAGGTCATCGCCAAGCCGTTCATGCAGTAGCGAAGGCCGGTCGGCGGCGGTCCATCCTTGAATAAGTGCCCGAGATGACCGCCACAGCGACGGCAATGGACGGCCGTGCGGATCATGCCGAACGATTTGTCGTCAGTGGTGCCGATGGCGTTGTCGAGCGGCGCCCAGAAGCTCGGCCAGCCGGTGCCGCTGTCGAACTTCTTGGTCGAGGAAAACAGCGGCAAGTCGCATCCGGCGCACGCGAAGACGCCCGCCCTCTTTTCGTGATCGAGCGGGCTCGAGAACGGACGCTCGGTGGCCGCTTGCCTCAGCACGGCAAACTGGTTCGGGTTGAGCAGCTTCTTCCATTCCGCATCGGAATGGGTGACCTCGAAGTCCCCGGCCGCCTTCGCGCCGGACGCGAGCCCGAATTGCGCCATGCCGATGAAGGCAAATCCACCGGCCCCTGCGAGAAAACTTTGTCGCCGTGTCAGCAAGACGAGTCCTCCTTGTCGTTCCGAGGTGACGATCTGTGCCGTCCCTTCCGTGGTCTGTGGCGGCTGATGGGGTCAGGCCGCTAGGAAGGCCCGCAGGAAGCGCGCGCGCTCAGGGCCAGCAGAGTTTGTCCGACCTCTTCCAGCTCTGCCGACGGCAGGCCGAAGGTCAGCGAGGTTATTCCGACGTCGAGCATCAGGAAGTTCTGGTCATCGTCGGTTTGGCCGATGGTGATGGCGGTGATCGGCAGCGGAATGGCCGTGCTCGGCGCTACGTCGAATTCGGGCCCCGGCCGCAAGCGCTTCGCCTCGTGACTCAGCGCCAGAATGAGACCGATGAAGTATTGGACATCGTCGCTGCGCAGGCACAGGTCGACTGGCCCCTGCTCGCTGCATTGGATGCGAACGCCGATCGCCCTGCCGTTGGGCGCGACCTCGCCGAATACCTCGACGACGACCGGCCGATGGCTCCTCGGCTCGGTCTCGCGATCGACCGCTGCGGGATCGCTTTGGGACACAAACGTCACGGTTCCAATTCCCCGGATATCGATATATCCGATTGAATATATCGCATTGCGCGAGCCGGCAAGACACAACGCGGTGACCGGCAGGCGGGGCCGGTCGCGCGCCGGGACGCGTCAGGCGGTCTTGATCCAGACCGCCTTGACGTTCAGGTATTCGTCGAGGTGCTGCAACCCGGACTCGCGTCCATAGCCGCTCATCTTGTAGCCGCCGAACGGAACCGCCGGGTCCATGGCCTGATAGCAGTTGACCCACACCGAACCGGCGCGGATCGCCTTCGCCAGGCGGTGGGCCTTGCTGACGTCGCGCGTCCATACGCCGCTGCCGAGACCGAACGAGGTCGCGTTGGAGCGGGCGATCACTTCGTCGATGTCTTCGAACGGAATCGCGGACAGGACCGGACCGAAGATCTCGTCTTGAGCAATTCGCATGTCGTCGCGCACGTCCGCGAACACGGTCGGCGGCACGAAATACCCCTTGGCAAGCGATCCCTCCGTCAGCCGATCACCACCCGAGAGGGCGCGGGCGCCTTCCTGCTTGCCGAGGCGGAGATAGCTCGTGACCCGTTCGAGCTGTTGCGCCGATACCAGCGGCCCGATCTGGGTCGCCGGATCCAAGCCGTTTCCGACCCGCAGCCCGTCGCCGAATTCCGCGACCCGGCCGACGAACTCGTCATAGATCCGCCGCTCCACGAAGAGACGCGTACCGGCGCTGCAGATCTGCCCGGAATTTGCGAACACCGCCATCCCGGCGCCGGGCACGGCGTTCTCGAGATTGGCATCGGCAAACACGATGTCGGGCGACTTGCCGCCGAGTTCGAGCGACACCCGCTTGAGGTTTCCGGTCGAGGCCGCGACGATCTTCTGGCCGGTCAGGTGCGAGCCCGTGAACGCGATCTTGTCGACACCGGCATGCGCGGCGAGCGCCGCTCCCGCCGTCTCGCCATATCCCGTGACGATATTGACCACGCCGGGCGGCACGCCGGCTTCCAGGATCAGTTCGCCGAGACGCAACGGCGTCAACGGCGCTTCCTCGGCCGGCTTGAGGATGACGGTGCAGCCCGTGGCGAGCGCCGGACCGATCTTCCAGACCGAGGCGCCCAAGGGGCCGTTCCAGGGAATGATCGCTCCCACCACTCCGACCGGCTCCTTCAGGGTGTAGGAAAAGATATCGCCCGGAAGCGAATTCTCGATGGTCTCCCCGTGCAGCGATGTCGCCATCCCGGCATAGTATCGCAGCATCCCCAGGACGCGGCGGCGCGTGCCCGATGTGCGGCTGATCGGAGCGCCCATGTCGAGCGTGTCGAGCATGCTCAACTCGTCGAAATGCCGCTCGACCAGGTCGGCGAGCCTGAGCAGCAGCTGCTGGCGTTCGTAAGGCTTTACCTTCCCCCACGGGCCCTCGAAAGCCCGCCGCGCCGCGGTCACCGCGCGGTCGATGTCTTGCGCGTCGCCCTCGGCCACCGTCGCCAGGACTTCGCCGGTCGCCGGATTCATGCTCTCGAACGTCTTGCCGGACGCCGCCCCGACCCACTTGCCGTCGATCAGCAAAAGCTTGGTCTTGCCGTCCAGGAACGGATGGCGGGTGCGCTCGATGGGTTGAATGACATTCATGTTCGCGACTTCCTGTGTTGGTTCTCGTGGTGGCGTTTGCTTTGGCAGGCCCGAGGCCGCCGGGCGAACTGGTGCCGCCGATAAGCCGGAATACGCCCGCCGTCGAGTCGATTTCCCTGCGTCAGAGCAGGTATGCCGACGGGTGCGATGACAGGAATCCGCTTCTCAGCGGCTCACGACATCGCTATATATATAAGAATATAACGCTCTTGGAAAGTGCGCTTGTTCGTCCTTGTCGCCCGTTCGTCCTCCCTCGACAGCGAAATGAGCCATGGAGAGCGGCCGATCTGATGGAAATAGCAAGCGCCAAGCTCACTGCGACGTGACGCGTGACGGAGAAGCGATCAGGCTCAATCTCGTCGACGTCGCCGGCAACCCCGTATCGTTGCGGCTGCCGTTCGAGCAGGCGAGCGCGCTGGCGTGACGTTGCCGGGTTTGCTGACCAGGGCGCTCGCGGCGCGCCACGGCAAAAGTTCTCGCTGGGTCTTCCCCTCGGCGAATGGCTCCTGGAAGGGGCCGCCGACGGCCGTACCCTCATCGTCACGCTCAAGACCACGGACGGGTTCGAAGCGTCATTCGCCGCCCCTCTCGACATGTGCCGATCCCTCGCTTCGGAACTCAAGCGCGAGACGGCAGTCGTCGCCGCAGTGGCGGCGAGGACGAATTAGTCATTCACCATGCCCTGTTGTATATGACGTAGGACGGATGCACCGATCCTCAAAAAATGCTCCGGACGGGAAGGAAATGCCATCATGCAATGCAATACGGCTCGCCGCAGTGCGCTCAAAGGACTTGGGGCGGGACTGATGGCCGCAGGACTGATCGCGGGCCGCTCGGCGCGAGCCGCCGGCGATGCGACCCTCGCGCTCCCTTCCGCCCATAGCCTGCGGGAATTCACGGTTGCGCTCGAGGCTTTGCCGCGGCGCCGCGACTTCAAGACCGTGCCGATGATCCTCGACAAGGCGGAATTGTGGGATGCGGCCGCACTCGACGCGGTGCTGGGCTACAAGGGCGGACCCAAGCAGAGCTGGGACCACACCGATCTCGGCGGTCCCTGGCTGAACGTCATGCGCAATTCGATGAACGCCCAAGTCTGGTCTTTCCGCCATCCGGACTTCTTGTGCGTCTCCGCGACCCACGGCTCTGCCCATCTCGCACTGTACGACCAAGCCACGTGGGACAAGTATCAGCTTGCGAAGATCGCAGGCGGCAATATCGCGAGCAACACCTTCATCGCATTGCCGCCGGCCTCCGCCCACGATGCCGCCGATTTCCAGGCCGCCGACGGCGCGTTCTCTCCGAAGGACAACAGCATCGCCGTGCTGCAGCGCCGCGGCGCGGTGTTTCTCGCCTGCCACAACGCGATCTGGGAACTGGCGGAGCGGCTGATGTCGGCAGGTCCGAATCCCGACCATCTCGGCACCGATGCGATCGCCGCCGAGTTGACCAATCACCTCATCCCCGGCATCGTGCTCACTCCCGGCGCGGTGGCCACTTTGGTGGAGCTGCAGCGCGCGGGCTTCGCCTATACCCGCTGAGAGCTGCCTATGCCACACCGGATTACGCTGGCGTCCGCGCTGCTGGCCGCCACGCTCACATGCCCCGCATCGGCCCAGCCGGCGCCGGGCCCATCGTCGCCGAGCGGCCGCCTCCGGGCGGCGGAGGCGCTCTATCCGCCGTGGCAGCACGGGGCGAACAACGATGCCGCCGACCGCGGCTTGGAATTCACGGTGCCGCCGGTCGATGTGCTGGCCGATTTCCACGGCAGCATCGATCACCCCGATCTCGTGCTCTACGTGTCCGGCAACTATTTCTTCGCCGTGCGCGGCGTGGTCGACGCCTTCGGCGAGGCATATCCGCAATATCGCGGCCACGTCTATTACGAGACGCTGCCGCCGGGCCTTCTGCTCAAGCAGATGGACGCGGGCGGCACCGTGACCTCGGGCAACATGACGTGGACCGCGAAACCCGACGTCTTCATGGCCGAGCTCACCGCCAGCAACGAGTTGGTCCGGCGCGGCAAGCTGGCCGGGCCGGTGGTCGCCTTCGTGACCAACGATCTCACGATCATGGTGCCGGCGGGCAATCCCGCCCACGTGACGGGACTTGCCGATCTCGGCCGGCCGGGCCTCGCGCTCGCCATGCCCAATCCGCAATTCGAGGGCGTCGCGATGCAAATCCGCGCCTCGCTCGTCAAGGCCGGCGGCGAGGCGCTCGCGGAAGCCGTCTACGGCGCCAAGGTGAAAAGCGGCGAGACCATCCTCACCCGCATCCATCACCGCCAGACACCGCTGTTCCTGATGCAGCATCTCGCCGAAACGGGCGTCACCTGGAAGTCGGAGGCGATCTTCCAGGAGGAAATCGGCAACCCCATCGGTCACGTCGACATACCCCTCGCGCAAAACACCCTCGCGGTCTACAGCGCCGCCGTGGTGCCGGGCGCGCCGCATCCCGAGGCGGCGCGTGCCTGGCTGGACTTCATCCGCTCCGATGCGGCCTTCAAGGTGTTCGAGCGTTACGGCTTCAAGCGCTACGAGGCGAAGCCTTGATGGTGCAGTGCGAGCAGGTAAAGAGGAGCGCCCGGCGGTCGGTTCGATCGCGACGGGAGCCCCAAGGGTGCGATATATCCGGTAGGATATAGCAGGTGGGATATCGCCCGCCCGCGCCATTCCGTCGCTTGCGGGGCTGAGGCGCTTTACTGCATTGGAAGTCGCCCGGCCGATTGTCTATAGTCCCGCCGCGAAAATGCAGCGAGGCGTTTGAAATATGGCTGCTTATGGGTTCTTGGGAGCTAAGGATGTTGCGGGCAATGCACATGCTCAATCAACGGGAGGACTTTAATGCCAAAGCGTAACTGGAAATCCACGGTTCTGAGCCTGCCGATCCTGGCGCTGGCGGGGGCCGCATTCGCACAGCAGCCGCAGGCCACGGACCTCATCAAAAACTTGACGCCCGTCACCGACGCCATGCTGCACAATCCGCCCGCGGCGGACTGGCTGATGTGGCGGCGGACCTATACCGGCTGGGGCTACAGCCCGCTCGACCAGATCAACAAGGACAACGTCAAGAATCTTCAGCCGGCCTGGTCGTGGTCGATGAGCAATGGCGCGACCGAGTCGACGCCCATCGTCCACGACGGCGTGCTCTATATCTTCAATTGGGCCGACAAGATCCAGGCGCTCAACGGCGCGACCGGCGACCTCATTTGGGAATACAAGCGCGACCTGCCGGCCAAGCTGCTCAGCGACAACAGCCAGAACCTGGCGAAGCGCAACATGGCGATCTACGACGACAAGCTGATCGTCGCTACGTCCGACGCCCATATCATCGCGCTCGATGCCAAGACCGGCAAGGTCGTCTGGGATCACGAGACCGCCGATTGGGCCAAGGGCTGGCGCTATACGGGCGGACCGTTCGTCGTCAACGGCAAGGTGATCCAGGGCATGACCGGTTGCGGCAATGCCGAGCCCGGCGGCTGCTTCATCACCGGCAACGACGTCAAGACCGGGGCCGAGCTGTGGCGGGTCAATACCATCGCCCATCCCGGCGATCCCAATTACGACACCTGGAACGGGCTGCCGATGGAAAGCCGCTTCGGCGCCTCGGCCTGGATTTCCGGCAGCTACGACCCCGACCAGAACCTCGTCTTCTACGGCACCGGCCAGCCTTATCCCTGGATCGCCGAGATGCGCGGCACGCTGCCGGCAAAGCCCGGCGCCAAGCATAACGCGATGTATTCGGACTCGACGCTCGCCATCAATCCCGACACCGGGCAATTGAAGTGGTACCACCAGCATCTCGAGGACGACACCTGGGATCTCGACTACGTCTACGAGCGGCTTCTGGTCGATCTGCCCGTCAACGGCGAAACCCGCAAGGCGGTGGTCACGACCGGCAAGCTCGGGATCATCGAGGCGCTCGATCGCACCAACGGCCAGTGGCTGTGGCACAAAGAGACGGTCCCCCAGAACGTGGTGGCGTCGATCGATCCCAAGACCGGCGAGAAGACCATCAACCCGGCGGCGATCCCCCATATCGGTTCGACCACGGTGAATTGCCCCGCCGACCCGGGTGGCCGCACCTGGGCGGCGACCGCCTACAGCCCCAAGACCGGCATCCTGTACATGCCGCTCAACGAGTATTGCTCGAACACGACGCCGACCCCGCTCAATCCGGGTGAGGCCTACTCCGGCGGCGGCCGCGCCATCTACGCCCGTGTGCCCGTGCCCAACAGCGACGGCAATATCGGCCGGATCGACGCCATCAAGCTGTCGGACCGTTCGACCGCATGGTCGTATCGGCAGCGTGCGCCGGAGACCTCCGCGGTGCTTCCGACCGGAGGCGGCCTCGTGTTCAGCGGCTCGTTGGACCGCTGGTTCCGCGCCCTCGACGACACCACCGGCAAGGTGTTGTGGCAGACCCGCCTCAACAACGTGATCAGTGCGTTTCCGATCACCTACACCGTGAATGGCAAGCAATACGTCGCGGTGGCGGTCGGCGGCGGGTCGAGCATGTCCAGGTCGCTCGCGACGCTGACCACCGAAATCCAGAATCCGGACAGCGGGTCGGTGCTGTGGGTGTTCGCATTGCCGAACTGACCCGGCAGTGAGTGACAGGCATCCTTGGCGGGCCGCTGCCCGCCAAGGTCCGTTTGCAACCTACGGCGCGCGCATGTTGGCAATGGTGACAGGCTCTATCAGGTTTAATTTGAGCCGCAACCATGCGCGCAGGCGGCCAGACCAGCGTCTCGCCGCGGCCGCGGCCGTGTTCGCCTGGTGCCTCGGCCAATCGGCCGCCCTCGCCCAGACCCCGTTCGTTCCCGACGAGTCGAAATACGGCAAGCGGCAGGACGGCGCGGCGCTCAATTACTGCGTCGACGAGCGCGATCCCGATTTTCCCGTCGCCAAGGAGATCGGCCGCGCGGTGGCCCAGGCGCTGCTGCTCCAGCCCAAGGAGCACCCTATCGGCCAGAACACGGTGGGCGAGGACATCGACAACCTCTACCGGGTGTTTCTCGAGACCTGCGACGTCTTTCTCGGCTTCAAGCTGATCCCCGACGCCTATCCGCAATGGCTCGCGATCACGCGGCCCTATTACCGGACCTCATACGTCCTGGCGACGACCGATCCCGGCTGGAAATCGCTCGCCGACATGCCGAAGTCCGCGGCCATCGGCGCCACCATCGGCACCAGCGCCGACCTCCGCCTCATCCAGTACCTGCAGGCGCTCCCGGCGGACCAGCGCTGGAACCGCTTTCCCATGGGTTCCGACGAATTTGCGCTTCAGGCGCTGACGCGGGGCACCGTCAGCGTGGCGCTGGTGTGGGGGCCGTCGTTCTGGGCGCTGCAAAAATCCGATCCCGCCTTGGCCGGCCTGCGGCTGATTTCGCTCAAGCCGCTGCCGGACTCCGCCGTCGGCGTCGGCGCCACCCTGCTCGCCAACGAGACTTTCCTGCGCAGCAACATCGACGACGCCATCGCTTCCCTGGTCGCCGACGGCTCGATTCAGGCTATCCTGGATCGCAACAAGTTTCCGGCGACGGCGGCAAAATGATCATGCGCGCATGCGTCGCGCAGACGGGAAGGGGCGGGCGGTGACGGACGGTGCCGTGCCGGAGGTCGTGATCGACGGCGTGACCAAGCGTTACGGCCGCACGCTGGCGCTGGACGATGTCAGCCTCGCGGTACGGCCCAACGAATTGTTCGCGCTGCTCGGGCCGAACGGTGCCGGCAAGACCACGCTGCTCCACATCCTCTGCACCATCCTCAAGCCCGACACCGGGACCGCGCGGATCGGCGGCGTCGATGTCGTGGCCCATCCGCTGCAGGCGCGACGCAGCCTCGGCGTGGTGTTCCAGGAGCCCTCGCTCGACGATCGCCTCACCGTGTTCGAGAACCTCAACTTTCACGGCCTCGTCTATGGCGTGCCGGCGGCGCGGCGCAAGAGCCGGATCGACGAGATGCTGCATCTCGTCGAGCTGGCCGAATGGCGCGAGAGCTTGGTGCGGACGCTTTCGGCCGGCATGAAGCGGCGGCTCGAGATCGCACGCGCCCTGGTCCACGATGCCCGCGTGCTGTTCCTGGACGAGCCGACGGTCGGCCTCGATGCGCAATCGCGGTCGCGGCTGTGGCAGCACGTGCAGGCGCTGCGCAAGAAGCGCGACCTCACCGTCATCGTCACCACACATTACATCGAGGAGATGGAGAGCTGCGACCGCGTCTGCATCATCGACCACGGCCGCATCCTCACCAACGACACCCCGGCGGCGTTGAAAACCGCCCACGGCCAGCAGTTCATCCGCGTCGTCGCCAATGACGAGCCGACTGCTCTCGAGATCGTAGCGGCCTATCCCGGTCTCGCCCATCGCAAGGACACCGAGATCGTGATCAAATCGAGCGGCGAGGCGTTCGCGGAGGCGCTGCTGTCGCGTTTCGGCGGCCGCATCCGCAGGTTCATCGTAGAGGATCCGACGCTGGAGAGCGTGTTCCTGTCGCTCACCGGCCGCGAATTGCGCGATGCGCCCGCGAGCGCGCGCGAGCGCACCTTCCAGTTCGGCAAACGCGGAGGCGAGCACACGAAATGACGACGATGGTGACGCAACCCGCCGGCGCCGGGCTGACGACCCAGCTCAGCGGCCTCTACGCGATCTGGCTGCGCGAGGTGAAACGCGCCATCCGCGACCGTGGCCAGTTCGTCGGCGGCGTGAGCCGGCCGATCCTGTGGGTGCTGATCATGGGGATCGGCCTCAATCCCTATTTCCGCGGCGAGATCTACGGCGAGGTGCGGTTCGTCGTTCCCTACACCTATCTGCAGTACATCTTCCCCGCGGTGATCGCGCTCAACATCATGTACACCTCGGTGCAGTCGGCGGTGTCGACCATCTGGGACCGCGAGTTCGGCTTCCTGCGCGAAATCCTGGTGTCGCCGCTGCCGCGCTTCACCATCCTGCTGGGCAAGATCCTGGGCGGCACCACGGTCGCCATGTTCCATGGCTGCCTGGTGCTGGCGCTGGCGCGCTTCGCCGACATTACGTTCGTGCCGTCGGATCTCCTGCTCGGCCTGTCGCTCATGTTCCTCCTGGCGTTCGGGCTGACCTCGCTCGGAGTCGTGATCGCCAACCGCGTCCGCAGCTTCGAGGGCTTCGGCGTGTTTTCGAACGCGGTGATCCTGCCGCTGTATTTCACGTCCAGCTCGATCTTTCCGCTCGAACCCTCGCTGACCACGGCGCAGACCAAGGTGGTCTATCCGGAATGGCTGGTGGTCCTCGTCCAGATCAATCCGCTCACCTATGCGGTCGATGCGCTGCGCGGCGCCTTCATCCATTTCCACCAGTTCGACCCGCGGATCGGGCCGATCGTGCTGGTGGTCATGGCGGTGGGGTTCTTCCTGATCGCATTGCGTGATTTCTCGAAATTCTGACCCCGGCGATGGCTTTCCTCTCGGGCAAATGGCGCAATGTCTCGTCCTATGTCCTTATTTTTGGGCTGCTCGCGGCCGTCAATTTGTTGCCGCCCGATACCTCGCTGAGCGAAGTGCGTGCCGCCGGCGTGCTGCGGGCCTGCCTGCCGCCCGACTATCCGCCGCTGGTGACGGGTGACCCGGCCGCGCCGGGGATCGACATCGAGCTGCTGGGCAGCCTTGCCAAGACCATGGACCTGCGGCTGGCCGTGAGCACCAACGCCGCGATGGGGCGCGACTTCAATCCGCGCAACTGGCACATCACGCGGGCGCAATGCGACGTGCTCGCGGGCGGTGTCGTCGCCTCGCCGCAGACGCGATCGTTCCTTGAGACCAGCCCCTCCTATGCGCAGACCGGCTGGGCGTTCGTGCTGCCCAAGCCGATCGGGGAACTCGCCGGCCGGCGCGCCGGCGTGCTGGTCGGCATTTCCGGGCTCGACCGCCTGGCGCTGTCGCGGTTTCTGCGCGAGCAGAAGGTCGAGGTGACGGTCGTCTCCAATGCCGGCGAACTCGTGCAGGGCCTGCGCGACGGCAAGTTCGATTTCGGGGTGACGGAATTCCTGCTGGCAGGACAGATCGCCTCCCGCAACGGCTGGAAGGCCGACTGGGCGCCACCGCCGCTCGGGCGTTATCCGCTGGTGCTCGGTCTGTGGAAGGGCGACCTCACCCTCAAGCGTGCCATCGACTCGAGCCTGGAAAAGCTCGAGCGGGACGGCGACGTCGCGGCGATCATGTCGCGCTATCTCGGCGGCAGCCGCACCGCCGCCACGGCGGGCGCGATTTGAATATTCCGACCTCATCCGAGGATGAGGTCGGGCGAAGCTCACACCCCCAGTACCGGTCCCGCCAGGGCCGCGTAGACGGGGCCGAGCAGGCGCGTGAAGACGCCTGCCACCGCGAGGACCGCGAGCAGCACCGCCGCATAGGGCTGCGAGCGCCGCAGCCGGTCGCGCCACTGCGGGGCGACCGCGACCAGCAGGTGACAGCCGGTCAGCGGCGGCAGCGGCAGCACGTTGACAAGGGCGAACCACAGGCTCAGTTCCCCAATCGTCTCGATGAACGCAAAAACGAGGGCGGACGTCGTGTCCGGGAGCAAGGGCAGCAGGTAGGGACGCGCGAGCCGCAGCGCGACGACGCTCGCGAGCGTCGCCGCCGCGCCGGCCAGGACGACGAGCGGCAGCCCGAGGCGGCCGGTGCGCAACTCGGCCGGATCGATGGCGATCGGCCTGATCCATCCTGCCGAAAATACGCCCGCCAGCGTCCCCAGCACGTCGAGGTGGCTCAACGGATTGGGCGTCAGGCGCCCGTCATAGCGCGGCCCGGGGTCTCCCAAGGCGCACGCCGCGCCGGCGACGGCGGTGCCGTGCACGGCGGCGATGAACACCATGGCGAGAAGACGCAGCACCACTTGCTGCAGCGAATAATCGGTCAAGCCGGCACCGTGTGTCTGGCCGTGCGCACCGCTATTTCTTCATGCTCATTTTCTGCTGGGCCGCGGCGTCGGAAGGCAATTCGCGGCCGTTGGGCGCATAGCCGTTGTTGCTCAGCAAGAAAGCGACGAGATCGGTATAGGTCTGGTCGGACAGCCGGCCCGGACGATCCGGCGGCATCAGTGCCTTGGCGTAGCCGGCCAAATCCGCGACGCTGCCGGTTCCCCAGTGGTTGCTGAAATAGCCGCCCTTGAGCGGCGGACCGCCGAATTCGCCATTGTCGAGCGTCGAACCGTGGCAATCCTGGCAGTTCTGCGTGTACGCGGCGCGTCCCCGCTCCACCTGTTCGGCCGTGAAGGAGGGGCCTTCCGCCGCCTGGGCGAACGCCGTCGAGGCCGCCCCCGCAAGCACGAAGACGGCCGCAGCGACCGCCAGAGCGGCACTGGGGATGACGCGGTGGGGCAGGGGATGCGGGGGCATATGAGGGGTCTTTCACTGGCAAACGGACTGCGCAACACGTCCCTTACCGTAAACCCGGCGCGGTCGGCCAGAGCCTTTTCGGTCTGGCGGCTGGCAGTGCTGGGAATGCCCGGTCCAGACCCCATATGCTAGCATGGCGGTCGCCGGAAAATGGCTTGAATTCACCGCCGGAAGTCTCGAAGGTCCGGCCGAGCGCGCAAGGGAGAACGCCCAGGTGAACGAAACCGCCGCAACGCCGCCGATTGCGCCGGACGCTCGGCCCCGATTGCCGCGCGGCGTGCGTCTGGTGCACAACGAGGCCCAGGGCGGCTGGGTGCTGCTGGCGCCGGAACGGGTGTTCAAGGCCGACCCGATCGCCGCCGAGATCGTGAAGCGCTGCACCGGCGATGCGACGTTCGACGCCATCGTGGAGGATCTCGCCACCACGTTCAATGCGCCGCCCGAGCGGGTGCGGACCGACGCCGCGGCGCTGCTGCGCGGGCTCGCCGACAAGAAGCTGCTGGACCTGTGATGCAAACCCAGACCGATCCACGCCCCGCCCCCGCCGGCGCGCTGCACAATCCGCTCGGTCTTCTGGCCGAACTCACCCATCGCTGCCCGCTCGGCTGCCCCTATTGCTCGAACCCGCTGGAGCTCGATCGCCGCACCGACGAACTCGACACTGCGACCTGGGCGCGGGTTTTTCGCGAAGCTGCGGGGCTCGGCGTCCTGCAGGTGCATCTGTCCGGGGGCGAGCCGGCGTCGCGGCGCGATCTCGTCGACATCACCGCCGCGGCGCGCGACGCGGGCCTCTACACCAACCTCATCACCTCCGGCGTCGGCGTCACGCCGAAATTGCTCGCCGCGCTCGCCGATGCCGGCCTCGACCATGTGCAGATATCGATCCAGGACAGCGAAGCGAAGTCCGCCGATCGCATCGCGGGCTACGAGGGCGCCTACGTCCGCAAGCGGGCGCTGGCCGCCGAGGTGACCGCGCTCAGGCTGCCGTTGACCGCCAACATCGTCATCCACCGTGCCAATATCGAGCGCATCGACGAGCTCGTCGCCATGGCGCTCGCCATGGGGGCGGCACGGGTCGAAATCGCGCACGTGCAGTATTACGGCTGGGCGCTCAGGAACCGGGCCGCATTGATGCCGACGCGCGAGCAGGTCGAGCGCGCTGCCGGCCGGGTTCAGGCGCTGCGCGAAGAGCATCACGGCCGCATCGTGATCGACGCGGTGGTGCCCGACTACTATGCGCGTTTTCCCAAGCCCTGCATGGGCGGGTGGGGCCGCCGTTCCCTGAACGTGACGCCGTCGGGCCGGGTGCTGCCGTGCCATGCCGCGGAGTCGATCCCGGAGCTCGAATTCTGGTCGGTCAAGGACCATTCGCTGCGCGACATCTGGGAATCCTCGCCGTCCTTCAACGCCTTCCGCGGCACCGGCTTCTTGCCCGAGCCGTGCCGAAGCTGCGAGCGGCGCGAGCTCGACTTCGGCGGCTGCCGCTGCCAGGCATACGCCATCGCCGGAGACGCCAAGGCGACCGATCCGGTCTGCCATCTCTCGCCGCACCACCATCTGGTCGAGCAGCAGGCCGCGATGCGCGAGGATGTTCCCTACATCTACCGTCGCGGATGAAAGTTCGGCGCACCCGCCGCCGGGGGGCCGCGTGGATCAATGATTTGTTAACCTTAACAAACGGTGAATATTGGGTTAACTCCAATAACGGTTGACCCTTCAGCTCCTAGATTATTATTAACAACTCGTAAATACCGATGCGGGGGTTGTAATGAGTGACAGGGAAATGACGGCTGAAATAGCCGTCGCACCATCGCCGCTTTCGCGCGAGCCGGTGACCGATGGCGGGGTCATGCACTGCGGCACCGTGGATCGTTCCGGGCAGTACCGGACCAAGGCAGGCAACGAATTTCCGCCCAAGGAAGCGCTGCATCGTAATCCATCCAAAAACGAGGCCAACCCGGGAAAAATCCTTACGTCGTTCAATGCCCGCAAGTTCAGACGCGAGCAGCCCGGCGATCCGCATCTGATGCTTCAATTCATATCCCGGGCGATCGCGTTCGACGAGCCCGTTCCTTTCATAATGTATTGGGGCAAGGGTCCTCGCGCAACGCTCGCGGATCCGGATATCGAATGTATCGAGTTCCTGAACGCGATGACCCGGCAGGTCCGTGACGCCTACCCTCCCGGTGCCAGGTTGAAGTTGATCTTCACCGACACCCATGCGGCGTTGAATGGTCATTCCCAGGCGGACATACGCAGCTATTTCGGCGAGATCGACGTTTGCGCGCGCGGGCGCGGCTTCGACACGTGCTGGCTGGGCGATCTCGTGCGCGCCGCAGGGAGCGAACTCGGGCCTATCGATCACGACATGCCGCAGGACATGGCGTCACGCCTCACGGCGAGCGCGAGGAAATGGTATCGCGGCGAAGGAACGATCGAGCGGGGCGCATTGAAATATTATCAGGCGAACATGCTCGAAAAGCGTGTGGTCGAACGCGCATTTCCCGATTCGATCATGATCACGTTCAACAGCAGCGCGCTTCGCAGCCTGCTCCCGCCGCATCTTCCGGTCTTCTACATGTACTCGATGCGACGCGGGTTCAGTGTAAAGCCATGGTTTATCTCACCGGACTCCCCGCCCTAGGTCGGCGCTGCCAAAATCGGGCGGGCCGAGGCGGTGCATGATCCGTTCACGGCGCCCGTCCGCCCCGAGGACTCACCTCAAGTGCATGATTTATCTTGGTTTATTTAAAAACATTTTGTTGGTCTTCAACCATTATTAGCCAAAAGTTCCTCGGACGCGCCCGAGATTAAGGCGGTCGAAACTCCGGAGCGCATAAAAGTGCTTCTATGTCCCGATGCGCCCCCGAACTCCCATGAACTTGCGTCTGGCGAAGCTACCGCGGCTGATCGTCGAGCGCCGAAGCTCCGTCATATTGGGTATGGTGATCATCGCCATGCTGTGGACGGGCATTGGCCTCAAATATCTCGAAGACGCCGGCAGCGACCTGCGGTCCGCGGAGCGTGCCAACAAGAACTTCGCGATGGTGTTCGAGGAGAACGTGCTGCGCTCGATCGGCGAGGTCGACAAGGCCTTGCTGTATCTGCGGCGCAGCGTCGAGACCCGCAAGGACACCACCGACGTCGCTACCATCGTCAATACGACGGATGTTTTGAGCGAGATCATCGTCCAGGTCGCGATCATCGACGCCAACGGCATCTCACAGGCTTCCAACGCCAGCCCGCAGTCCGCGCAGCCGATCGATGTGAGCGATCGCGATCATTACAGGTTCCACCTCACCCATCCGGAGGATGTGCTTTACATCAGCAGGCCCGTCATCGGCCGCGCCAGCGGCAAGTGGTCGATCCAGATCACGCGACGCCTTTCGAACGCCGACAAGAGCTTCGGCGGCATCGTGGTCGCCTCGCTCAACCCCGACCATTTCACCCAATTCTACGACCGCATCGATTTCGGATCGTCGGCATCCATCTCGCTGATCGGCACCGACGGCGTCGTGCGTTCCAGCGGCGGCAGCGCCGACGGCTTCGCGCTCGGACAGGACCTCAGCGGCACCAAGCTGTTCTCCGAGATGCACAACGGCGCGAACAGCACGTTCGAGACCGCCGATCCGTCCACTGGTCAAATGCGGCTCGTCACGCTGCGAAAGATTACGGGTCACCCGCTGTGGGTGAGCGTCAGCACCGACATGAACGAGATCTACAAGAGCTCGTGGTCCACCTTTGAGCTGAATGCGATTGCCGGAGTGTTGCTCACCGTCATCATGCTCATGGCGGTTGAACGCGTTCTCCAGACCGAGGACGGGGCGAGGCAGAAGGCGGACCAGCTCCGGCTTACGCTCGAGAACATGAGCCAGGGCATCATGCTGGTCACCAAGGAACTGAAAATTCCCATCATCAACGGGCGATGCGGCGAGTTGCTCGACCTTCCCGACGAGTTCATCAAGAACCCGCCGCGGTTTGACGAGCTCGTCGAATATCAGACGCGAAACAGCAAATTGCGCAGCAACGTGAACGCGCAAGGCGCGCAGCCGCCGCAGCGCCCGGCGACTCCCGATTACGAGAAATTCGCGGTCTGCGAGCGCTCGATGCCGAACGGAACCGTGATCGAGGTTCGCAGCGCGCATCTGCCCGACGGCAGCTTCGTTCAGACGTTCACCGACATCACCAAACGGGCGGAGGCGGAAGCGCATGTGGCGCGGCTCGCATCCGAGGACCCGCTGACCGGGCTGCCGAACCGGCGGATCTTCCGCACCGCGCTCGAGCAGATCTGCCGGCAGCGGGACGCTGGCGACCCGTTCAGGAAACACGAATTTGCTGTGCTGTTCCTCGATCTCGACCGCTTCAAGGTCGTCAACGACACGCTCGGCCACCGCATCGGCGACATGCTGCTCCAGGAGGTCGCCAGACGGCTGAAAGGCGTATTGCGAACGGATGATGTTCTCGCCAGGCTGGGCGGCGACGAATTCGCCATCGTGGTGCGCAGCTTCGAATCCCGCGCGGGGCTGGAAGCCCTGGCCAATCGTCTGGTCGATTCCGTCGTCCAGCCTTATGAGATCAACGATTACCGCATCCGCTCCAGTGTCAGCGTCGGCATCGCCGTCGGGCCCGGCGACGGCGGGAATGCCGACGACCTCCTGATGGCCGCCGATCTCGCGCTCTACGCGGTCAAGGGCACCAACCGGGGCACCTTCCAGTTCTATCACAGCGCCATGAACAAGGATCTCAACGACCGGCGCCAGATCGAATTGGATCTGCGCGAGGCGATCGAGCGTAAGGAACTCGAACTGCATTACCAGCCGATCGTGAACGTGCGGGGCAACGTCGTGTCGGGCTTCGAGGCACTGGCCCGGTGGCGCCATCCGGTCAAGGGAATGGTTCCGCCGGCGGTGTTCATCCCGGTGGCCGAGGACAGCGGGCTCATCGTGCCGCTCGGCGAATGGGCACTGATGGAGGCCTGCCGCAACGCCGCGCAATGGCCGGGCGATCTGAAGGTCGCAGTCAACCTTTCTCCGGTGCAGTTCACGGCGCCCAATCTGTTCGAAATGATCGAACAGACGCTCGCCGAGACCGGCCTGGCGCCGCATCGCCTCGAGCTCGAGATCACCGAGCGGATCTTCATGGAAAACAGCGAGAACACCCTAGCCACCCTGCGCCGGATCAAGCAGCTCGGGGTGCGCATCGCCATGGACGATTTCGGCACCGGCTATTCCTCGCTGAGCTATCTCAGGAGCTTCCCGTTCGACAAGATCAAGGTCGACCGCGCCTTCGTGTCGGATCTCTCCGAGCGCAACGAGCATGTCGTCATCGTGCAGGCAGTGGTCAGCATTGCCCGCGCCCTGGGCATGACGACGACGGCGGAAGGGGTCGAGACCGAGGCCCAGCACCAATTCCTCGCCGCGCTCGGCTGCGACGAGGTGCAGGGGTACCTGTTCAGTGCGGCGGTCCCGGTCGAGAGGGTTCCCGCGTTCTTCACCGGCTGGGAGCCGGGGAAGACCCTGGCGGCCTGAAGTTCTTGCGCGGCGAAGCCGGTTTCCACTCACATAAATCGATCAGGCGGACGGGACGAAGGCCGGCCATGGGTCAGCCAGTGCTCAAGCCCTTGACAATCAACTGCATGGAAAGTGATGTTGACCGGCTGCACCGCCACGCAGATCGGATGATCGGGGGGACACAGGGCGCGAGCATTTTGCCGAGATAGCTCAATGGCAGAGCAGCAACTTCGTATGTTGAAGACGGAGGTTCAATTCCTTCACTCGGCTCAAATCGACCTTGATGTCAGGTATGGATTCGTTCGGAAAATCCACAACTTCTCGGATCATTTTGTAATTTTTGCGTGCGATCTCGACTGGAGATATGCAATTTCGCGGGGGGCGTCTTCCTACCGGAAGCGTACCTGCATCTCGGCCTCGCCGGCCGGCGTGGACGCAAGGCGTTGGGAGCGGCGGCGCTGCGTCTCGTGCCAGAGGAGGAACAGCCCCGACGCGACCACGATGGCGGACCCGACGAGCAGCCCGATGGTCGGCACGTCGCCCCACACGACGTAACCGATCACCAGCGCCCACACCAGCATGAGATAGAAGAACGGCGATACTGCCGTTGCCGGCGCAAGGTGCAGCGCGCGGGTCCATAAAAACTGCCCGATCGCATTGGCGACGCCGCTGAATACGAGCATTGCGGCGTCGAGCGGCGCCGGCCACCGGAAACCGAACAGGAGCAGGAAGGAGTGGAACACCGCGATAGTGACCATTTGCCACATCAGCAGCGTATTGGCCGACTCCGTGGCCGTCATCCCGCGCACCGCGACGGTGACGCTGCCGTACATCACGGCGTTGCCGAGCGCGAACAGCGCGCCGACCTGCAGCGAATCCGCGCCGGGATTGGTGACGATGAGGACGCCGAAGAACCCCACCAGCAGCACCGCCCAGCGAACCGGGCCGGCACGTTCCTTGAGCCATAAGACCGAGACCAACGCGGACCACAGCGGGGCGGAGAAATTGATGGCGACGGCGCCGGCGAGCGGCATCATGCTGAAGGCGATGACGCTGAAGGTCTGCGAGATCGATTGCGACAGGCCACGCGCGATATGGTCGCGCGGCCGGCGCGTGGCGAACACTGAAAACCCCGTGAACGGCAGGATGAACGCCGCGCAAATGGCGAGCGAGGAGAACGAGCGGAAGAACATCACCTCGCCGACCGGATAGAGCGCAACCTGCCATTTCGCAAACGCGCTCGACACCGAGAACAGCACGGTGGCGCCGATCATGAACCCGATGCCGCGGGGGATGTCGTCGTCTTGTCTTGTCGGGGCGACCACTTCGGTGATCGGTTGCGCGGCCGCTTCCGGGATGAGGCCGACCTCGGCGCTCCCGTTCCGGCCGGCTTGCGACGTCATGCCCGCTCCACCCATGCGCGCCTGCTAAATGGCCCAATCGCCGGCACCGACGACACCGCTGATGAGGTTGTGGCCGGACAGGTTGGGCGCGACGTCGTCGGTGCCGGCGCGGCCGATCGGCACGATCTTGTCGTTGATTCGCTCGATCTCGGCGAGCAGAAAGCGGCGCATCTCCTGCGCCTCTTCGATCGTCACCGACTCGAACCTGATTTTCGCCCCGATCGGCAGCCGTCCGAGCGCCGGCAGGTCGGCCGAGATGACGGTCGCGATCTTCGGGTATCCGCCGGTGGTCTGGCGATCGGCCAGAAGCACGATCGGCAGTCCGTTGCCGGGAACCTGAATGGAGCCCGGTGCAATGGCGTCGGAGGTTATGTTGTGGCCGCGCGCATGCGCAATGGGACGGCCTTCGAGCCGCAGTCCCATCCGGTTGGCGCCGGCTCCCACTGTATATTCGCTCGCGAAAAAGGCCGCGATCTCCGATTCCGCAAAATAGTCGCTCTGCGGGCCCGCGACGGCGCGAACCGCCGCCGGCGTCGCGAGATCGAGCCCTTCGATCCGGCATTCGTCCCGGTCGGTCACGCCGATCAGGTGCAGCGGCAGGCGGTCGCCCGCGATCAGTGCGCGGCCCTGCCAGCCGCCGATGCCGCCGCGGATATCGGTCGAAACGCTGCCGAGCATGGGCTCGATGTCGAATCCGCCCTCCACGGCGACGTAGAGAACGGCGCCGCCGGACAGCGAGCCGATGCGAACGACCTCTCCGCGCCGCAACCTGATGCTGCGCTGGGTTTCGACGCGCCTGCCGCGGACCGCCGTGACATCGGGAAAGACTTCGATCGCGGCGTTCGCGCCCGCGAAGGACATCCGGACGTCGTCGGCCTCGATGGCGATCGTCGGACCGAGATAGAGCACCTCCAGCGCGCCGGCGCCGGGTGCATTTCCGGCCAGCGCGTTGGCGGCCCGCAAGCCGACTGCGTCGAGGGCGCCGCCGACCGCGATGCCGAGTCTTTGATAGCCGGTGCGTCCGAGATCCTGGACCGTGGTCAGCAATCCCGGGCGAATGATGTGCAGGGCAGGGGTCATGCCGCTGCGTCCCTCGCGGCGTCGACCGGCGTGATCGTGAGGTTCCCGGCGGCGGCCTTGGCGTGCATCTCGTCGTATTCGCGAAGCGATATCGGAGCGAAGATCACCCGGTCTCCCGGTGCCAGCAGCGCGGCGAATTCGGCGCCCAACCCCGTCTGCTGGCGCCACAGCGCGACCGGCGAACGCCCGACGAGATGCAGTCCGCTCGGGGTTTCGCGCGGGAAGATGCAGCTCATCGACATGCCGATGGCGACCGAGCCCGCCGGTATGCGGATTCGCGGTATGTCGCGCCGCGGCAATGCGAGCTCTGCCGGGACATCGCCGAGATAGGCGAGCCCCGGCAGGAAGCCGAGCATATAGACATGGTAGGTCACGGCGGCGTGCCGTTCGATCACCCCGGCGCGCGTCAGTCCGGTACGTGCGGCAATATCGTCGAGATCGGGGGCAAGATCGCGATCGTAGCAGACCGGAAGGTGCCACAGGCGGCCCGCCGCCTCGGTCGTCCTGACGCCTTCCATCAACGCCTCGATCCGCGCGACCAGCGCGGCGATCGGGAGCACGATCGGATCGTAATACACCATCAGGGAGCGGAATGTCGGCACCGTCTCGATTACCCCCTCGAGCCGGACCTCGTTCAGGCGCCGCGCCAGCGCCAGGACCCACGCGCTGAGCTGACGGTCCACGCCATCGCCGAATTCGATAGCGAGCGCGGTATCGCCGGCAATCAACACCTTGTATGGAGGCATGGGCTCACTCGGCCAATTTACACTTTGTTAATATTAGTTAATTCTCCGTTTAGGTCAATATTTACCGGGGATTTACAGACGTCAGCAAAGGTTAAGGTTAATAAACCGTTGACGCGAAAAATGATTAGTTTCGTAAGCGGCCGCGGTTCTCGGCGCGGTGCGGACTAGAATTTTCGCATCGCTCCAGGCGCTTGCGCTGAGCGCTCCGTCACGCCTGCAGTCGCGCGAGGTTCGACATGGCGTCGAAGTGCCTCGATATCGCGCATTGCAGCCATGCGGGCGGGTGTGACGCGTAATGCCTTGCCGGCCGCTCGGGGGGAGGGGCAGACTATACGAGGCTCGCTTCGGCAGGGGTCGTGACGGGCGGGCGCCGCTCGCCGAACCGGGTCGCGTCGCAATAGGCCTGCGCGATGCGATAGACCATCGGCTCGGCGAAGTCTCGGCCGGCGATCTGCATCGCCAGCGGCAGGCCGGCGGCGGTGAAACCGGTCGGAACCGAGATGGCCGGAGTGCCCGTCACGTTGAAGGGCACGCGGCACTGGCGCTCGTAGGTGCTGGCGAGGGCCTCGGCGTCGTCGATCCCGCAGGGGATATCGAGGCTCGACAATGTAATCACCGCATCGAACGCCTTCATCACTTCGGCAAATTCCCGGCACAGCACGGCGCGCAATTGTTGCGCCTTGACGTAGTCGCCGGCCGCGATGAAGGCGCCGGGCAGCAGCTTGCGGCGGGTCACGTCGGCGTAATCCTCCGGCCGCTGCTGGAGGTCGCGCTCGTGCACGGCATAGGCCTCGGCGAACAGGATGGTGCGCCCGCAGCCGGCCCAGCGCGCCAGCGGCGACAGGCGGACCGGCCGCACTTCGGCGCCGAGCCGGCGCAGCACCTCGGCAGCTTCGGTTATGGCGGCGACCTGCTCCGGGGATCCGATCATATCTTCCGTGTAGAAATGAGCGATAACGCCGATCCGCAATCCCTTCACCCCCGCGTTGAGATCGGCCAGGCAATCCCCGAGCGCGCGTGTCGCATCCGGCCGGTCGGCCGGATCGGCGCCGGCGATCGCGCTGAGCAGGATCGCGTTGTCCTCGACTGTGCGGGTCAGCGGCCCGACGTGATCGAGCGAGAAGCTGAGCGGAAACACGCCGGTGCGGCTCACCACGCCGTAGGTCGGCTTCATCCCGATGACGCCGCAGCAGGTTGCGGGATTGCGCACGGACCCGCCGGTGTCGGTGCCGAGCGCGCCGGGTGCGAGGCCGGCCGCGACCGCGACGGCGGAGCCGCTCGAGGAGCCGCCGGGATGGAGGTCGAGGTTCCACGGGTTGAGCGCCGGCGGCCACGGCAATTCCCGGGTCGGGCCGCCGGTGGCGAACTCGTGCAGGGCGAGCTTGCCGAGCAGTACCGCGCCGGCCTCGCGCAGCCGCGCGACGACGGGGGCATCCGCCGCGGCGCGGTGATCGATGTGCAGCTTGGAGTGGCAGGTGGTCGCCATTCCCGCGACATCGAAGATGTCCTTCAGCGCATAGGGCACCCCGTGCAGCGGCCCCCGCCAGGCGCCGGCCGCGACCTCGGCCTCGGCCGCCTTCGCCTGGGCGAGGGCGGCTTGCGCCGTGACCGCGATATAGGCGTGGTAGATGCCGTCGAGCGCGGCGATGCGGGCGAGCAGGGCGGCCGTGAGTTCGACCGGCGAGAGCTTGCGCGCGCGGATCAGCCGCGAAGCCTCCGCCATGGTCATGAAAGCGAGATCGGTCATTCCGCCACCGTGAAAGCGGTCGGATCGAAGGTGACGGCCGGTTCGGTGAGCGCGGGGAATATCGCCGGCAGCGTGCTCAGGGATTGGCTGCCGCGCGCGAAGGCTGCGGCGACGGCATCGGGAAACAGCGCTTGGGCGCGCCCGAGGCCGCGCGCGGCGGCCAGGCGTTGCATCCATTCGGCGTCGGGGCTTTCGATTTTCGCGGTATCGGCCATCTCGTCCTCCCGTCGTCGATCCAATCCGGGCGCCATCCGATCAGGGGCATCCGGTCAGGGGATGGCGACGCCGGTCTCGCGCACCAGCCGCCTCCGGCCGGGGAGCATAACATGGGCGGCGCGAAACGAAGCCGGTTGCGCCGCGACCCGGAATCGGGAGGATGGCGGCGACACGGTCAACCGGAGAGCATCGATGAGCGAGTCTATTCTGAGCGAGCAGGATGGCGGCATCTTGCGGGTCACCATCAATCGGCCCGACGCCGGCAATGCGATGACCGACGCCATGGCGCTCGAATTGACCGCGATCGTCGCCGCGGCGCCGAAAACCTCGCGCCTGGTGCTGCTGCGCGGCGCCGGCAAGGACTTCTGCATCGGCCGGCAGGCGCCGCCGCCCCCCGCCACCGTGCCCGAGGCCATGGAACGGCGGCGCTTCTCCGATATCGTGTTCGACACCTACGGAACGATCCGCAATTCGCCGATCCCGGTGGTGTGCGTCGTGCAGGGGCGCGCGCTCGGCTTCGGCTGCGCGGTCGCGGCGGTCGCCGACATCACCATCGCGAGCGACGCCGCCACTTTCCAGGTGCCGGAAATGCTGCACAACATCCTGCCGACCATGGTGATGTCGGCGCTGGCCGATCGCGCCTCCCGCAAGGCACTCGCCTATCTCGTCTTCTCGACCAAGGAAGTGAGCGCCGAGCGGGCGCTTTCCTACGGCATCGTCAGCGACGTGGTGCCGCGTGATGCGCTCGAAGCGGAGGTCGAGACGTTGTGCGCGAACATTCTCCAAGCGCCCGCGATCGCGACCGAGGGCGTCAAGGATTACCTGCGCCATGCCCTGACCATGGACGTGCCGGCGGCGGTCGACTATGCGCGCAACCTTCACGCCGTGGTCAATTCATCGCGCGAAATCCGCAGGAAGCCCTGACGGCGGCGCCACCCGTCCAGCCGCCGACGCCACTCCGACCTTCGGATCGCCTACGGGAGCATCCACGTGGCGTTTCGTGCGGGCGCGTACCCGACCGGGATGAGCGCGACTTCCTTCAGGGACTTGATATCGACGACCGAGACGTCATTGGTATGTTCATTGGCCACGTAGGCCGTCTTGTCGTCGGGCGAGATCGTCAGCCAGCCGGCACCCTTGCCGCCGAGAGCGACGCCTCCCAGCAGTTTCAGGTCCGGCAGCGAATACGCGTAGAGGGTGCTGTTCAACCGGCTGTTGACCAACAGCGTCTTTTGATCCGCCGTCACGGCGATGCCGTGGGATGCGGCGGGCGGTCCGAACGGGACTTGTTTTTCGGGGGCTACGTCGGGAAGCTTGATTTGGTTGGTTCTCACATGGGTCGCAAAATCCACGACCGCAAATCCGTTAAAGCCACCCAACTGCGCGTATATCTTGTCGGTGGAGCCGTCGGGATGCTTCGATATGGCCATCGGAGAGGGGGATGGACTCATCGGCAGCGTCCATGCGAGCTCGTTGGTCCGCGTGTCGATCACGAACATCGAGTTCGCCGCAGGTTTGGCGCCTCTGGTGGCCCCGGCGACCACGTACTTGCCGTCCGGGGTGACGTTCAGGTCGTGGATGCCACCCTTGAGCGGGATGGTCTTGACGTTCTGCAGCGAGGCGGTGTCGATCACGTCGACGCCGCCGCTCGGTGCGGCCTTGATCTGCGGAAAATCGGATAAATCGTCCCATGTTTGGGCGATCGCTACATAAATCCACCGCCCATCGGGAGTGAGATCAATGAGGTTTGGGTTCCCGCTCAGAGGAATCCGCTTGGTCACCTGGAGGGTCTTGCCGTCGACGACGAGGAGAGACTTCCCAGCTTCTTCGCTGACGTAGATCCGGTTGCCGTCCGGGGACACCGCAAGCCCATGGGGCGCTTCGATCCCCTTGATCTCGCCCACCACCTTGTTGGTGACGGGATCGATGATGTGGATATTATCCCCGGCGGAGTTCGATTGAACGATCCGCAGCTTGGATTGCTGCGCGCTCAGCGAGGAGAAGGGCACCGTGCAAAGAAGGATCCCGGCCAAGGCGGCGAGACCTCCACGAAACATTTGCTTGTTCGTCATCTTCGTCCTCCCACTTTTCAACGACAAGTTATTCTCCTGAGGTATTTTTATCAGGAGACACGTCCGTCATCAGGAGACACGTCCGTTGTCGGCGTTATTTCGCCTTTGCGCCGAGCACGAATGCTTTCAACGTCAACCACTCCGGGTCGTCCTGCGAACCGAATTGCTGGCCGCCGCCGTGATGGGGATCACCACCAGCCTGTTCGGCGAGCGGATGGGTGAGCAGCTTGCTCCCCTCGTAGCCGGGCACAACCACCTTCTGGACCAACAGGAAATTCCGGCGCGACTGCTCTTCGTTCCAACTCGTGCTTCCGGGTGTGAGCGGCACCAAGTGTAACGGCGCGTTGTTGATCGTATGGCAAACGACGCATCGCGTGTGTCCGGGACGCTTGGCGAGGAAGACGGGCTCTACCTTGTCCTTGAAAAATTCGTAATCCAGCGACGGCGATGCGGTGGAGGGAGAAGCTGGTTGGCTGTTCGCCTGCCTCAACGCCCCGGCCGCCGCCAACAACAGGCAAGCCATGACGACCAGATAAGACGAGGCTCTCTTACTTGGGTTCATAGAAGCCTCCCGATAAAAATTATTCTGATTAGTGGGGCTGCATTGTATGCTCAAGTGAAGGTTGGTCAAGCTGCCGCTGCAGTGTGAGACGAGAGTCTTTGTTTGGCCCATCGCGCTGGTTGCTGCGGTGCAACGGAGATTCGCGGTCAAGCGTCATGACGCGGTTGATCGGCCGTTTTAGCCGCAGCAAAAAAGGCGAGCCGAGATATGACCCGAAGTAAACCGGGTTCGCCGGCCCGCCATCGCGGCGGCGAGTCCGGTCCGGCGCGTCACCGCGGCGCAGCCGGTTTCGGCTTCGCCGCCTCCGGGCGTTTCGGCAGGTATTTGGCGACGACGGTCGGGTCGAGCTCGCGCAGGCTCGCGTCCGGCAGGCGATGCCAGATTTCGTCCATGCCGAGCAGCGGGATGCCGAGATAACCGCGCACCGTCAGCGTCTGGCCGTCGGGGCTGAGCGTCATGATGGCGTTGTAGATCTTGCCGTCGCGCGGATCGATGATCTGGCCGTTCTCGTATTTCATTCCCTGCCGTTCCATGCCGCGAATGAAGGAGAGGCCGAGGATCGGCGCGTTCCTGCGGTCGTCGGGACATTGGGTGCAGAGCGGATTGGCCGCCTCGCCGGGCTTCGGGAACACCTTGGCGATCGCGCCCTCGAAGACGCCGTCATGGTCGACGAACAGGAACCAGCCGATCGGCTTGCCGCTGCTGTCGTCGGTTTTTTGCCAAAGGCCGGCTACAGTCCGGTCCGCGGCCCCGGCCGGGCCCACGGCGAAGCTGAGCGCCGCGACGGCGGCCATGATCGGTAAGGTCAGGTGGTTTCTCGATCCGAAAATCCGCATATCAATCACCCGGCTGTTGGTCCAAGGGGCTCGA
>Ga0302326_10006180_pt1 | contig 26946 bp, 24 predicted proteins | sample Palsa_T0_3_FD_202264 | JGI IMG/M metagenome (GOLD analysis project Ga0302326, IMG submission 202264) | Peat permafrost microbial communities from Stordalen Mire near Abisko, Sweden - Palsa_T0_3 | ecosystem: Environmental > Terrestrial > Soil > Palsa > Peat permafrost | place: Sweden: Abisko... | reverse complement strand
AAATCTTTCCAATTTGTTCACAGCGGTAGCCCGAAGGAGGGCTTAGCGAAAATGTTGAATCGGCGCTTGTGCTCGTTTTTAACAGTTCTTACCGTGGCGATCGGATTGTTTGCCGCGCCGTCGTTCGCTCAAGACGGCAAATTGAAAGTAAAGGTCATGCCGAAGCAGGCTTACGTGTTCCTCGACGGAAAAGCGATTCGTGAGGGGAGTCACACGATCTCGGTTGCCGCCGGAAAACACACCGTGGTGGTCGTGAATTATGGATACAAGATGGTCACCAAAGACGTCGACGTCACTGCGGGCAAAACCACCGATGTGGACGTCACGCTGGAGGCCTACGGCGGCAAGGTCGCCGGGCCCTGGGGCCGAATTCTGATCGAGGGGGACTCGCGCGCGGCGGTATTGCTGAACGGCAAGAAGCCGGATTACTTCGTAGGTCATGTCGACGAGTTCAACAACGATTTCATCTGGCACCAGGAACTGCTGGTGCCGCCCGGCACGCACCAAGTTACGGTGATCCGCGGCGACAAGGAACTCTTCAGCGGGCCGATCACTGTGGGCAACAACCAGAAGATCATCATCCGCCTGAACACCGGCAAGACGGAAACCAAGGACTGGACCGGCCGCGAAGCATCGTTGATGAAGAAGGCTCCGTTACCGCGATTCAAGGTAGGCATTGCGAGCGCAACGGTAGTCGTGGCTCCCGCGAAGATCAACAGCTTCAGTGCCGCGAACGCGAAAATTGATTGCGGACAGTCGACCAACCTTACTTGGCAAGCAGAAGACACCGTTGACGCATCGGTCAGCGATGTGGGCGCGGTGGACGCTTCGGGAACCAAGTCGGTTTCGCCGATCCATCCCACAACTTACGAGCTGACCGAAACCGGCCCCGGTGGCGTCGTTAAGCAGTCCACCAGCGTCGATGTGAACAAGGAGATACCGGCCACGCTGACCGCAAATCCTTCCGAACTGCACTATCGGAAGATTGGCGACAAGGTGATCAAGCAGGAATCCAGCACGTTGACCTGGAGCACATCGAACGCCAGCACGGTCGCCATCGATCCCCTCGGCACAGTTACCCCCAGCGGCACCCAGACGGTTCAGGGCGTTCCGAAGGCAACCGAAATCGGTCCAGTAGACGAGAATACCAACTACGCTCTGAACGCCTCGAACGTATGCGGCGGAACGGCCACCGCGACCGCGGCCATTCACATCGTGGGCTCGATTGAACCGATCCCCGAAGTGATCCTGGCGAGCGTGTTCTACCCAACCGCATATCCCGACAAGAAGAATCCCGAAGCGGGCTTGTTGAAGAGCCAGCAGGATTCGCTGACCACCGCAGCGACCGGATTCAAGAAGTACCTGGAATACGATCCGGACGCAAAGATTTCGATCGCGGCACACGCCGACGTTCGCGGCTCCAAGAAGTTTAACCAGGAGCTCACCGAGCGCCGCGTCACCCGCATCAAGGAATTCCTGGTCGTGCAGGGAGTTCCGGCGGATAAGGTCGAAACCGCGGCCTACGGCAAAGAGCAGGAAATGGACCGCAAAGACATCAAGGAACTGGAAACCAGCAACCCGAACCAAGCTGAGAAGAAGCAGCACCACAATGCTCAGGGCAACTACTACGCTTACAACCGCCGTGCAGACGTCGTAATGCTGCCCTCGGGTAAGAAGTCGTCGCAGTATTATCCGAACAACGCAGCGGACGTGAAGGTGCTGTATCAGGTTCCCAAGCCGAGCCTGAAGGTGGTTGAAAAGAATCAGTAAGCGAAGTCGGTTCAAACTTCCGCGCCGGAGAGTTCCCCTCTCCGGCGCTTTTTTTTGTGCCGGCGAACTGCCGAGGCTAGAATTGTATGCGGGTATGAATCCCTCACGAAAAACCGCGTTGCCGCGAATTGTGTCGCTGGCTCCGAGCGTCACCTCGATTCTAGTGGGCATCGGCGCGCGGCGCGCGCTCGTTGGCGTGAGCCGGTGGTGCGTGGACGTGGCGCCAGAGGTGGTCGGGCTGCCACTGGTAGGCGATTGCTGGAAGCTGGACGTCGCCGAGGTGATGAAGTTGCGGCCGGGCCTGGTGATCGGATCGGTGCCATTTCGGCCGGAGGTTGTGGCTAAGATCATCGAACAACCCGTCGCGTTCCTGGCGATCAGTCCGCGCAATCTGGCCGGGATTTGGAGTGACATTCGTTTGCTCGGCCGTTTAGCGAACCGCGGTGACGCGGCCGAGAAGCTGATACGGCGGATGGAGCGCGCTTTTAAGGCGGTGGCGCGACGCGCGGCGCGAATGGCATCGAAAAAACCGCGGGTGTACGCCGAGGCTTGGCCGAATCCCCGGATCAGTTCCCCGCCATGGGTGGCCGAGTTGATCGAAATTGCCGGCGGGATTCCGGTGACCGCGGCAGGACAAAAGGTGCGAGACGAAGATGTGGCGCTGGCGCGACCGGATGTGATTGTGCTGGCTTGGACGGCAGCCGGTGACCGCGCGAAGCCTGGCCGCGCATACGGCGTAAAGGCGTGGAAGGATGTGCCGGCGATACGAGACCGGCGCGTGTTCGTGGTGCGCGATGAACTGCTGAATACCCCCGGACCACCGCTGATGCAGGGGGTTCGCGTGCTGTTTGGCGTTATTCACGAGCCGGGGCGCGCCCTGCGTTAGGCGCCGATCAGTTTTTGCGCCCGGAACCGCTGGTCCGGAAGCAATTCGTCGAGGATGAGGGATCGTGATCGCACCGAAAATTGATGCTTTAGGCCGGAGACAAAGATGCTAACGGTGGTGGCCGCAATTATCGTGAACGGTGGCAAGGTGCTGATATGCCAGCGAAGTCGAAACGATTCGTTTCCTCTAAAGTGGGAATTTCCGGGCGGCAAGGTGGAAGCGGGGGAAACTCTCCGGCAGGCGATCGCGCGGGAAGTGTTGGAGGAATTAGGCGTGCCGGCGGTGGTTGGAGCCGAGTTCCAGCGGGTGCGGCATCAATACCCGGGGAAGAAAGAGCCGATCCAATTGATCTTCCTTTGGGCCCAGATTGAGGCTGGCCGCGAACGGAATTTGCAGTTCGAGCAGATGGTTTGGGCGGCCCCGGCGGAGCTGGAGCAGTACGACTTTCTGGAAGCGGACCATGAAGTGGTGCGCCGGCTGACGGTGGAGCTGACCGCTGGCGGTACTGTATCCCGACAAACAAGAATCGAATAAACACACGGCAAGATCCTGTCGTTGGGGCTAGACAATCTGGCGGCCGCCATCCACAACCATCACCTGACCGGTCACGAAATCGGCACTCAACAGGTACTCCACGGCGTTGGTGATGTCTTCGCCTGTTCCGGTGCGGTGGAGCGGAGAGCGGCGAATGAATTCTTCGTGAGGGACTTCTCCCGGGAATTCGATGGTGCCGGGCGCAATGCTGTTGACGCGAATTTCGGGGGCTAGGGCACGAGCCAGGCAGCGGGTGAGCATGATTACGCCGGCTTTTGAAACGCAATAGTGTGTGTACGTCGGCCAGGACAGCAGACCTCCCAGCGAGGACATGTTGATGATCTGCCCGCGGCTGGCGCGCAGCAAAGGGGTCGCCGCCTGAGAGCATAGGAATGTACTTTTTAAGTTGGAGTTCATGATTCGGTCCCACTGGTCTTCCGTGAGCGATTCGAATTGCGCGGGGAAGAAAATTGCGGCGTTGTTGATTAGAACGTCGAGTCGTCCGAATTCCCTGCTGACCGCTTCAAACATGCGCGCCACCTGATCGCGACGCGAGACGTCCGCCTGCCAGGCGATGGCGCGGCCGCCGGCCGCTTCGAGTGACTGCACCAATTCCTCGGCTTCGGATTTGGAATTCTCGTAGTTGACGACCACCGCGGCGCCCAGCGACGACAGTTTTTCCGCGATGCTTCTCCCGATGCGTTTCGCTGCGCCGGTGACTAGCGCGACCTTTCCTTCAAGGCTTTTTGGCACGATCGCTATTCTAGCGAAATAGAAGGTAGAGGGTAGAAATTAGATGTCCGACGAGAACGTCAAACGGTGTTCGACTGCGCGCGCGCGCCAGGTATTCGGCGCCGCAGCCTGGAACTGACTCCTCAGATGTTCGTCGCTCGGGGCCTGATACAATCGATCGCTGTAATGCCGCGCGACACGTGGCATGTGCTGTGGGCCGGCACGATGGAGACACAATGGAGCTGGACTTGCTTGCGATTGCCCCACACCCGGATGATGTGGAACTCACCTGCGGCGGCACGCTCATCAAGATGGTGCAACGGGGCTATAAGGTGGGTGTGCTGGACCTTACCCGCGGCGAGATGGGTACGCGCGGAACGCCGGAGATCCGTCGCCGTGAGGCTGCTGCGGCAGCGCGAGTGATGGGGCTAGCGGTCCGCGGGAATCTTGGGCTTCCCGACGCGGGACTCGAAGTAAACGAAGAGTACAAATTGGCGATGGCGCGAAAGATCCGAGAGTGGCAGCCCCGCACTGTGATCGCGCCGTACTGGGAAGGCCGGCACCCGGATCACTACACCGCGTCGCGATTGGCCTACGAAGGATGCTTTCTGGCGGGCCTGAAACGGCTACCGATCGAGGGCGAGCCCTTCCGGCCGTTCAAGATGCTGTATGCCGCCGCCTACGACGAGAGCGTGCAGCCCAACTTCGCGGTAGATATTACCGCGCAATACAAGCAGCGCCGGCGGGCCATCCTGGCCTACCAATCGCAGTTTCAGCCGGCCCGCAAGGATCGCAAATCGAAGGTGTTCATTCCCTTGGACGCGCTGGAAGAGCGCATGAGCGTGATGGCCCAGCATTATGGGCGGATGATTGATGTGAAGTACGCGGAAGGGTTCGTGGTGCGGGAGATTGCCCAAGTGGAAGACGTGGTGGCGCTGACGGTGCGTTCGATGTGAGTAGAAACAGGCGCGCGCGGACGTAGAGCTAGAACTCGTCAGCTTCCTGGGTGTAGGAATAGCCTTCGAGGGTGTGGCCGGTTCCCTTCCGTCCCACGTGGGCGCGGACCGGTGCCTCGTTTTCGGCGCCGGTTTTGCGGAGCAGGGCGAAGGTAGCCAGGGCCTCGGTGTAAACCTTTGTAACTAAAAAGGTTTCCCCAGTTGCGTCCTTCTTCCAGACTTGGCCTACCTGGATCTTGGAGGGAGCCATAACAGAGCTTTAACTTTAGACACAAACGCGGCGAGCGTCAAATGCTTTGGCACGGTGCGGGGTGAAACCGGGTGTTTTTCGGGAATCGGCCGCTGGGAACAAACTCTTTACGCGCCGGTGACATCATAAAGGTCCAGAGGGGCGAACCCGCGGGTGTATACTGGCCGCGTCCGGTCCGCCTGGAGGTACGAAATGACATTATGGGGACGACGATTTTTTGTATTGCCTCTGGTAACAGTGCTGCTGTTCTTGGGTCTTCCTGGATCCGCGTCACTCGCCGCGCAAGACACGCAAACTCCGCCGCAAAGTTCATCCACTGCGAGCGCTCCGGCGCAGACCACTCCGCCGCAAGCTACGCCTCCGCAAACTTCGTCGTCGCAGGATGGCGCCCCCGCGGATAGCACGCCCGCCAACGTGGATTCCACTGCGCCAGGTACGAAGGAGACATCTGCTAAGTCGGGGAGCGAAGCCGACGTGGATGCCATCGGCAACCGCAAGGTCGGTCATGGTCCTGATTTTTATTCGTTGGAGCACGAGATTGCGCTGGGGAAACAGCTCGCGCAGGAAGTGGATCGCTCCGCAAAGTTTATCGATGATCCGGTGGTAACCGAGTATGTGAACCGCGTGGCACAAAACCTGGTGCGGAACTCGGATGCCCAAGTGCCATTCACGATCAAAGTGATCGATTCCGATCAGGTAAATGCGTTTGCGCTGCCCGGCGGATTTTTCTACGTGAATAGCGGGCTGATCCTGCGGGCCGATGAGGAATCGGAGATGGCCGGGGTGATGGCGCATGAAATTGCGCACGTTTGCGCGCGCCACGGCACGCGCAATGCTACCAAGGGCGAGTTGATGCAGCTGGCCACGATCCCGCTGATCATGTTGGGTCCGGGGGGCTGGCTGGGCTACGGAATCTACGAAGGATTGAACGTGGCGCTGCCGATCACCTTCCTGGAGTTTTCGCGAACGGCCGAGGCCGAAGCCGATTATCTGGGACTGCAGTACATGTACAAGGCGGGATACGATCCCAATTCGTTCGTGACCTTCTTTGAGAAGGTCCAGGCGGACGAGAAGAAACATCCGGGCACGATTCCCAAGATTTTCTCGACGCATCCTCCGACGCCGGCGCGCATCGCCGCGTCGCAAAAGGAAATCGCCACCATTCTTCCCGCGCGCGAGGAATACATTGTCACCACTTCGGAGTTCGATGTAGTGAAGCGGCGCCTTTCGGCGATCGAGTCCGGACAGAAAGTGAAGAGCAACGACAAGAACAAGCCGACGCTGCGTAAGCGCACCGAGCAGGACCCCAATAAGACCACCACCACCGGCACCAGCGGGCCGAGCGGCGACGACACCTCGTCGGACGACGACCGTCCGACGCTGAAGCGCCGCCCATGCAACCAGTAGCGGTTTAATTTCAGACGGAATAAAAAAGGCGTCCCGCGATTCGGGACGCCTTTTCTATTTTCCGATCTTCCAGAGTTCCAGACGCTGCTCGCTGGTTTGGCTACTAGCGTTCGCGGTGTTCGCGAGAATCCGCCACGCCCATCCGCGTCAGCCCCTCGGCGTAATATCGGCGATAGAGGACGTCCCACTCCTCGCTTCCTTCCATGATGGGCTTTTTCTGCGAGGAAATTTTCAGGCGGGCGTCCGTGTCCACCTGCTCTTCAAGCTTGAGCAGCCCGGTGAGGATGTTGACGATCTCCAGGCGGATGGTGTCGCGGTCTTCCACGAAATCCACGCTTTCATTCGCCACCAGTGCATCCAGGATGCGGTGGGAGATCCGAACCGTTTTTTCTCGAGTTAGTCGCATTCGATGGGGGTCAACCTAGGTCAGGGATTGCGCAAAACGTCAGCGCAGGATCAGCTTGCGCTGTCGGGCGAGTTCGCCTTTCACTTTCTTGTACATTTCCTGGTAAGAGACGCCGGTGCGACGCATGGTTTCGGCGTGGTCATTCAAAATGTTGCGCACTTCGTCGTTCAGGCGATCCTCGATCGATAGCTCTTCGGCCATCAGCGCGCGCACCTGCTGGGTGACGGCTTCGGCCGCCTTGGTCTCGATCATTTGGCCGGCGATCAGCTTCTTCACCAGTTCCTTGGACATGTGCGAGATGTAGTCGCGGTTCAACAGCATTTCGGGCGCTCTCCGGCGAAACACAACTCAACAACTCAGTTTAAAGGTTGAACGAGAGGAGGTCAAGGCAAGGCCCGGAAATGGCCAGAAATGCGATGATTTATGGGCTCCCAAAGCGAAGAGGAAGGTCGTGGAGGCCGATGGGTCCTGCGCAGGGACGCGAGAATAAAATTGCGGACTCCCCAGTCCGCTAAAACGGGATGGTTTGCGACCAAATTTGCATACTCAGGCCGTCGCGGGTGTCTGACCACGCCCCATGCACTACCCCGTCGGGTTCGGATACCAATTGGTTGTAGTCCCCGAAGTAGCCACAACCGGGAAAGCCAGTGCATGGGTTGAAGGGGACATCGTTTACGGCTTGCTGGATTGGGAACGTGTGGCCGCCATCGAAGGACTTGCCAACGAAATATTGGACGTTGGTGTTGGCGGGATCGTTGCGGTCGTCGTACCAGCCCACATAGACGGCGCCTGCGGGTGTGGCGGCGGCCCACGCGAAGAAATGGTCCTTTTGGTTATCGAACTTGTCGCTGTTTACGCGCACCACCTTGGAAGCGCCGCTGGTCACATTAATGGTGGCCAAGTAGACGCTCGGAGTGCTCTCGATATTCCCTCCGGCCACTTGGTCGGCTGAGAATGCGCAGTAGGCGGTGTATCCGTGGATCGCGCATCCGGGCATTGCGGCTCCGCTGTCGGTGAACGCCCAGTTGGGGTTATTCAGGCCGTTGTACACGAAGGTGGCCACCGGGTTCTTCGAGACCGTCCATACACCGCCGGTCAGGGTGGACTCCCACATGTTGATGGTAGGCGTGTTGGTGAAGTCGTCGAAGAAAATGTGCGGTGTGCCGGCGGAATCAATCACCATATAGCAGAATTGGGCGCTGGCCAGCGAGCCGCTCACGAGCGCCGGCGTGCTGTACGGTTCGCCGGGGCGTGGCGAATGGGATTCCAGAATCGCCGAACCGTAACTGTGGATGTTCGCGGCACCGTCGGTGCACGCACCGGAGGGAAGGTTGCAGAAAAACGTGTAGTAGACGTAGTTGGTCCCGGCAGTAGGGCTGCCGCTATTCGCATCGGTCGAATTCTGCGGCTGGTTCAAGGTCCCATTGCATACGAAAGGACCTACCAGCATTCCGCTACACGATTGGGAGTCAATCACCGTGGGAAATATATCCGAGTAAGCGCCCTGAGATAAGCCCTGGACTTGGTCCACTTCGCTGTCCAGGTTGAGGTAATTGTTGGTGAAATCAACGATCACATTGAGGCCCAGCGCGGAAAGGCTGCTGTTTCCCGCATCGTCAAAGGAGATTGCCGGATTACTCTGGAACGAAAGCGGTAGAGATCCGATATTTGGATCGGCGCCTCCGACCATAAGGTCGTCGGTCCAAGTCTTCCCGTGAGTGCTCGAGACGTGATAAAAGAGGCGGTTTTGGTTCACTCGAAAGTCGTTGGACACCACCACCCAGTTGTTTGGAGCGGATGGGTCTACCGCGGACGAGATCCCCGCTTTTGGCCACGGATTACGGTCCTGGTTCACTTGCACGTTTTGGTAGGCGTGCCGCGCCGCCGTCGCGCTGGCGGCCTGCGCTTTCGCCTGGGCCGCCACAAGAGCTTTGGCGCCGGCTTGCGGCATCACCGCGCCGGCAGCGTTGAAGGGCGCCTTGTGATTCTTATGCATCCACGCAACGTAGCTTGGATAGTCGGTGAACGGCGGTGGGTTGACCGTTTGCGCCCACAGCGGCGCCGCCATCAGAAGTAGCAGTGCCCCGCTTACGAGTTTGGCCTGAATTCTCTTCTTGGATTCAAGTTCATTCATCGGTGGCTCCTTCTTACGTTCTGGCGGGACAGCCTATTCGGAAGGCTCGTGCGACCATTCTTGCTGGCGCGGATTATTCTCTGGGTAAGCTGGGCTGTCAACATGCGGGCTAGTACTAAACATGATCGAACTGCAGTCAGGAAGATCAGGCAGCATCCGGAATATCTCTGTGGCCCATTGCAACACGTACCGGCGGCGGTGTGACAGGCGGATTTGCGCCGAGCGGCTTTTCGCCACAGCAGAAATCAAGCACCGGATGGTGGGATTTCCAACCCACTAAAACGGGACGATTTGGGACCAGATTTGCATGCTCAGGCCGTCGCGGGTATCGGACCACGCCGCGTGCACTACGCCATCGGGTTCCGATGCCAATTGGGTATAGTCGCCGAAGTAGCCGCAACCTGGATAGCCGTTGCAGGGGTTGAAGGGCACGTCGTTGACCGCTTGCTGGATCGCGAAAGTGTGCCCTCCATCCAGGGACTTGCCGACGAAATATTGCACGTTGGTGTTAGCGGGATCGTTGCGGTCGTCGTACCAACCCACGTAAATCGCTCCAGCGGGCGTGACCGTTGCCCACGCAAAGAAATGGTCCTTCTGGTTGTTGAACTTGTCGTTGTTCACGCGGGCGACTTTGGCGGCTCCGGTGTTCACGTTAATGGTGGCCAGGTAAACGCTCGGAGTGGTCTCCAGACTTCCTCCGGCCACCTGGTCCGCTGAGAATGCGCAATATGCCGTGTATCCGTGGATCGAGCACCCCGGCGTGGCTGCCCCGCTGTCGGCGAACGCCCAATTGGGGTTGTTCAGGCCGTTGTAAATAAAGGTGGCTACCGGATTTTTCGAAACTGTCCACACGCCGCCGCTTAGCGTGGATTCCCACATGTTGATGGTGGGCGCGTTGGTGTAATCGTCGAAGAAAATGTGCGGCGTGCCGGCGGGATCGATAACCATGTAAGGAAATTGCGTGTTAGTAAGCGAACCGCTAACCAGCGCTGGCGTGCTGTAGAGTTCGCCGGGCGCGGGCGAGTGCGACTCCAAAACCGCGGTGCCAAAACTAGGAACGGTAGCCGTTCCGTCGGTACATGTACCGGACGTGAGGTTGCAGAAGTACGTGTAGTACACATAGTTGGTGCCGGCGTTCGGACTGCTACTGTCTGCATCCGTTGAATTCAGCGGCTGGCTGAGCGTGCCGTCGCACACGAAGGGGCCGCCAATGATACCGTCACAAGCTTGGGCGTCAATCACCGTGGGCGTCAGGGCCGAGTAAGCGCCGTGAGAGTAGCCCTGCACCGCATCCACCTCGCTGTCAAAATTCTCGTAGTTGCTATTGAAATCCAGCACCAGGTTGCTGCTGAGCGCGGAAAGATAGCTGTTGCCGGCATCATCGAACGACAAACCCGGATTCGCCTGAAACGTCAGCGGAACGCCGCCGATGTTGGGATCGGCGGCTCCGGTCATCGAGTCATCGGTCCAGGTTTTTCCCCGGTTCGCCGACACATGATAGAACATGTGGTTGTAGTTGTTTCGAAAGTCGTTCGACATCACCACCCAGTTGCTCGGAGCGGAGGGGTCCACCGCGGACGCAACCCCCGCTTTCGGCCATGGATTTCGGTCCTGGTTTACCTTCACGTTCTGGTAGACGTGCTGCACCGCCGCTGCGTTGGCGGCCTGCGCTTTGGCCTGCGCCTGTTGCAGCGCGTTGGCTGCGCTCTGCGCCAGCATCGCGCCGCTACGGTTGAAGGGCGCCTTGTGGTTTTTCTGCATCCACGCAACGTAGCTGGGAAAATCCGTGAACGGCGCCGGCTTGCCATTCTGCGCCCACATCGGAACGGCCATCAGCAAGAGAATTGCCCCGCTCACCGCTTTGGGGAGGAGCGTCTTCCCACATTCAGCTCGTTTCATCGGTGTGTCCCTCGGCCTTCTGGCGGAACGGAGCGTCCCGGAAGGTTTAAACGATCACGCTTGATGGTGCGGATTATTCGCTTCGTTAGCTGAGTTGTCAACGTACGTACTGGTACCTGGAAATGCGACCGGACGCCATTGGCAAGCGCGGAACAAAGATGAATTACAAAGAAAGGCCGGCGCCCGGCGACCTGGATTGAGCAGGGGCCAGGCGCCAGCCCGAACTTAACTATGCGCTCCTATTTTCTTTCCTTCCGCTTTATACCGACCGAACCGATCGAGATGGTGCCTTTAATGCTTGCGGCAGGGTCGTGCATGGATGGCGGAGGAGATCCAGCCTTCGCCGCCGAAATATTGACCTCGGAGTCGTAGTACGCCGTGGCAGGCGTGTAGTTGTTAGAAGTTCCACCCGGGGTGCATTGCACGTAGGTTGTTGTCTGCCCACCGAAAACACCACTCACCAACTCGCCATCATAGTAGGTATATACCCAGGCGCTTTCGTTCGGGGAAAATTGGACTGTGCCGTTATTGGCGACATCCGAGGTTTCCGGGCTGATTACGTAACCGGTAGCGTTCAGGACGATGGTGATTGGGTCGGTAGCCGGTGGTGTTTCGGTTCGAGCTTTTGCTGGTTCTGCCATTTTTATTCTCCTTTTGCAGTTTTCACTTCTTTGGATTTGGCCGGAAATTCGGGTCGGACAACAAATTTTTCAGCTCGGGCGTGTCTTTGAGGTCGTCGAGGGAATAACCCTTTTGCAGGGCCTTCTCGACATTCTCGAGCGCGTGGCGGCGATCGCCGAGGGTCTCGTAAGTTTCCCCCGCGAGCTCAAAGACGTTTGGATCATCCGGTGAACCAGCCAGCGCCGCCTGAACCCGGGTGAGCGCTTTCTCGCGAAGCCCTTTTTGCGCGTAGATGTCGGCCAGCGAGACTTGCGCCAGGCTGTCGTGAGGTTCCGCTTGCACCTTCTGTTCCAACAGACTCAGCACACGCTCCCGAGCGGATTCGAAGTTCGCAGTTTGATTGAGCGCTTGGTAAGCGGTCATGAGGTTGGCCCACACCAGGTAATTCTGGTCGTTCATCTGCAGGGCTTTTTGGCTCATGACCACGGATTCGGCATACCGCTTTTCGCTCATATAAAGATATGCAAGGTTGGTGTAGGCCGGATAACTAGGACCAAGTTCGATGGATTTCTTCAGGGCCGCCTCGGCCGGCGGTAAGTCTTTCGGGTCTCCGCGATTCAGGTACGCGACTGCAATATTGGTATAAACGACGGAATTGTCGGGAGTCAGTTGAGCCGCGTGCTGGAATTGGGCGATGGCCTCCGCGTACTTTCCCTGGCCCAGGTAAAAGGTGCCCAGCGAGTTGTATCCATCCCAATAGTCTGGCCGCAGCGCCGCGGCCCTTTGGTAGGTCGCTTCGGCATCGCCCTTGCGTCCCATCTTTTCATACGCCCTCGCCGTGCCCATTAGGGCATCGGCATTATGAGGCTCTCGTTGCAGACCGTGCTGGAATTCCTGCAGGGCAAGTTCGAACTTCCCGGTATGCGTGTGAAGCTGTCCGAGGGTGATATAAGGCGCCGGAAGGTGATCGTCCAGTTGCAGAGCGTGGTTGCAATTGGCGGCGGCTTCGTCAAGCCACCGGGGATTCGGATCCAGCTGATTCTTCAGACGGTAGGCCTCGCCCAGTTCGGCGAAACCGAGAGCGAATTGCGGATCGGTCTTCACCGCGCCGTTCAGCGCGGTGACGGCCAGATCCAGATTCCCTGCCGTGTCGTAGCGCGCCACGTAGCCCACCGCCTTGAGGTAATCCTCGTATGCTGCGGGATTCATGGAGCCGCCGGTGGTGCGCAGCATGTCCACAGTGACGTTGATATGCATCAGCTTGGCGAGTTGAGAGACAGCCTCGTCCTGCAGTGCGGCTAGATCGCCGGCGCGGTCGTCGAGACTGGCGGAGCCGATCTGGCGGAGATTCCTGGTATCGATCAGGTTGACGGTGAGATGAACGTCCTGGCCGTCGCGGGCGATGCGGCCCTCCACCACCACGGTGGCGCCCCATTCACGCAGGGCCGAGGTCGGGTCAGAAATTTTGCGTTTGCGCACCTCGCTGGCGGGAACCACCCACAGCGATTTGCCGCCCACATCCAGGTTCGATAATTTCCCCGCCAGACTGTCCATTAGTCCTTCGGCCAGCGGCTCGTTCGCCGGATCGTTGCCGATGTTGTCGAAGGGCAGTACCGCGATGTGTTCCTCGCTTGGTACCAGAAGGCTTCGACCCAGTCGGCTCCGCACCGCGGGCACCAGGAGCAGGGTGACCATCGCCAGCGCCACCGCTGCGCCGCCGCCCAGCCACCATCTCCACGCGCCACTCTGGCGCGGGACGGCGATCGCCAAGGCCGACTGCGATGCATGCGAGATGTATTCCTGAATCTGCGCCGACGAGAGCGCCGCCGTGAGCGCCGACGGGTCGATCGCGGCAGTTGCTGGAAGAGTGTTGCGGATATTCTCGAGATCGGCACGCATCTCGGTGCAGCTTGGATAGCGGTGATCGGGATCCTTCGATAGCGCGCGGTAAACGATCTGCTGAAGTGCCACCGGGACTCCCTGCAAAGAGTGCGGAGCCTGGTGCAAGATAGCGACGACCGTCGAGGACAGGCTGTCGCCCCAGAACGGATTTTCGCCGGTAAGCATTTCGGCCAGGACCACCCCAAGCGCCCAGACATCGGTGCGCAGGTCAACGTGCTTCCCCAGGGACTGTTCCGGGGACATGTAGCCCACGGTGCCGACGCTGCCGCCGGTCTGGGAAGTGGTCCGGGAAAGGACCACCCGGGCGAGCCCAAAGTCCACGATTTTCGCCAGGCCCTGTGGGGTCATCAGGACGTTCGAAGGCTTGACGTCCCGATGCACGATGTTGCGAACGTGGGCCGCTTCTAGACCGTGGGACATTTGGATGGCGATGTCCACCGCTTCGCGCATGGGAATGGGGCCGCGGCGAATCGTTTCCGCGAGCGATTCGCCTTCATAAAACGCCATGACGATGAACGATCGGCCGTCGGCGGTTTCCTCCACGCCATGGATGACGCCAATATTGGGATGGTCGAGGGAGGAGGCGGTGCGCGCTTCTTTCATGAAGCGCTCTTTTTCCTTTTCGGTAGCGTTCAGTTGGGGAGGAAGGAACTTCAGGGCGACGGTGCGCTGGAGCTTTAGGTCCAGCGCCTTGTAAACCACACCCATGCCGCCAGCGCCGGCCATTGCCAGGATTTGGTAATTGCCAATGCGTTCTCCGGCTAACGGGTGGTTGCTTGGTTCGGTCATGCCCTTCCCACGCGCTCGAGAGCGAGCGCGGCGCGCTAGGTGTTATCAGGCGAATCGCTGGGGCCGTACGGCTGGAATCATAAGCCGCGCGGTTCCACCATTGCAACAACTCTTAGTCCCGAGATGAGCACTTCACCTTCGAACAAACGTCGTTGGCCCGAGGAGGGAGATCCTGGATGCGAGGGATTTCTCATATCACGGTGCAGGCACGCAGAGATGGGACCCGGCGCGGGACTTTGAAGCGGGATTTCAAGCGAGTAGGATAGTTGGTTATGACCAAAAGATTCTTCCTCAAACTGATCTCGGCCATGATGGCGACGCCGCTTATCGCTCCGCTGCTGGCCTGGGCGCTAGGAGACAAATTGACGAACTGGGCCGGGAACATCCAGTACGGCACCGACCGTTTGTACCCTGCCACCTCGCTCGAGCAGGTGCGAGAATTTGTCAGGAAGCAACCCCGGCTGAAAGTGCTGGGCACGCGCCACTGCTTCAATCACATTGCGGACAGCACGGATACGTTCCTCTCGTTGCGGCCGATGGATCAGGTGGTTGCCCTGGATCCACAGGCGCGCACGGTGACCCTCGGCGCGGGTATGAGCTATGGACAATTGGCGCCGTACCTTCACGAGCACGGCTTCGCTTTGCAGAACCTGGCTTCCCTGCCCCACATTTCAGTTGCCGGCGCGTGCAGCACCGCAACTCACGGATCGGGCGAGAAGAATGGCAACTTGTCGACGGCAGTGTCCGCGCTGGAACTGGTTACTGCTTCGGGCGACGTGGTGAACATCTCTCGCAAGCAGGATGGCGACATATTTTTGGGTGCGGTGGTGGCGCTGGGTGCGCTGGGGGTGATCACCGAGGTCACGCTGGACCTGCAGCCGACGTTTATGATGAAGCAATACGTCTACGAAAATCTTCCGCTGAGCCAAATGAAAGAGCACTTCGACGCCATCGAAGCCAGCGCCTACAGCGTCAGCCTGTTCATCGATTGGCAAAACCAGCGGATCAATGAAGTTTGGTTCAAGAGCCGCGTGGAACCCGGCCAGGCATTCAATGCCACACCGGAACTTTTCGGGGCCAAGCTGGCAACCAAGAATCTGCACCCCATCGCCGAACTTTCCGCGGAGAACTGCACCGAGCAGATGGGAGTGCCGGGGCCATGGTACGAGCGTTTGCCGCATTTCCGCATGGGATTTACTCCTAGCGCCGGAAACGAACTGCAATCGGAGTACTTCGTTCCGCGGAAACATGCGGTGGAGGCCATATTGGCGGTGGAGCGGCTGCGCGATCAGGTCAGTCCGCATCTGCTGATTTCAGAGATCCGAACCGTCGCCGCCGACGACTTTTGGATGAGCCCGTGCCACAAGCAGGCCTCCGTTACCATCCATTTCACGTGGAAACCGGATTGGCCCGCGGTGAGCAAAGTGCTGCCGGTGATTGAGCGGGAGCTCGCGCCGTTCCAAGCGCGCCCGCATTGGGGAAAGCTTTTCACAATCCCTCCGGAACAATTGAGAGCGCATTACGAGAAATTACCCGATTTCATTGCGCTGGCTAAGAAATATGATCCGCAAGGCAAGTTCCGCAACGACTTCTTGAACAAGAATATTTTCGGCGCCTAACGATGCTGCAAGCGGCGATCGAGCGCCATTCCGGGGGTATTGGGTTGAGAATTTTGTTAACGGGAAAGAACGGGCAAGTTGGCGCTGAGCTGGCTACATTTCTTCCGCGCCTGGGAGACGTGGTGGCTTTCGGTCATCATGAGTTAGATCTTTCCAACCCCGATCACATCCGCCAGTCAATCCGTGACGTGCAGCCTACGGTGATCGTCAACGCCGCTGCCTACACGGCTGTGGACCAGGCCGAAAAGGATCCAGAGCAGGCCCGTATCATCAACGCGGATGCTCCCGGTGTGATGGCCGAAGAGGCCAAAAAAATTGGCGCAACTCTGGTGCATTACTCCACCGACTACGTCTTCGACGGTTCGAGAGACGTCCCTTACGCCGAGACGGATCAGCCAGGCCCCATCAGCGTTTACGGCAAGACCAAGCTTGCCGGGGAAGAGGCAATCCGAGCTGTTGGGGTTCCTCACCTGATATTCAGGACGGCGTGGGTCTACGGCACAAGGGGCCGAAATTTCCTGCTCACGATCCTGCGCCTGGCGACCGAGCGCGAGGAATTGAAGATCGTAAGCGACCAATTCGGCGCGCCTACGTGGAGCCGCGAAATCGCCAAAGGCACTGCGAGCGTCCTGGCGCAACTCTTTCAACGAGACCCGCAGGCAATTTCCAGATTGGGCGGCACATATCACATCACCGGTGGGGGCAAGACGAGCTGGTTTGAATTTGCGGAGTCAATTGTTGAGCGAGCCTCCCGAACGCCACATAGTACCGCGTGGTTTGCCGCTACCACCGGCGGACGCCCATTGGTCGTGCGGCGTGTCACTCCAATTACCACCGAGCAATATCCAACTCCGGCTCGCCGTCCTGCCTATTCGGTGCTATCGAACTCCCGCTTGAAGCAGACGTTTGGTTTGGAACTACCGAGCTGGAAGGCACAACTGGACTCGGTATTCGCGGATAGTTAGTCGCCGAAGACCGGAAGCCTTCTGCGGAGCAAGACGGAAACACTGTCCGGTAATCCGGGTGGTCCTCGACTTGGCGGGCTATTCGCAAGCGCAGCTCGACCAGGTCTCGCTGCGCTTGAATCAACGCCCCAAACTTCGGGCGAGCGTTGCGTCGACCGTCTGAGCCGGCACGACAAATCGGGCATTACTTCCGGTTAGGCCGTGATGCGGGAGGAACTGCTCGCCGGACAGCGCGGAGCGCGTCCCACAAGCCGGCTTCCCATTACTAATCGCGGTAAGCGAGCATCAGCTCACTTCCGGTTAGCCGACCCCTCTCTCAGGATTGTCAAGTCGGCTTTAGGCACTGCGCTGTCAAGCTAAGCCTGGCCTTCGGGTCCGAAAATGGAGAGGAGATGGCCATCTATATCTCGGAAGTGGGCGACCCAGTCGGTTGGCGTGACCTGGCGCGGTTCAGTGGTAAAGGAGACTCCCTTAGAGGTTAAGTCCCGGTGGGCTGCTCGTACGTTCTCCACCTGAAAGACAACTTCCGTTGCTCCAGTGACGTTGGGCACAGCACGGACATGTCCGCGACTTAGCCCCAGCATCACAGTTCCGCATTGCAACAGGGCCAGCTGGGGCTCCTGCATGATTACCTTAAGACCTAGTTTTTCCTCATAAAACGCCAGCGCCAGGGGAAGATCGCGTACGCCGAGCATGATTGCGCTGATCTGTGAAAGTTGGACATGTTGCTGCATAAAGGCCTCCTGCTTGATCTATTGAGTCGAACCCCTTAAACTACTTAGCATTGCTAATTAGTACGCCGCGCCGGAATCTGTGTCAAGGTGATAATTAGCATGGCTAATTGATGGTGGAAAGAATCCAAATCGAAGACCTGGCTGACCACCTACACAGTACTGCCATCCGCTTGCTCCGCCTTGTACGTGTGCAGGACACGGCCACCGGCATCGCCCCAGCTCGGCTGTCTGCGCTGTCAGTGATCGTTTTTGGTGGGCCGGTTTCTCTCCGTGCTCTCGCCCAAGCGGAACAGGTAAAGCCTCCAACCATGAGTCGCATTGTGGATGCACTCGAGGCTGATGGCTTGGCACGACGGCGTGTCGATCAGCAAGACCGTCGAGCATTGTTGATCGAAGCAACGGAAAAGGGAGCGGCTATGCTGAAGCAGGGCCGCAAGCGACGAGTGAAATTTCTGGCCTCGTATCTCTCCCGGCTGGACAACTCAAAACTTTCAGACATTGAGCGCGCCGTGCAGGCAGTCCAAGAGGCATTACAACAGCAATGATTCTAGTTTGGGTCTTTGAGTTTCGAAAAAGGTGCCCTCTTCTGCCCGCCTGCCAATTCTCAGTTGACCCCCATGGGCTAGCGTCGGTACTGGCATCCGTTCGGCAGATCACTCTCCGGGCGCATTGGTATTTTGCACCGGTCGGGGAAGCCCACTTGCTCCGGACAATCTTAGAAAGCGGTCTTTACGTCCCGCATGTGAAATGGCCGGTCTGCTGCGGATTGACTGGCATGCGCTTCGTCACGCGCATGGCACGCTCCTGCACGCGCAGGGAACAGCACTGAAGGTTGCACAGGCTCAACTGGGACATTCGCGCATGACGACAACTGGACGTATACACGCACACCAATGCGAATGCGCAGAGGGATGCCGTTGCACTACTCGAAAAACGATTGTTCCCAAGTTGGGCGAAGAGGAAAAAAACGCGGGCGTCAAACCGGCGCACTATCAATGACTCGGATGGCGGGGCCGACGGGGCTCGAACCCGCGACCTCCTGCGTGACAGGCAAGCGCAGAAACGCTAAGTAGTTGGTTCGTCTAGCATTTTCCTATGTCATATGTCACGGTTTTACACGGTATTTGGCAGCGTTTGTTCCCAAGTTGTTCCCAAGTTCTGAGGTGACCCCCTCAGATGGCCCAAAGTATTTGGGCACAGCTTCCAACTTTATTTCTACGTTCGTCATCTTGAACAGGAGAGATCTGGGACGTGTAGCTTGATTTTGATTGACGCTCGCTCCTGATCCCTACGCCGTCTATGATGCTCTCCGAGCAAACGAACGGATACTGATAGCGGCACGCGCCTACCCGAACGGAACACGCATAAACTGCCCAAGACCGGACGCACCAATCGACAGCGTAATGCTCGTAACGCTTGACAGCAAAACCATGAACGCTGAGGGATTTTGGGAAGTCAAGTGTGCTGGCCTCAACCAGATCCATCCGCGATTCCGAATCCAGGGTCTGCCTATTGAGCAATTCAAGAAAATTGCAACGCAGCTCTGGAGCGGCGCATGGCCGTCTTACCAACGGAAGTGTGGTTAAGCGGCCTAAGCCTCCTGTTTCGCCACCACGTCGGTACGTTTCGGATTTACGAATCCGCATCCCCCTTTAAATTACACCCCGAATGTTCCTCCTGCTGATGATCCCCTTCCGTGCTCGGCTCGCTTGCTAACCGGCCCGCTGAATGTTCCAATGCTGTACGGAGGATTCATGGATATCATTGAGGCCCTGAAGCGAGAAGAAGCGAAGCTCGAAAGGAACGTGAAGAACGCCGTAAAGCACCTTGGTATCGTGCGCGCGACAATGAAGTTCTTCGGCGGCTCGGCGAAGCCGCAACATGCCGGCCGGAACCGCCGCACAATGTCGGCTGCTGGGCGAGCGAGGATCGCGAGAGCGACGAAAGCACGTTGGGCTAGGTGGCGGGCTGCGAAGGCCAAGAAGGCCGCCTAACCGTAACTCAGGTATTCATCCCTCTCGGCGATCGGTCATGGAGGTACTTCTTATGGGATCGATTTCAGTGGCATGTTACAAACCGAGACCGGGTTTCGAGGAAGCACTGCTTGAGCTGGTTCGCAACCATCTACCGCCGTTACGCGCGCAAGGTCTCGTGACTGAACGCGCCTCGATCGTTATGCGCACGGCGACCGGGACAATCGTCGAGGTCTTCGAGTGGGTTTCACAGGAAGCGATCGCCGGCGCCCACAGCAATCCTGCCGTCCTGGATTTATGGAAGCGATTCGAGGCGGTATGTTGGTATGAGACGCCGTCAAACCTTCCAGAATTCCAGAACATGTTCGCGCATTTCGAGCCAATTTGAACACCAATGCCAAAATCTCCTCCCATCAAAAAACGAAATGAACCGGCTTTCGCCAAGGATCGGCGCCGGAAGCATCATCACTGGCAGGTGACCATTTTTTATGCGGATGGGGAAAAATTCGCTCGCGTCTATCTCAACAAGGAGAGAGCGAAAAGGTTTGCTGACAAAGAGAGAAAATCTCCCGTCGTGAAGCGCACTCTTGTCAGGCGGATCAAATAGAACCTTCGCGGCCAGCAGATTGAAGCGGCCCTCTAGTTCAGGACAGCAAGAACCAGCCTCGCGCTTTCGGGTATATTCATCGCAAGGATCCTCAGCCCGTCATTCAGCGAAAGGCGTTCTTCCAACCAGCTACGGCTTTTAAACGAACTTGCCTACGAAAGCCCCTGCCCAAAAACCCTAATGACGACCTCTCCGCAAGTTCTTGATTCGGCTTACCGAAATTTCGATAACTTCACCGCCCACAAACACATGAGTCTGTTGAAAAAGTCTGCTGGTCGCGGATTTTATTTGTGTTGACTAGCCCCTGTTGTGCTGCTGAGCACTGCAGGGAGGAACACCGCCGATGATGGGTCACCAGAGTCGCACCGAATCGTTGTTTTATTATTTTCGTTTGGAAGAACAGATCCCCAGCGAACATTTGTTGCGAATGATCGACGACCACGTGGATTTCAGCTTCGTGCGAGAACAGCTGAAAGACTTTTACAGTCCCACGGGCGGACCATCGATCGATCCTGAAGTTCTATGGCGACTGCTGCTGGTCGGCTATCTCTATGGGATCACCAGTGAACGGCGTTTAATAGATGAGCTGCGCATGCATCTAGCGTATCGTTGGTTCACTGGTCTCGGCTTTGACCACGAAATTCCCGACCACTCGACGTTCTCCAAGAACCGCCATGGTCGATTTCGGCAGTCGGGTATATTTCGGAAAGTATTTGAGCAAATCGTGCGCCGTTGTTTAGAGGCGGGTTTCGTCGAAGGGCGGAATCTGGCGGTGGATGGGACACTTGTAGGAGCCAATGCCAGCCAACCAAGCCGAGTTCCTCGGGAGAGATTAGGCGAGGTGGCACAGCTGTCACGAACGGTTCAGGAGTATCTGACCGAACTAGAGCGACAGAACCCTGTGGCCGAGTCAGAAGGGAGCTGCCGGCTACCAGAAAAGGTGTCGACCACCGATCCGGATGCTACCTGGGCTGTCAAAAGTGGGCCGGCGACGCTGGGCTACTGCGACAACTATCTGGTGGACACGACGAGCCGAGTGATTTTGTCGGTCCATGCGACGCCGGCACTCTTCAGTCAAGAAGCACTGGCTGCGCGGCGTATGCTGGAGCGTGTTGGCCACCTTGGAATTCACCCCCAGAGTCTGGCCGCAGATAAGGCTTACGGAAGCGGAGAGTTTCTGGCGTGGCTGTTGGAGCGCAACATTCAGCCGCATATCCCGGTCATCGATCGCCGCCACCAAACCCAGGGATGCTTCACCCGAGACCAGTTCCGGTACGAGCCCAAGGAAAATGCATACTACTGTCCGGAAGGAAAACCACTTCATTATCGAGGTCCGAGGCGCAGCAGTCAGGGTGATCTCTATCGTTCGACGGAAACGCAACGCCAAGGGTGCCCGCAGAAGAACGCATGTACCCGAGGTCCCTATCGGAGATTGTTTGTTCATTGCCAAGAGCCAGCGCGACAAACAGTTCGCGCGTTGGCAAGTACGCCTGAATATAAGCGCTCCCAACGAGCGCGCTACAAGGTCGAAGCTCTGTTTGCCGAACTCAAGCAACAGGTGAAGCTGCGCCGAGTGCGGTTACCACGACTGTGGAACGTCGCTGAGCAGTTCCACCTCGCGGCAACGGTTCAAACCTTGAACAGGTTGGTGCACCACTTGGCTCAGAAGCAATCGCCAACCCTCAGCATCGGTTGAGACCCGCAGGGAAACGAGACGTCTCTAGAAGATGTAAGTTTTGAGAAGTCGTCCGAACCGTTCCAGACGAACTCCAGCCCCACCGCTATCCATTTCCGCCGACTGATTTTTCAACAGACTCAAGTATTTCTGCGCGGTCACCGCGTACCTTACTTCAGCTTGGCGTACTCCGTTTTCGCGGCAATGAGAATGGGAATGTCGGGATCGGCGTTCTTCCAGATCGTGAAGAAATCATTGTAGGCGCTCTTCGCTTTGGCGGTGTTGCCCTGCATGGCGTAGGCGCGAGCGAGGCCGAGATGAGCGAGAACCCCCGGTGGGAAGTTGAGCGCGATCCCACGGTGGTTAATCACCTTTTGATACTCGGCAACCGCGGCGCTGCCATTGCGCGCCAGCAGGTAGGCTTCACCGCGTAGGTAAGGCGGATAGAGCGTTTCATAGAAACTTGGTGTGGGCGCTCCAAGCTCGTAGGGCTTGACGATCTCCAAGGTCTCAAGGGCTTGCGATGAGTTGCCTTTGCTCAGCGCGATGGCGGCATTGATGGTAGGGAGCCGGTAGATCTTCAATACAGTATTGGAGGGGTAGTTCTTCTCCAATTCGTGGGCCAGCGCCAGAGCTCGAGCGGTGTCGTTGGCGCGCGCGAGCGTGAGGGCAGCAAATATCTTCACATTTCTGCCGGGCGCAAGCGCCAAGGCTTGCCGAACGTCGTCTCTCGCTTTCGCAGTTTTACCCAATTCAGCTTCGCGCAGAGCGGCAGTCACTCGCCACAGCGCCGCTGCTTCGTTGGCATCAGCGCGGACGGCTGAGTCCACGGCTCTTCGCGAAAAATCCCGCGCGCCGTTCAGCCTCCCGTAGTAGGCCTCGGTATCAGACTGGGCCGATAGCAGAATGTCTTCAGTCCCGGGCTTGCCTGCGGCCCATGCAACCTGCTGCTCCATCTGCGCGATATCTCCCTGGAGAAAACCGAGGTAATAACCTATCCAGTGAAGGCCGGCTCCATCGAGCTTGCTCGCCTGCGCCTGATTGAGGGTTGCCTTGGCTTCATCCAGGCGGTCGAGAGCGAGGTAAAGACCGCTCAGATTTTCATATACAGCTGCGCTCCCCGGTCCAAGCTGCAATGCCTTCTGGAATTCGGCGAGAGCTTTCTCGTACTGGCCCATGAAGACGAAATTCATACCCAAGCTCACGTGCGGAGTGCCATCGCGGGGATAATCTGCCATCCAAAGGTCGAAGACTTGCGCCTGTTTCTCCACTTCTCCCGTTACGCGGAAGTAGATAAACGAAATACCCAGCTTTTCCCGCTCGGTCACGCGGTCGCGCAGCTCGTATGCCTTGGTCGCATATTCAAGGGCGAGCGACGGTTCGTCCAGATTGCTGTAGTGGGCGGCCAATGCCGCGTACGCGATGGCGAACTTCGGATCCAGTTCAATCGCTCGCTTTAGAAATGGAATGCTCGGAGCATCGCCCTGTTCGTTTCCTACCTTGGCGCCGGTGCTGAAGCTCTTGAGCGCTTCGAGCGAGGTCGTCGTTGCCTCGATCGGAATATCGAACTTTTGCACCGAGGGCAGCGACTCGCCGAGTTTCGCTCGTACGCTGGAGGCGGCGCGGCTGATGGCCTTCAGGACGTCCTCTTTGCGCGTGGCTTCGAACTGCTCATTGGCCAATGCCTCGCCACTGCTGCACGCGACTGCCTTCAGTTCCACCAAATAATAGCTGCCCAAGCTTGAAATCGATCCTGCCAGCAAAGCCTTACTCCCTGTGCGCAGACAAAGTTCCCGTCCTAAGTCCTCCGTCACGCGCACGTTCGCAGGACGGCCCATCATTCTCAAGGTCTCACTCGCTTTTGAATCGGACAATACGTTCAAAAAAGGAGATTGCCCCAACTCCACGGCGAGTGCCTGACGCGGCGCGCCATCAAACACGGCGTCGCCCGTAGTGTTCGAAAAATCAGCAAGCACGATGGAATCTTTTTCCGTGAGTTTCCGCGGACGGTGGAAATCAACGATGGCTCCAGCAATCAGCACGGCGATTGTCGCGAATGCGATGATTGCCACCCCGAGCGTCTTTCTGCTCGAGCGATTTAGGACCGCCGATGGCGGATGGGAGGACGAAGCTCCCATCTCTTGAGCGGACGCGAATTCCTCGCCGTTCCTGTCGGGCATTCTCGAATCAGCGCCGATTGCCGGCGCGTGAAAAGGAACGACGGGATGTCTTGCTGACTCTCCGTTGCTCATTGGAGCGATGAAACGATAGCCGCGACGCGGAAGTGTCTCAATGCAACGGGGATTTTCCGCATCATCGCCGACTACGGAACGGATCTGATTCACGCAGAAATTGATCCCGCGCTCGAAGTCGACGAAGGTGTTGTCGCCCCATAGACACCGCCGAATTTCCTCTCGGGTGACGATTTGTCCGGGTCGTTCGGCAAGCAGCAGGAGCAACCGGAATGGCTGCGGATGGAGCTTCAGTACGACTCCGGATCTGCGCAGTTCGCCGGTCGCGGCGTCCAATTCAAAGACACCGAAACGAATCACGACCGGCGGTCGTGGTGGCGAGTTCATGGAGACTCCAGCGCGGAGATCGCGCCGGATTATACCATTAGTTAATTGAGTGAGCCGGAACGAGTTTCTGTGGAGGGAACGCGCAAAGTAATCCACGACGGTTCAAGAAGTTACGCTCTAACATCTCTCTAAGATAAATCTAAGAAGTCCCGCCATTGCCTCTTCTCCACTGCCCGAATAACTTCGCGTGGTTCGACCAGATTGAATCGATAGAGGTACAACACCGTGAAAGGGCTCAGCAAGTTCATGTTTCTGGCCTTGTGCTTCGGGCTCTTCGCTGCTGTGCTGTCGTCTCTTCCGATCCATCTAGTTGCCGCTACGGCTGATCCTCCCGCTGTCAACGTGGACCAAAACGTTAACCCGACCATCGCACCCGCTGGCACGTGTTATTTTTCCGGATACCATTTCACGTTCCGGCATTCCGATAGGCCGCTCGAAAGGACCGACGCTGGCCTGGATAACAACCAGCAACCAGCGCTTCCAGGGCCGGACGTATTGCCGAACGCGCCGCCAGAGGAAATCGGGCGGCACGCCAAAGAGAGGATGTCATGAAACTCAGGATTATTATCCCCATCGTTTCGTTCTGCACAGTTGTCGCGCTGGCAATGTCCGTTCACTTGCCCGCACAGGCACAACAACAGTCCAAACTCATTGAGTTCGATGCTCCGGACGCAGGCACGGTATTCTCGAGCACGGCCGCGTGCCAGCCCTCTTGTGGTACCCAGTCTTTCGCCAACAACAACGTCGGAGCGATCGTGGGTTACTACACGGACGCGAACGTTGTGGCTCACGGCTTCCTGCGAACTCCCAGTGGCCACATTACTTCCTTTGACGCGCCAGAAGCCGGCCAGGGGTTCGGCCTCGACCAGGGCACCGTCGCTTACAGCATTAACGACTTGGGCGTGATCGCGGGATTGGTGCAGGACTCCACATCTGTATATCACGGCTTCGTGCGGTCCTCCGACGGCTCTTTCACCGACTTCGATGCTCCGGGCGCGGGCACGGGCGCAAACCAGGGCACCTTCGCGTTTAACATCAATCTGGATGGAGCAACCGCAGGGGTCTACGTTGACGCGAGCAACGTGCAACACGGTTTTGTGCGTTCGCGCAACGGGGAGATCACGTCCTTCGATCCGACTGGTTCGATTTACACCATGGTTTGTGAGGAAACTTGCCTCAACGTGGAGGGCGCCATCACCGGATACTACTCCGATGCGAGTGGCATTATTCACGGCTTCTTGCGCGAGCCGGACGGGAATTTTACGACGCTCGACGCGCCCGGAGCCGTCCAACTCACCATCGGTGCAAGCATCAACCTGGAAGGCGCCATCACCGGATACTTTTTAGACTCGAGCAATGTGGCTCACGGTTTCGTGCGCACTCGCGAGGGCAACTTCACCACGTTCAATGTTCCGACCCATACGGGCGTCGTCGAAACCGCCGCTTTCTCGATCAATTTACTCGGGGTGGTCACGGGAGAGTTCCTCGACTCGAGTAATGTGATGCACGGCTTCTCCCGTTCCCGCAACGGCACTTTCGTCACATTCGATGCTCCGGACGCAGGCACGAGCGCCGGCCAGGGCACGCGCCCCTCGACCAACAACCTGTCAGGAGCCGTCACGGGCTGGTGGGTTGACGGAAATGGCCTGAATCATGGCTTTGTATGGTACGCCGGCTGGGCCCTTCTACCAGGGGCGAACTCCGGCCAATATCGCTGAATTTTGGAGCGCGCCTGCTTCAGCCTAGCGTAGTCGGCCTTAGCTTGCTGAAGGATCGGAATGTCGAGGTCGGCGTCTTCCAGAGCGTGAGGAAATCCTGATACGCCGTGCGGCCGAGATGCGCGAGCGCGCCGAAACCATGAGTTTCGCGACCCACAAGGAAAAAGTGAAACTCCGGGATGCAGTGAAGGTTATTGGCAATGCCGGAGCAGAGCGCCAGAAGCTCGTCGCGCTGAGGGGCTCACGGTTATTTCCACGACGGTCTTTTCGAGGCCTCAAAACGCGGATGCGTAAGATTCATTCTCGCAGTGGCCCCGAGTTTGCGTAGGACTCTCGGAGGGTGAACCTCAGCGCGGTTCCACACGCCCGCCACCCGCTTCGTTTTCCCAATACGGCCGGTAGCCGTAGTGGCCGTGAATCTGGCTACCCCAGGCGGTGTCTGCCATATCGGGCCAATTGTCCTTATCGAAGCCTGGCGCATTGTTCAGCCGATCCTTGTCAACGTTCAAGACCGCGACTTTCTCCGCGACGTTAAAAGCAAGAGCGGCCCACGGGATCGCGAAATGCTTGTCGACCACGCGGAATATCCCCCCAAACGACAGGATGGCATATGCGATTCGGCTGTCTCTCGTGTCGATCACCAGGTCTTCAATTGTTCCAAGGTCTTCACGTTCGCGGTTCACAACCTTCGCCCCGAGGATCGACCTCTTAACCATCGTCGTGTACGAATCTTTTGACTGCTTCGTTCCCTCTGACATACTTTGCATCCGGCTTTCGACTTCTACGTCTT
>Ga0302326_10006179_pt1 | contig 26946 bp, 17 predicted proteins | sample Palsa_T0_3_FD_202264 | JGI IMG/M metagenome (GOLD analysis project Ga0302326, IMG submission 202264) | Peat permafrost microbial communities from Stordalen Mire near Abisko, Sweden - Palsa_T0_3 | ecosystem: Environmental > Terrestrial > Soil > Palsa > Peat permafrost | place: Sweden: Abisko... | reverse complement strand
AAGGCCTCAGCCTCGACTTCACCCTCGTCTGGTTCGGAATCGCCCTAGCCCTCATCGCCGCCGTCTGCCTGGCATTTGTCCCCCGCCTGCCCTCCGCCGACGCCTCGCGCAGCTTCAGCCTCAACACAAGCGGCAGCCGCTCCACCTCAGGCAGCAGCCGCCGCCTGCGCATCTTCGCCATCACGCAAATCACGGCGTCCTTCCTGCTCCTCGCCGGCGCAGCCGCCCTCATGCGCACCCTCTTCGTACTCGAACAGACCCAGCCGCCCTTCGCCACCGCCAATGTCCTGGCCGTCAATCTCCCCGTCATGTCCTACGGACGCACGCCCCAGCAGGTCAGCCAGTTCTATCGCGACGTCGCCCGCAACGTAGCCGCCCTCCCCGGCGTCGAACACGTCGCCACCGGCTTCAGCGTTCCCTGGCGCGACGGCCGCGCCCTCGACATCAGCTTGATGTTCGCCATCGATGGAGCCAAGCGCGAAAACGGCCAGGAAGATCCCCGCGCCCGCTTCCGCTCCGTCTCGCCCGGCTTCTTCTCGACCCTGGGCATGCCCTTGCTCGAGGGCCGCGAGTTCCGCGACTCCGACAAAGAAGGCGCAGAGCCCGTCGTCATCATCAGCAAAAGCGTCGCCGACCAGCTCTTTCCCGGCCAACCCGCCCTCAATCGCGAATTCCGCTGGACCGACGGCGTCATGAAGTTCATCGGCATCGGCTACCAGCCCCGCCGCATCGTCGGCATCGTCCCCGACTTCGACGACGAAAACATCATTCCCCAGCCGGCCATGGCCATCTATCAGCCCGTCGATCAGGAAGGATGGAGCGGACGTCTCTTCGTCCGCGCCCATCAGGATCCCTACGCGCTCGTACCGCTCATCACCAAGACCATCCACGCCATGTCCGCAGACCAGCCCATCGAGCGCGCCAGCACCCTCAACGACGTCCGCGCCGAAGTCCTCACCCCCGACCGCCTCAACGCCATCGTCTTCGGCGGATTCGCCTCCGTAGCCCTGCTCATCTCCGTCGTAGGCATCGCCGGCGTCCTCGCCTTTTCCGTCAGCGGACGCACCCGCGAATTCGGCATCCGCATGGCCCTCGGCGCCCAACCCCGCAGCATTCTCACCGACGTCCTCTCCGAAGGCCTCATCATCGCCTCCATCGGAGTAGCTGTAGGCCTCCTCGCCGGCTTCGGCATCGCCCGCATCACCGCCCGCTTCCTGACCGGCATACAGATGCCCGGCGCGCTCACCCTGATCGTCTCAGCCGTCATCATCTTAGCCGCCGCAGTCATAGCATCAGCAGTCCCAGCCGCCCGCGCCGCCAAAGTCAACCCAGTAGAAGCCCTGCGCTCCGAATAATAAGCAGGTTTCTCGGTACCTTTCCAAATTGGGGCACGTAGACCGAGGCCGATGAGTGAATTGGCTCTTCGCACCAGTTGACGAGCAAGGGTGGAGGAAAAGGGCTATTATTGTCCAACCCCCGCGAAAGTAAAATCACGTACAGGTACTTCCCTTAATACCGCCAAGGCAAACCCTGGGGAGCCAAGTTTTTTAAGTTTTCACGCAAGGAAAACCATTGTTTACATCTACGATACTCGGGATAAGGTCGGTGGCCGCCGTAGGTTCGACGGCAATTATGTCCCTGGCGCTACTGGCTCCTCTGTCCAAGGCCAATCGGTGGACTATGGGGCACTTCAGCAGTTGTTCAAAGAGCCGGTGACGACCAGCGTAACTGGCTCGCCACAATGGGTTAGCGAAGTGCCGGCAACGATGGAAATCATTACAGCGGAAGGTATCCGTCGTTCGGGCGCGAAGGATATCCCAGGTGTCCTGCCTCATGTCGGCGGAGTGGACACCCTGGAATGGGGCAATGGCCGCCAAGTATATGCGGAAATCTAGTTGAGTACCGTATCTAGTTGAGTACCGTTCTGTTAGGGTCTTTATACACAGCGCCGATTGCGCTGGTCTCAAAAAACCTCTGAGCCGCTTGCAATCGGGCGAAGGGTCACATTGAGCCATACGCGCGTCCCAACCCCATCCCTACCACCGGTCTCGGTAATCCCTGTGCCGACGCTTGGAACTCCTTCAGGCATCTCGGAAGACGCGTTACTGAAAGCCGGCGCGCTCCAGACCGCCATCTTAAACAGCTCAAACTTCTCCAGCATCGCAACAGATGCAAACGGCGTAATCCAGATCTTCAATGTGGGCGCCGAACGCATGTTGGGATACTCCGCGATCGATGTGATTAACAAGCTCACGCCGGCCGACATATCCGACCCCCAAGAACTCATTGCTCGATCGGAATCTCTCAGCGCCGAACTCGACACGCCCATTGCGCCTGGCTTTGAAGCGTTGGTGTTCAAAGCCTCGCGCGGGATTGAGGACATCTACGAGCTTACCTACATCAGAAAGGATGGGACGCGCTTCCCGGCTGTTGTCTCGGTCACGGCCCTACGAGATCTCGAGAATGTTGTCATTGGGTACCTGCTGATTGGTACCGACAATACAGCTCGTAAGCAAGCAGAGATCGCGTTGCGCGAAAGCGATGCCAAGTTTCGCACAATGGTCGAGGCCGTGCCGACAATTGTCTGGATTACGCGAGCGGATGGATGGAATATTTATTTCAGCCAGAAGTGGATGGACTATACGGGCCTGACGCTTGAGGAGAGCCTGGGCCATGGATGGAACAAGCCATTTCATCCAGACGATCGACAGGCCGCCTGGGATGCGTGGAAACAGGCGGTTAGCGCGGTTGACGGTGATTACCGGATCGAAAGTCGACTTCGCCGCGCAGATGGAGTCTACCGTTGGTGGTTGCTCATGGGTGTACGTCAACTGGATTCCGACGGAACTACCGTCAAGTGGTTTGGAACGTGTACCGATATTCATGAGCACAAGGAGGCAGAAGCAGAACGTCGCGCGAGCGACGAGAAACTGCGGCTGCTGGTGGCCGGGGTCAAGGATCATGCCATCTTCATGCTCGATCCTGATGGAGTTGTGTCCACGTGGAATGACGGCGCGGAAGCGATCAAAGGCTACCGCGCTGAGGACATCCTTGGGCGCCACCTGAGAACGTTTTATACCCCCGAACAGATCGCTCTAGGTGAGCCTGAGCGGCAACTCGGCATCGCCGCAGATAAAGGCCATTTCGAAGAGGAAGGGTTGCGAGTCCGGAAGGATGGATCCGCCTTCATGGCTGATATCGTTATGACTGCGTTGCGTGATGAACCCGGCAAACTGCTGGGATTCAGTAAGGTGACCAGGGATATCACCGCCCGAAAACAGGCGGAGGCGGACACCACTGCTTTGCTCCGGACCATTCACCTGCATTCGATCGTATCCGTCGCCGATCGTGCGGGAAAGATCATTGAGGTTAATGACAGTTTTTGCAAAATCTCCGGATACAGCCGCGAAGAGTTGATCGGAAGAACGCACCAAATCGTGAACTCGGGGACCCACAGCCCAGAGTTCTGGAGCGAGATGTGGCGAAGCATTTCAAACGGAAGATCCTGGCGCGGAGAGATATGTAATCGCCGCAAGGATGGTGCGCTCTATTGGGTTGACAGCATCATCGCGCCCTTCTCAGGGGAAGATGGCAAAACCGTCAAGTTCATCTCCATCCGCACAGACATCACCGCCGCCAAGCTCTCCGAAGTGAAATTGCGGGAGGCCAACCAGAGCATCGCCCTAGCCACGGACATCGCGGGCATTGGCATCTGGGAAGTGGAAGCGGAGTCAAGAAAACTTAAATGGTCTGCCAGGATGTTCCAGATTTACGGGCTTCCCGAAAGTGCCGAGCCGCCCACCGCCGAGGAGAGGATGAGGACCACCCATCCGGATGACATCCAGCTGCGCCTTAATGCATTTGCTATGATGGCTGCCGGCGAGCCGCTCAGCCTCGAGTACAGGCACTTTCACCCGGACGGCGAGATGCATTGGGTCGAAGTCACCGGCGGAGGCGTGCATGGCGGCGGGCCCGCTCGCTATACCGGTGCGGCCCGGGACATTACGGCCGCGAAGTTGTGGGAAGGAAAGTTGCGCGACGCCAACCGGCGCATCGCACTGGCTACCGAGGGCGGCGGCATCGGCATATGGGAGTTGGAAATACCATTAGGCAACCGGACCTGGTCGCCAAAGATGTTCGAGATCTTTGGCCTGACAGACGATGGTTCCCCACCTACCAGCGAACAAGTCGAGCGCAGTTGCCATCCCGAAGACCGTGCGCTGGTGCAGGAGCAATACACCACCATGGCGACCGGCAGGCCTTTCCACGTCGAGTTCCGCTCCGTTCGCCCCGATGGCGAGGTGCGTTGGATTGAGACCTCCGGCAACCGGATGATCGATGACACTACTGCCACACCACATTACATCGGGGTTGCGCGCGATATCACCGAGCGTAAGCGGGCGGAAGAAGCATTACGCGAAGGAGAGAAGCAGTTCCAAACGGTGGTTAACGCAATCCCGCAATTGGCTTGGACTGCCCAGGCCGACGGATCTATTCTTTGGTATAACCAGCGTTGGTTTGACTATACGGGAACCACACTCGAGCAGATGGAGGGGTGGGGCTGGCAGCGCGTCCACGATCCTGAGCTGCTACCTAAAGTGATGGAAGCCTGGAAACTGTCGATTGGGAATGGCCAACCGTTTGAAATGGAATTTCCACTACGGGCGGCAGATGGTCACTACGGATGGTTTCTAACGCGCGTCTTCCCCTTAAAGGATGACGCAGGAAACGTTTTACGGTGGTTTGGGACCAACACGGATCTGAGCCAGAAGCGGGCAGCCGATAAGGAAATTCGAGAACTCAACGCAAACCTTGAGCAACGTGTGGTGGAACGCACGGCTGAACTAGAGGCTGCGAATAAGGAACTCGAAGCTTTTTCCTATTCGGTATCGCACGATCTGCGCGCGCCGTTGCGCGCCGTGGATGGTTTTTCGCAAGCAGTACTGGAAGATTACGGCGGGCAGTTGCCGGAGGAAGGCCGACGAGATCTGCAGACGATCCGAGACGGAGCGCAACGAATGGGCGTGCTCATCGATGATCTTCTCAAGTTTTCCCGACTAAGCCGAACCCCCTTGAACAAGCAGCAGGTGAACACGGGCAAGCTAGTAGGCAATGTCCTCGAAAGCTTGGATTCCCAACGAGAGGGCCGGCAGGTTGATATTCGCGTCGGGGAACTTCCCGAATGTCAAGGTGACGCAGGTTTGTTAAATCAGGTATGGGTCAATTTGATCTCAAATGCCCTGAAGTACACCCGTCGGCGTGAAACAGCTGCCATTGAAATTGGCTGCAAGTTCGAACACGATGAGAACGTCTATTTTGTGCGTGACAATGGAGCCGGCTTCAATATGCGGTATGTCGACAAGCTCTTCGGTGTCTTTCAGCGTCTCCATCGTGCAGACGAGTTCGAGGGGACCGGCGTTGGTTTAGCAATCGTACAGCGGATCATTCACCGCCATGGTGGACGCATTTGGGCTGACGCTGCGCTCAATCAAGGCGCTACGTTTAGCTTTACCCTCAAGGAAAAAGCCATATGAACCCAGCAAACATTGTCGAAATATTGATTGTCGAAGATACCTCGGAGGATCTGGATCTGACCCTGCGTGCGTTACGAAAGGCCAAGATAACCAACCATATTCAGGTCGCGCGCGACGGCGAGGAAGCGCTGGAATTCATTTTCTGCGAAGGGCCCTTCGCAGAGCGGAAGATTGAAGATGGTCCCAAAGTCATTCTGCTGGATTTGAAACTTCCCAAGATTGACGGGCTGGAAGTCTTGCAACGCATCAAAAGCGACCCGCGTACCAAATCTATTCCGGTAGTTGTGCTCACATCTTCCAGAGAACAGAGCGACGTGGTAGAAAGCTATAATCTCGGCGTCAACAGTTACATCGTGAAACCGGTAAACTTCGAACAGTTTTCAGAGGCCGTACAAAAACTGGGCATGTACTGGCTGCTAATCAACCATCCACCCAGCCCAGAGGGATAAATGTCCCAACGAATTCAAGTATTGATCGTAGAGGATAATCCAGCTGACGCTGAGTTATTAGTGCGTGAATTGCGCCGCTCGGGAATTGCTTTTGACTGGCAGCGGGTGGACACGGAAGCCGAATATCTTGCCAAGCTAAGCTCGAGCCTTCATCTGATCCTTTCGGATTTTGAAATGCCGGAGTTTAACGGGCGGCGTGCACTGGAACTGCTAAAACAACAACCCACACTTGATATTCCGTTCATCATTGTGTCCGGTACCATCGGCGAGGAGATGGCCGTCGCCGTCATGCGGGAAGGGGCTGCAGACTATCTACTAAAGGATAGAATCACCCGGTTAGCGCCGGCGGTACGCCGCGCCCTTCAGGAAGTTGTGGAGCGCAGCGAACGCAAAGCTGCAGAACGAGAAATCCAGGAACTCAATCAGAACCTGGAGGCGCGGGTGATCGAGCGCACCGCCGAGTTGAAGGCCTCCCATAAGGAAATGGAAGCCTTCACTTATTCGGTGTCGCACGATTTGCGGGCGCCGTTGCGTCACATTGGTGGGTTCACAAAGATCTTATTGGAAAAATACCGACCGACTCTGCCCCCCGACGCACAGGAGCTCCTGGGATTCATCGCGCAGGGGGCAAGCAGAATGGGCCAAATGGTAGACGAAATGTTGAAGCTCGCGCACACCAGCCGGCAGGCGCTGCAGGTTGAACGGACGGGGTTGAGTTCGCTGGTGGAGGATGTTGTGACTCTCCTGTCGCCGGAAGTCGAAGGGCGCCAGGTGCAATGGAAGATTGGCGAACTGCCGTTTGTGGAATGCGACCCTGTCCTGATAAGGCAGGTCTTTCAAAATCTGATCGGCAATGCGTTGAAATATTCCCAGCCGCGGTCTCCCGCGGTGATCGAAGTAGGACAAGCGGAAATAGAGGGTGAGAAAGTGATCTTTGTGAAGGATAACGGCGTCGGGTTCGAGATGAAAAATGCCGATAAGCTGTTTGGCGTATTCCAGCGTCTGCATCTTCAGGAAGAGTTTGAAGGCACTGGCATCGGTCTGGCCACGGTAGAGCGCATCGTCCAAAAACACGGAGGTCGCGTCTGGGCCCAGGCGGAACTGAATTGCGGCGCGACTTTCTATTTCACGCTTGGCGGCCCTGAAAGCCCTGTGCCTGAAGACGCCGTTGCAGTTATAAGAGGATCACGATGAACATGAGCCACGACATACTTTTAGTAGATGACAGTCAGAACGAAATCGGCCTCGCCCTTTATGCGCTGCGAGGGGAGAACTTGGCAAACAGCATTTTCGTCTCCCGGGAACGTAAAGAAGCACTGGACTTACTTTTTTGTCGCGGCGCTTTTGCCGAAAAAAGTCGCGGTTATCGACGTTGCCCTTGCCTAGGATAGGCCTTCCGGATCGAGCTGCTGCTTGTCAGGCGTCAGTATCCTTTCGGCCAAGTGTAGCCGTCCTCGACAGCATGATCGAGAGTTTCGAACGCAGACGCGCGGTCCCCTGCGAGAGCTTGTGAGCAAGCGAGGTTATACTCGACGCCTGCACGATCATTATCCTGAACGAGCGGAAGAGCGCGAGTAGAGGCTTTCGCTGAAGTGCTTTGCCTCATAAGCGGCCTCAGCTTGTTTCATCAGGCCGGCTCTCGCAGGGAGGGAATCCTGAGCAAGGGCCAGTAGAAAGACAAATCAGGGCGAGCGAAAAATGCGCAACATGCGTTGAGTGGCCCCTTTCAGGCAACGGGTTTGAGGATGGTGCGGTAGAGGGTGGAACGGGCGATGCCGAAGCGGGCGGCGATTTCGGCAACCGGGATGTCGGCTGTTTTGAGCAAGGCGCGGATAGTCTTGATCTCTTTGGCAGAGAGTTTTGGAGGGCGGCCGCCCTTGCGGCCGCGGGCACGAGCGGCCGTAAGGCCAGCAACGGTTCTTTCTCGGATTAGGTTGCGTTCGAATTCGGCCAGGGCAGCGAAAACGTGGAAGACGAGGCGGCCTGTTGGAGAATTTGTTTCGATCTTCTCCGTCAGCGATTCAAAGTTGACTTTGCGTTGTTCGAGTTCCGCGATGAGCCTCACCAGATCGGCCAGATTTCGTCCGAGCCGGTCCAGCCTCCAGACAACGAGTGTGTCACCTTCTCGCAGACTCTTGAGGCAACTCTCCAGTTGTGGCCTGTCAGCGCTCTTTCCGCTGGCTTGTTCCTCATAGACCTCCCGGCATTTGGCGCGCCTCAGTGCGTCCTTTTGCAAGTCGAGAGTCTGGTCGTCGGTGGAGACGCGAGCATAGCCTATCCGCATGTCCCAAATCATACCAAGAGGGCAGGTATATCGGACATAGATTCAGGGACAAGTTCTGAGACACTTCTAGGGAACAAAAAGGCCCCGTTCCGAGCTTGGCGGAATTGTCCTGAAAACCTTCGTTTTCGCTACACCCAGAGCGATTCCCCGACTGGCCGTTTCAGCCGCCTGGATCTGAACTAGACATTGTTGGTCCGTTGCGTAGAGGGGGAAGTTCTGACACCACAGATTGCCGACGATTCCCATCGCCTGTCGATCCTCACTTTGCAAGAGATCGGAGATCTATATGGACTGCCGCGTTTTGCCGAAGAAGACCGGCTGGCGTATTTCGATCTGAGTGAAGCTGAACGGCGGATGATAGATTCCCGCACCATGTCGGTCGCCATGCACCTGACACTACAACTCGGCTATTTCAAAGCCAAGCATCAGTTTTTCCTATACAACCATGAATCGATACAGGACGATCTCCGCCATATACTCGGACGATATTTTCCGGGAAAAGATCTGGCGGCCGTCAATATGCCCTCCCGACCAACCCAGTACGCCCTGCAGCAAAGCATCCTTGAACTACTGGGGTTTCGCCTTTGCGACAACGCCCTCAGGGCGGATCTGGAACGTCGTGCGCAGCGCACCGCCATGCTCTCGACGCAACCTATCTATATCCTGCGCGAATCTCTGCAGTACTTGAATCAGCAGAGGCTCGTCGCTCCGGCCTATACCTTCCTGCAGGACATGGTAGGCAGGGTGGTTGCAGGTGAACGCAAACGCCTCACATGTCTTCTCGACGGCGCGCTCACGTCTCAAATCAAGGACCAGTTGGATGCGTTGCTGCAGACCGGCGAATCCGCTTGTCGGACAGGCGCGCTCAAGCGCGAACCGAAAGATTTCAGCTACAAAGAACTTCGGCAGGAAGTCGCACGCCGTCAATCTTTCGCGTCGTTGTACGCGTTCGCAGAGCACTTTCTTGCGAGTGCCGGTATCTCCACTGAGAGCGGTCGATATTACGCGTCACTCGTTAGGTTCTACACCATTTACAAGTTGCAGCGTATGCCGGAGTCCACCACCCGGTTGTACCTGCTGTGCTTCGCTTATCATCGCTTCCGTCAGATCAACGACAACCTGATCGAGGCATTCATCCATCTCGTCGACCAATACGAGCAACAGGCCAAGATGGAAGCCGAGGCCGCCGCCATGAAGTCCATGACGGAGGTAAGCACCAATCTGAAGTCGGCTGGCCAGGTTCTGAATCTGTTTATGGACCAGTCGATACCGGGCAAAACGCCATTCTCGAAGGTTAAGCAGAGGGCATTCTCTTTGCTCGCCCCTGAACGGTTTGCCATGGTTTCCGATTACATGCTCAACGTCGAGTTCGATAGGACCGCGTTTGAGTGGGCCTACTATGGCACGCTTCAATCCAAGTTCAAGCTTAACCTGCGTCATCTGTTCTGCAACCTGGAATTTGCTGGCTTGATTGAAGATGCGCCACTCCTGGAAGCTGTTGCGTTCTTGCAGGAACTCTTGCGCCAGGGCAAGTCGCTTCGCCAAGCCAAGGCAGCGGACTTCCCCACTGGCATCCTTGCCAAAGGGGTGCAACGCTACATGTACACCGCGGCTGAAAAACGTAAAGACAAGCGTCTGGAGGTTGATCGCTACGAGTTCCTTGTCTATCGTCAGTTGCGCAATGCGCTGGAGGCCGGAAACGTGTACGTCCGCGACAGCAACGATTTCCGCAGCTTCGAGGATGATCTGATCCGCGCCGAGCGCTGGAAGGACAAGGACGCCGTGCTTCACGAGATTGGCTCTCCTGTTCTACTGGCGCCGATCGAGGAAACGCTCGCCACCTTGCACGCAGAACTGGAAGAAAAGTACGAACGCGTCAATCGGCGCATCGAGAACGGCGACAACTAACACATCAAGATCACCGGCAGCGGCGATAAGCGCCGTTGGTCGCTGGTCTATCCCACGGAAGAGGAGCCCATCAATAGTCCGTTTTATGGCCATTTGCCGGGCATTGGCGTTGCTGATCTTCTGCGATTCGTTGCTGAAAAGACCAGCTTCCTGAGTGCCTTTACTCACGTTCTGGGCCGTTACGTGAAACAGGATGCCGATCCGCGCCATGTCCTCGCCTGCGTCGTCGCCATGGGTACCAACATGGGCCTTTGGAAGATGGCAGAGGTCTCCGGCCTCAGTTACTCGGCGCTTGTGACGACGGCGCGCAATTTTCTGCGGGCGGAGACGCTGCACTCCGGCAACGACGAGATCGCCAATGCCACTGCCGCGCTGTCCATGTTCGACCAGTACGACATCGATGAACTGAAGCATTCCAGCAGCGACGGCCAGCGCATCGAAACCCAGATCCACACCATCAATGCCCGGCACGGCAGCAAATACTTTGGATTGAAGAAAGGTGTGAGCTCCTACACGCTGGTCGCCAACCATGTGCCATGCAACGCGCGCATCATCGGCACCCACGAGCACGAGTCGCATTTCGTCTTCGACATCCTGCACAACAACACGACCGACATCCGGCCGGAGCGGCATTCCACCGACACCCACGGCGGCAACCAGGTGAACTTCTTCCTGCTTTTCTGCGACGGCTACCAGTTCGCACCGCGCTATCGCGACCTGCACAAGAAAATGGCCGGTCTGGTCGGTTTCCAGCATCGGAACCACTATGTCGATTACCTGATCAAGCCGGCGCGCAAGTCCTTCGATGCGTTGATCGTCAAGGAATGGCATAACATCCAGCGGATAGTGGCATCTCTTGCGCAAAAGGATGTGACCCAGGCGACGGTCGTGCGCAAACTGAGTTCCTATGCCCGTCAAAACCAGACCAAGAAGGGACTTTGGGAGCTGGACAACATCCTCAGAAGTATCTACATCCTCGACTTCATCGATGATCCCGGCCTCCGACAGAGCGTTCAGAAAGCGCTCAACCGCGGAGAAGCCTACCACCGGATGCGGCGCGCGATCTCCTATGTCAACTCCGGGAAATTCCGTGTGAAGACCGAAGCGGAGCAGCAAATCTGGAACGAATGTTCCCGGCTGATAGCCAACGCTATCATCTACTACAACACCTTGCTTCTTTCGCGGGTATACGAGCAGAAGCTAGCAGCGGGCGATCTGGAAGCCGTCAAGGTCCTCAAGAGCACGTCACCCGTCGCCTGGCGTAACGTCAATCTGATAGGTAATTTCGACTTCACGACCAGTTCGATGCCTGTAGATATCGAAGCCCTGGCGGCGCGCTACCAAAATGAAGATTTCTGGCGACTCTCAATGCAGGAAGGCGACGAGGAGAGTCCAGAACAGTAAAGGCGGCCACTCTACTTCTTCCGAGAGTTGGACAATAGTGGGGTGATTTTACTTTGGCGGGGGTTAGACAGTAATAGCCAAAAGGAGGCCAAGTTGCTCCCTTTGTTTTAACGCAGTGACTTTACCTCGGGAGTCCGAGGCGCATGATAGAAGTTAGACGCCTCCCGGAGCGCGAGCCAAACGCCCAGGGCAATCGTAATGACAGAGAGCGAAAAAATACTGATGACTTCGTAGGGCTTCCATCGGATTTGTTCCAAATTTCGCTTGGTGCCTTTGTCGAATGAGATAACTTGCCGCGACATAACGACCTCCTGCTTAGAGCTGCAATCGGGACAGCGAAGCTACGCTGACCCGATTGCGAAGAGGATGGAATAGGCCGGTGTCTTTCTAGAAGTGGAACCCGATCTCTGCCGTGAGCGCCCGCGGAGTCACATAGTGCGTGCCGCTGAAGGTGGAAAGGAAGTTATAGAGCGCGTACTTGTTGGAGATGTTCACTGCCGACAGTCGAAGGCTCCACTTATCCTTCTCGCCGTGGAACAGGTTATCCGCGCCGATCGACGCATCGAAGAGGTTTCGCGGCGCGATACGAGGCGGGTTCTTGTCGTCGTTTTCCGTGCCTGGAGCAGGAATGCTCACCAGGCTGGAGCCGTATTCGTTGGCCGGGCATGGCGTCGGCAGCGGTTGTGTCGGGGTGGCCTTCACTCCATTGCATGTCAATCCAGCTTCAAACTCCTCATCGGCGGTCAGTCCGCTGAGATCGACAAAATCCTGGCCGTTAACCACCAGCGATTGCGGGCAATTGTTCCCAGCCGAAACGTTCAAGCCAAAGCAGGGCACCGATCCCGCGACCAGGCCGCTATCAAATCGCCAGTTGAAACCAAACCAGGGAGCCAGCTTTCCTGGGATCTGATATTGCAGGTGCGTGGTCTGGTTATAACGCTCGTCGTGATCGATGCGGAATGGGAGTCCACCGGTCTGTGGATTGGCGCCTGCTCCCGCGCTCTGCGGCGGAAAGAAGCGAGCCGCCACCGAGGACATGACAACAAACGCCGAGAAGTTATGGAAGTTGGGCACATCCGCGCGAAGAGCGAAGCCTGGAATCTTCGAATTGTGCCAGTCGATGGGAAACGTAATCGGCGTATTGCCCAGCACGCTGAAGTCGAAGGCATTGTGCGTGTACTTCCAGATGTAGTCCCCGCCGATCACCAGGTTCTTGCCAAAGGCTTGCTGCAAGCCGGCATGGAACTCGTTGCGGAAACCCGGCTGCAGCGTGCCGCTCGAGTTTGGACTGCACAGCAACAGCGGATTCAGCACCGCATTGGTGCATCCACTGCTGGAGAGCACAAGGTTTTCGTTGAAGGGAGTCTCAAGCGTACGCGCGTACGAGATGCGCAGCACCGAGGCGCTGGGATTGATCTTGTACGAGACACCCAGCCGTGGCTCGGCTTGACGTGCGACAGTAAGACCGTTGTAGAGGTCGCCGCGAATCCCCAGGTTGAAGAGCCACGGACCAGCCGTGATCTGATCCTGCGCATACAGCGCGATCTCCTTCACATCCGTGCGGCCGGCGTAGCCGTACAAACTGCCTCCGCGTGTCAGATCGTAAGGAGCGAGGACTGCAAGGTAGTTGGGGTTGGTGAAGTTATTGCCGCACGCATCCGGATCCGAGTACCCCGGCAACGAATTGCCGTTTGCGTCCACGCAAGGCGAGTTGTACTCCGGATTGACGATGCCCAGGCTGTCATTCTCGCGCAGGAAGGTCTGCGAGTAGTTGGCGCCGATCTTGATGACCTGGATGCCACGCGAATATGAGACATCCGTATGCACACCGGCGTCGGTCAGCGTGCGGTACTGGCTGATCGACGAGGTCTGTAGATTCGGAGCGCCCTCATCGGCCAGCGGATCGCCGCTTGGATAGTAGTTGTACGCATCCCGCCGCACATACGGACCAAAGTTGAAGACCGCATAGTTGTTGAGCACCCGTGTATAAGTCGGGGCAATGTCGAAGGTGCCGATCTGCGACCGCTGATCGGCGTTGCCGACACTGCCAATCACCGGCGTCGAGCTGGTTCCGCCGCTCAACACATTCTGCACATTCAAGTTGTCGTAGGAATTGGGCGTCTGAAACCATGACCGGCTGTAATTGAAATTGATGTGAACCGCATCTTTGGGAGTAAAGCTATAGTCCACGCGGTCGAAGGCATTTTGCTCGTTGCCCTTGTCGTGAAATACCTTGAACTCCGGCGGATCGAGAAACCGGCCCGTATTCAGACCGTCAACCTCGATAAAGTTGCCCCAGTTCTTTCCCCCATAGCTGAGGTCGGCGGCGCCCGTCGCTGAGCCAAACGTGCCATACGAGGTGGAGATCAACCCGGTCGGCGTCGTTACTCCCTGCCCCGATCGTGTCGTCACTTGGATAACCAGGCTGGTCTTGCCGCCAAACTCGGCTGGTGGTGCGCCTGAAATCACCTCCATCGATTGCACGGAATTCGACGGAATCTGGTTGGAAAATACCTTGCTTTGTTGATCGGTGATCGGCTGGCCGTCGATCGAAAAGGAGTTCGAGGCATGATCTCCCAATCCGTGAAATAGACCGTTTGAGTCTGCCGCAACGCCTGGAGAGGAAAGCGTTACCAGCGAACTAACCGAGGAAGACTGGCTCTCCAACGGAAGCTTCTGAAACAATCCACGATCCACGTCGGTATGAAAACTGGTGTCGTTCGCCAGCAAATCGTTGGCGTCCACAGTCACTGAAGTCGTCGTCGTTCCCACCTTGAGTGCATCTGTGAGGGTGATCGCAACCGTGGAGCGCACATCGACATCGCGAGTATTGGAACCAAACCCCGAAGCCGAAATCACCAGGTGATAGGAGTCGAACGGTACATTGGAGAATTCGTAGTCACCGGCAGTGTCCGTATTGACCGTTCTCACATATCCGCTGACCGGATTCTGAATGGAGACTGTAGCTTTGCTCACCACCGCTCCACTGCCGTCGGTTACAGTCCCGACGATTGTTCCCGAGCGCCCTCCGGACTGGGCGAGCAGCGTGGCGGACCAGGTGAGCATCGAGAGAAGACAAGAAAGAAAGAAATTTTGAAAGACAGGGCCGCGAGTAGACGGCATAGGAAAACCTCCAGAACTGTTAGGAATGCATCGTTCGAATGGGTCTTCCAAAAGATCGGGCAGACAATATCGCTCAAAGAATGCCGCCGTCCTGAATACAGAACTGGAAAAAGCTGGCTATCTTCGAGGAATCCTGTCTTGTCGATCCATGGAAGAGCGGTCGCAGTGGGAACCACGGCGACGCTTATCGAGGCATCTTAGAGTTGTTCGGGAGGGGGGCGATTGAATAGGGTGAAGTGCCATCGCCGGACAATCGCGCGCACTACCGGTGCAGGCAGCGCCTCTGGTCCGTTGACAAGCTGAATGGGTTCGACAACTACGGCAGCAGGAGCCGCGGAGTGCATCGCCACGCATATCGGGCAGTGGTCGGTGTCCGAAGCTACGGGGTGAACGTGGGTGACCTGGATAAACGCCATCCAGGTTAGCAGCAGCAAACAAACGATCGACGTAGCGCGTGCAGCCCAAAGGCCCGCCCGTTTCATCCGCAATTCGCCGTTGATCCCCACTACACGCACCGTGCTAACAGCATACACAGCTTTTTCGCAGGACTCCAGCAGTACTCTTTCGCCCCTTCAAGAAGCGGGAGTACCCGCAGAGACCCAAACCCAATTTGGGAGAATTATTTGAGAAGCAGCACAGAAGCCGACGAAAGTATCCCCGCCACGCCAAAGACCAGCCCCAGCAGCCAATAGGCTCGGTTGCGCGTCAGCAGGGTAATCGACGCCGTCACCAAGGCAATCTCCAGCAACGCCTCGCCAAGGTCGAACCGGTCGGCACGAGCTTCAGCGCGCTCCACCTTCTCTTCAAGCTCCTTGGCCTTGTCTTCTTCCTCTTTGAGATCGTCCTTCCACTTTGCCTGCTTGTCGGCGTCGGCCTTGGCAATCTCCGCTGCTTTCTTGGCGTCGGTCACCTGCATCACCGAAAGTAGACTCAACGCATTGCCGGTGTCGGTATTTCGAATGTTCTTCGCCTGGTAAAAGTTCCATTGGTCGGAGGCCTTAGCCTGATCCAGTACAGCTTCGGTATGGGTACGATGACCCAGCACCGTGACAATCGCCACCAGCACCGCCAGCACCGACATCGTAAACGCCACCGGCCGCATCGACGTATCGTGCGCACCATGCTCCGCGTGTTCCTGCAACTCCCCCGCTTCGTTGGCTTCCATACGTTTTCAACTTCCTTTCACGTCCGGTCGGCGATCACCTGCAAAGCCAAGGCTTCTACTTTGAACCGAGCCTCACCCTGACTAGCGCTATACGCCAGCACCCCCGGAAGGTGCCCAATAGCAGCGATCCAACGGCCATCTTCCTCGCGTTCGAAGACAACTTCGAAATCCACTCTGAACTTCCCCGCTAGTCTTGGATTTTGACTGAGACTGCGCCATTCGCGAAGAAGCTACTTCCGCTTCCAGCGAACCCCGTCCTTGGCGTCCTCAATTACAACACCTTTCGCCGCCAGCTCATCGCGAATCTCATCCGAACGCCTGAAATTCCTCTGCTTCCGCGCCGTATTCCGCTCCGCGATCAGCGTTTCAATCTCTTCATCGCTCAGCCCCTCGCGCACCAGCAGCTCTGGAGCCACCTTATCCCGCAGCCCGTGGCTTTCCGCCCACGCCAGCGCGGCCTTGGTCGGCGCAGCATCCTGGTCGGCAATCACTGCAAACACCGCGTCGAACTTCTCCAGCACCGCCAGCACCCGCTCCCGGTCTCCGGCCATCACCGCGCCCGTATCCAGCGCCGAGTTCACCGTCCGCACCAAGTCAAAAATCGGCGCCCTGGCCTCAGCCGTGTTCAGGTCATTCTCCAGCGCAGCCAGATAGCCGGCCTCAGCCCTCTCCGCCGCAGCCTGTAGCCCCGGAGTCGCACCCTCCACCAGCGAAGCCTTGTTCAGCCGAGCCACAAACGTCCGCAGACGGTCGATCGCGTTGGTCGCCTCCGTCAACCCTTCGAACGTAAAGTTCAGCTGATGCCTGTACGGCACGGAAATCAACGCCAATCGAATCGCCGAAGCCTTGTACCCCTTCAGCAGCAGGTCCCGCAGCGTGTAGAAGTTGCCCTCCGACTTGGACATCTTCTTCCCATCGACCAGCAGAAAGCGCACATGCATCCAGTGCCGCGCCAGCGGTTTATGCGTCACCGTCTCCGACTGCGCAATCTCGTTCTCATGGTGCGGAAACATCAAATCCTCGCCGCCGGCATGAAGATCGAAGCTCTCGCCCAGATACTTCATCGCCATCGCCGAGCACTCCAGGTGCCATCCCGGCCGCCCGGTACCGATCGCCGTCTCCCAACAGGTCTCGCCCGGCTTCGTAGCCTTCCACAGAGCAAAATCGCGCGCCGAATCCTTTTCGTACTCGTCCACATCGACGCGAGCCCCGTCCGTGATGCCTTCAAGATCCTTCTTGCTCAGCTTCCCGTACTCAGGAAATGCCTTCAGCCGGAAATACCAGGAACTGTCGGCACCACCGTCGCCAGTCTTGTAAGCCGCGCCAACCTCCGCCAGCCTCTCCACCAGCTCCACCATCTGCGGAATATGCTCGGTAGCCCGAGCCAAAATCTCCGGCCGCTCGATCCTCAGCGAGTCCAGATCATCCAGAAAAGCCTGCTCATAAAGCGGCGTGTACTCGCCAATCGGTACTCCAGCCGCCGCCGCATTGCGAATGATCTTATCGTCCACGTCCGTAATATTCATCACGTGGCGCATCTTGATGCCTTCCAGATGCAGCAGCCGTCTCAACACATCGATCTGCAAGAACGTCCGGAAGTTGCCAATATGCCCGTAGTCGTACACCGTCGGCCCGCACGCATACATCCGCAGCTCATTGCCATCGGAGGGAGCCAGCTCTTCCAGTTGTCCGCTCAGGGTGTTGTAAAGGCGCAGGGGCATGGGTCGCAAATCGTGCAGTTTGTTCGAGGCAACGGTCAGAATGGGCGCGGTTTGAGCCTCTTCGATTGTAGCAGCGAGGCCAGACGCCGCCAGACCCGAGTCGCCATCCAAACCGAATTGTCATCCCGAGCACAAGGTTGTCATCCCGAGCAACGCGAAGGATCTGCTTTTGTCGTTGCCGTTGCTTTTCTGTCTGTCATTCCCGAATGGAATCTGCTTTTGCCGTTATCCCGGTGAAACTGTTTTACACTTGGCCCTGACCTTTTTAAGAACTTATTCATGCAACAGAAAATCGCAAGCCGGAGAGCCCAATGAGAAGAGCCCTTGTAGCCACCTTGCTGGCCTGTTTCCTGCTGGCCGCATCGCCCGCCAAAAGCCAGGTCAAGATGACGCGCGAGCAGATGCTCTTCTACACCTCCGACTGGCAGGGAGACCGCTATCCCGATGGCCGGCCAAAACTGCCCGACGCCCTGCTCAAGCGCGCCGTCGATATGTCCATCGAAGACGTCTGGGACTTTCTGCGCTCCCACGGTTACCAGAATCAATTTGAGGGCGGATGGCAAGCCCTGCACATCGAGAAGCCCTTCGCCGGCCGCGCCCTGACCGCACAGTACATGCCCACCCGGCCCGACATGGCCAAGGCGATCACCGCCGAGGGCAAGGCCGAGGGGCGCGTCGGCGGCACCAACATGTGGCCCATCAATGAACTGCAAGTCGGCGACGTCTACGTTGCGGATGGCTTTGGCAAGATCATCGAAGGCACGCTGATCGGCTCCAACCTCGGCAACGGCATCGCCGCCCACTCCCATACCGGCTTCATCTTCGACGCCGGCATCCGCGATCAGGAAGAAAACCGCGAGATTCCCGACTTCAACGGCTTCTATCGCGGCTACGATCCCTCCGCCTGGGCACAAATGGAACTCACCTCGATCAACGCGCCCATCCGCATCGGCCGCGCCGTCGTCCTGCCGGGAGACCTGGTCCTCGCCAAAACCGAAGGAGTCCTGTTCATCCCCGCAATCCTCGCCGAAGAGGCCATCGGCACGGCAGAGTTCACCGGCCTCAAAGACGATTACAACTTTGAACTCAACCGCCAGGGCAAGAACGGCGCCGAATTCGAAGGCGGCTGGACATTGAACAAGTACTCAGGCTTCGAAAAGTGGATCAACGATCATCCCGACAAGCTGAAGATGCCCCGCAGCGAATTCGACGCACTGCTGGCCAAAGCAAAACAGCACGCGGACCATTGAAGGGCTTCAGCCATAAGCACGCCGCCGGATCGCCAGCACGAGACACCAGCAGCTTCACGACAAAGGAACAGCCAAGATGCCCAAGGACAACAAGCCCAGCCTCAACCGCCGCAGCATGTTGAAGTCCTCCTTAGCCGTCCTCGCCGGCGGAGCAATCGGCGGCGTAGCCGAGGCGCAGGAACCCGCAATCCGCAACGTGAATCAAGCCTCCAGCCCCTCCACGTTGAAGATCACCGACATGCGCTACGCGGTCATCGTCAAGCCCGGCCCCAGCCCCTGCGTCCTCATTCGTATCGATACCAACCAAGGGGTCTACGGCCTCGGCGAAGTCCGCGACATCGCCGGCCCGCAGTACGCCATGGTGCTGAAAAGCCGCATCCTCGGCGAGAACCCCCTCAAAATCGACTATCTCTTCCAAAAAATCGCCCAATTCGGCGGCACCTCCCGCCAAGCCGGCGGCGTCTGCGCCGTCGAAATGGCCCTCTGGGACATCGCCGGCAAGGTCTACAACATCCCCGTCTATCAAATGCTCGGCGGCAAGTGGCGCGACTCCATCCGCATCTACGCCGACACCACCGAGTCCCTTGATCCCAAGGAATACGGCCTGCGCGCCAAGGAACGTAAAGCCATGGGCCTCACCTGGATGAAGATGGACCTCGGCATCGATGTGTTGAAGGGAATTCCCGGCACAGTCATGCAGCCCGCCGGTCTCGACAAGTGGGAGCTGCACAATCAGCCCCATCCCTTCATCGCCACCGAAGTCACCGACAAAGGCATCGACCGCCTCTGTGAATACGTCGCCGCGGTGCGCGACAACATCGGCTACGACATGCCCCTATCGATGGATCACCTGGGCCACGTCGGCGTCAAATCCGTCATCCGCCTCGGCAAAGCGTACGAAAAATTCAACCTTGAGTGGATCGAAGACGTCATTCCCTGGTACTACACCGACCTCCTCAAAGAGATCACCGAAGCCAGCCCAACCCCCACCATCACCGGCGAAGACATCTACGAATTCACCGACTTCGAAACGCTCTGCAAAAACCACGTCGTCGACAAGATCCATCCCGACCTCGCCACCTCCGGCGGCATTCTCCAAACCCACCGCATTGGCGACATGGCCTTCCGCTATGGAGTGCCGATGGCCATGCACTTTGCCGGAACACCCGTCTCCTGCATGGCCAATGTCCATTGCGCCGCAGCCACGCGCAACTTCCTCGCGCTCGAAAACCACTCGCTCGACGTGCCTTTCTGGCAAGACTTGGTCACGGGAATCGAAAAGCCCATCATCGACAAGGGCTACATCGAGGTTCCCGATACTCCCGGCCTCGGCATTACGCTCAACGACGACGAACTGAAGCGCCATCTCAAGCCCGGAACCGGCTACTTCGAGCCAACGCCCATGTGGGACGAAGCCCAATCGTGGGACGACGCCACCTTTAGCTAAGAAATCATGGGTGCTCTAGAAATCCTCTAAGCCTCACCACATGAACCTGATCCAAATGTCCCGGCGCGCGCATCTATGATGGTAGCGTGCGCACCCATCTCGCCAGCCTGGTCGAGGAATTCCGCCACCATGCTGACGAGACAGCGGTGGTGGCTCATCGCGGCATCCGCCGCTACCGCACCACCTACGGCGAACTAGCCCAACTCGCCGGCCGCTTTGCCGCCGAGCTTGACCGTCGCACCATTGCCCCCGGCGAGCGCATCGTGCTCTGGGGCGCCAACTCCGCCGAGTGGATCTCCGCCTTCTTCGGCTGCCTCCTCCGCGGAGTCATCGCCGTCCCCCTCGACGCCGCCGGTTCATCCGAGTTCGCCTCACGCGTCGTCCAGGACGTTGCTCCCAAGCTCATCGTCGGCGACCCCAACCTGATCCACCACCTAACCGGCGCCGACGAGATTCCGCATCTCTGGCTCTCCGAACTGAACACCCAACTACCCGTCGACCCCAACTACACCGTCAGCGAAGCCGTCACTGGACAAACCCCTTTCCAGATCGTCTTCACCTCCGGCACCACCTCCGAGCCCAAGGGCATCGTCCACACCCACGCCAACGTTCTCTCCAGCGTCAGCCCCATCGAGCGCGAGATGCTGAAGTACAAGAAATACGAGCGCTGGGTTCATCCACTCCGCTTCCTGCACACTCTGCCCTTGAGCCACGTTTTCGGCCAGTTCATGGGCCTCTGGCTGCCGCCGCTCTTAGCCGGCGAAGTTCACTTTGCCGATCAGATCGAAGCCCGGCGCATGACCGACCTGATCCGCCGCGAGCGCATCTCCGTGCTGGTCGCCGTCCCGCGCGTCCTGCAACTGCTGCGCACCCACCTGCTCAGCCGCTTCGATTCCCTAGCCGATCAGGTCGCGCAAGCGCCCAAATCGCACAAACTGCTCCCACTCAAGCAGTGGTGGCAATTCCGCGGCGTCCATCGCACCCTCGGCTGGAAGTTCTGGGCCGTCATCTCCGGCGGAGCAGCCCTGCCCGAAGAGATCGAAGAGTTCTGGAACCGCATCGGCATCGCGCTCATCCAGGGCTACGGCATGACCGAAACCACCGCGCTCGTCACCCTAAATCATCCCTTCAAGATCGCCCAGGGCACCATCGGCAAAACTCTGCCCGGCCGCGAAGTCCGTCTCAGCGACGAAGGCGAAATCCTCGTCCGCGGCGACATGCTCGCCGGCGCCACCTGGCAGCACGGAGCCATGCGCAAGCGCGAAGGCGAGTGGCTGGCCACCGGCGATCTCGGCGTCCAAAACGAAAACGGCGAGCTCAAATTCCTGGGCCGCAAAGGCGACGTAATCGTCACCAGCGGCGGCATGAACATCCATCCCGACGACCTCGAACAGGCGATGAAAAAGCAAGCAGGTATTCGCGATTGCGTCGTCGTCCCCTGCGGAACCCTGGCCGGCATCGAACCGGTCGCCGTTGTGCTGCTCTCGGGCCCTGACGCCCAATTGCAAGAAGCAGTCGTCGCAGCCAATCGCGAGCTGGCCGACTTTCAGCAGATTCGCCGCGCCCTCAAGTGGCCCGAGCTGCAATTCCCCTACACCTCCACCGGCAAGCTGCTGCGCCGCAAGATCGCCGACTGGGTCTGCCAGGACATCCAGAACCAGCAGACTCCCGGCCCGCATTCCGCTCAGACTGGAGCCGACATCGTCCTCGACATGATCGCCGAGGTTACCGGCGAACGCGTCTCCAATGCCGGGAATGCGATGCGCCTCACCGAGGACATGCACCTTGACAGCCTCGGCCGTGTCCAGCTCCAATCCGCGCTAGAGCAGCGCCTCAACATCGAGCTGACGGACGATGCACTCGCCAGCGTGGAGACGCTGGGCGCACTGCGAGCCATCCTCGCCGAACAAGCCGCGCCCGAATCGCTCGGTACAGCGCAGCACCAAGCACCCACACTACCTGCAAGTCCAGCGCCCCCGCCTAATCCATCCGATCCGGAGCCGGCTCCCGAACAGAACACACAACCCGTCGCGCTCACGCCCGCTGCTGGCCATCAGGCTCCCGCACCGTACACCGACGATCAGGTTCGCGGCCGCTCCGAAGACGCCCAGCAGGCGCTCACCTCCGAGCATCTCTATCCCCGCTGGCCCTGGACTTGGCCGATCTCCGTGCTGCGCATCGCCTTTTACGAGCTAGTCATCCGCCCGCTCACCTGGCTGCTCGCCACTCCCCGCGTGGTCCCTACGCAGGTCCCGATCCCCTCCGGACCCATGCTGGTCATCGCCAACCACGTCAGCCGCTTCGATGGAGCCCTGGTGCTCTACGGCCTCCCCGGCAAAGTCCGCCGCCACATCGCCATCGCCATGCTGGGCGAAATGCTGCTCGACTTCCGCCGTGGCCGCAACCAGGGCAACTGGTTCCTCAACATCTTCGCGCCCCCGCAGTATTGGCTGGTCACAGCATTCTTCAACGTCTTCCCGCTGCCCCGCCTGCACGGCTTTCGCCGCAGCTTCAGCCACGCCGGAGAGGCCATGGACCGCGGCTACTCCGTGATGATCTTCCCCGAAGGCGCAGTCAGTCGCGAAGGCGGCATGAAGTCCTTCCGCCAGGGGCTAGGCCTGCTCGCCCAGGAAGCCCGCATTCCAATCCTGCCAGTAGCTCTGGTTGGCCTGGAAGAAATGCAAAAATCCGGCTGGTTCCGCTCCGGCCATCTGGAGATCCGCATCGGCAATCCAATCCCTGTAGACGAAGAAGCCGAGCCCGGCGAGTTGACCGCAAAGCTTGAAAAAGCCGTCCGCGACCTTCTCGCTTGACAGCTTCAGCGGACGAAAACCCGGCTCTGCACCCTACATCTTCCCGCCCAAGTCTCCGTCTAACCCATAGCGACTCTTTCGCGCCGGTTATCCTCTCACTATGAACAGCCCTGGGCTCCGCAACTGATGTCGGAACGAATCGGAAAGGAATCCAATCCCAGGAGCGAAGCCGGGCCGCAGCGGCCCAGCCCCGTACATCCCGTCCGTTTCACCATCCAAATCTTCGTCTTCCTGCTGCTTTTCAGCTTTGCAATCAACGCCCTATCCCAGCAAGCCAACTCGGCTCCCGATCCCACTCTTCCCGACGCCCCACAAGCCCAAACCGAATCCCGGACATCTCCGCTAGAACCATCTTCCGATCCGTCTTCTCCAACAAACGCCAACGGCAGCATCCACGGCGTCATCGTCGATCATGACGGAGCGGTATACGAAGGCGTTCACATCGCCCTCACCCAAACCGCCATCGCCATCCCAGCAAAAACCGCCACATCCGACAGCAATGGCCGCTTCCAGTTCACCGATGTCCCTCCCGGCTCCTTTCAACTCACCATCTCCTCGGAAGGGTTCGCGACCAAGGTCATCCAAGGCCTCCTGCATCCGGGCGAAAGTTTCGAAGCGCCCGCAATCGTACTGGCCTTCGCCACCGCCACCAGCGAAGTGCAGGTTACGGCATCCCAAGTAGAAGTAGCCGAAGCCCAGCTCAAGGACGAAGAGCAGCAGCGCGTCTTCGGCGTCATTCCAAACTTCTACGTGGTCTACGCACCCAACGCCCCGCCGCTCAACCCCCGGCAAAAATTCCACCTCGCCTGGAGGTCCTCGATCGACCCCGTCACCTTCCTCGTCACAGGAATTTTCGCCGGAATCGAGCAGGCCACCAACGAATTCTCCGGCTACGGGCAAGGCGCCCAAGGATACGCCAAGCGATTTGGGGCCAACTATGCCGACAACTTCATCGGCACCATGATCGGCAGCGCCATCCTGCCCTCGCTTCTGAAACAGGACCCGCGCTATTTCTACAAAGGCACCGGCACTACCCGGTCGCGCATTCTCTACGCCATCGCAAATTCAGTCGTCTGCAAGGGTGACAACGGAAAATGGCAGGCGAATTACTCCGGTCTTCTCGGAGGCCTGGCCGCCGGCGGCATCTCCAATCTCTACTATCCGGCAAACGATCGCAACGGGGTGACCTTGACCTTCGAGAATCTAGGCATCGGCATCGCCGGCAGCGCAGCTCAGAACCTCTTCCAAGAGTTTCTAGTCCGCAAACTAACCCCCAAACTCCCCAGCTACTCCCACTCCAACCCTTAAATGGATGCTAAGAACCTCGTTTCGAGGTAGGCCGGGGATTTATCCCCGGCATTAGGTCAACGGAAACGGCGGGGCTTTAGCCCCTGAGGTTTTGCTTTCCAGTTGCTCACGCAATTCGAGTAGACTCAAGCCAAAGTCAAACGCGGATCAGCCTCAAGACCCCACCCCGCGAACTCCCCCGCCAGAAACCGCGGCCAAGCCGCCGCCGCGATCATAGCCGCATTGTCCGTCGACAGCGCCAGCGTCGGAAAAGCCACCGGCAACCCCCGCTCAGCCGCCTCCGCCGTAAACCTCACCCGCAGCTCGCGATTAGCCGCCACACCGCCCGTCACCAGCACCGAAGCCGCGCCCACCGCCTCCGCCGCGGCAAAGGTCTTGCGAAGCAGATCCCCCACCACCGCATGTTGAAAGCTGGCAATCAGGTCCAGCGTCTGCCGGTCGCACAAAGCCTGCGCGTCCTGCCAGGTCGGGTTCGGCATAGCCATCAGCGAACGTTGCCGCGCCTCGCAACTAGCGCGCATTCCATGCACCTCCACATACCGCAACACCGCCGTCTTGATCCCCGAAAAGGAAAACAGAAAATGCCGGTCCAGATCGGCGATCGGAGCCGTCCGCGCGCCCTTGGTTCTCGGGGCCTTTCCATCGAGATGCGCCTTGTTCTTGATCTGCGCAAACCCAAACGGCACGACCTTGGGATCGCCAAACTGCGCCAGATGATCGATCCAAGGTCCACCGGGATAACCCAGCCCAAGCAGCTTGGCGACCTTATCGAAAGCCTCGCCAGCCGCATCGTCCAGCGTCCGGCCAATCAGTGTGTACTGCCACGCCCCAACCTCAGCCCCCACCGCCGGAGGCCGCGCCAGAAAAAGATGCGTATGCCCGCCCGAAACCACCAGCGCCAACGCCGGCGTCGGCAGCTCATCCTGTTCCCTGGTCCCTGTTCCCTGGTCCCTGTTTTGCTTGTCTTCCAGCAGCACCGCATGAATATGCCCTTCCAGATGATTCACGGCGATCAGCGGAATCCCCTGCGCAAACGCCAATCCCTTGGCATACGTAATCCCCACCAGCAGCGCCCCAGCTAAGCCCGGCCCATGCGTCACCGCCACAGCATCCAGATCGCCCAGCCCACATCCAGCCTGCTTGAGCGCGGCCCGCGTAATCGGCACAAGGTTGCGCAAATGCTCGCGGCTGGCCAACTCCGGCACCACCCCGCCATAAGGCGCATGAGTAGCAATCTGCGAAGCCACAATGGAAGATCGAGTCAGCGCCCCCCGTTCCACCACTGCCGCCGCCGTCTCATCACAGGAGGATTCAATACCTAAAATAAGCCCACTACCCATAAGCCTCTAGTTTACGCGGAATCGATTCTCGACATAAGCAAGTGCAAGTTCAACCCATAAGCAAACTCCCGCGCAGAAATTGCCCTGTGCGGGAGTTATAGCATTTTCCGGATTGGTGTCGACCGAAGCCGCAACTGCTAAGTGGATTTTTCCTCAAGAAAAATCCACCTTCATCGTTTCCAAAAAGACCACAGAAATCCGGGAAATGCTCTAGAAGCTGCTTTGCACGAATTCAGGTGTTATAAAGCGCCTAAAAGATAGGCGATCAGAAGAATCAGCAGAATCGTGCCCAGGCCGATGCCCGCGCCGCCGCCGTAGCCCCAACGCCCATAGCCGTAATAACCGCCGCCACCGCCGAGAAGCAAGACCAGCACGATGATAATAATCAGTGTCATTTTGTTTCCTTTCTTTGTGTTCGAAAGTTTTTGCTGAAGGCAAAGCCGCGAAAATAAAACGGGACGCGCCAGCCCGAAGTGTTGCCGTCAAGAACCTAGACCTTTGGGTGCCATCTCTCCCAGCGAGGTTGGTCGCAAACCAGGAATATCTTCTTCTCCGCCCATTAGCCGTGCAAAACAGATCATCCACGAGACAATGGAAGAAGCAATGCTGCCTCATACTCCCCAATTCGCCGCAGCCATCGCCATCCTGCGCAAGCTACGGGACGAGGGCCACCAGGCCTATCTCGCCGGAGGCTGCGTCCGCGACCTGCTCCTCAACCGCCAACCCAAGGACTACGACGTAACCACCTCCGCCACGCCCGACATCGTCCTCGATCTCTTCCCCCGCACCTTCGCCGTCGGCGCGCACTTCGGCGTCGTGCTCGTCTCAGCAGAATTCGATGGCCAGCCCACCCTCACCGAAGTCGCCACCTTCCGCTCCGACGGTGTCTACTCCGACGGCCGTCACCCGGACGCCGTCCGCTACAGCCTGAGCGCCGAGGAAGACGTCCAACGCCGCGACTTCACCATCAACGGCCTGCTCCTCAATCCGGATCTGAATTCGGACTCCCCAGGTCTTGGTATGAATTCGAGTGCGGGTGCCCCAGGTCTCGCTTCTGAGACCTGGGATACCAACCCCTCGGCCCTCCGTCGGCTCGTGCTGGATCACGTAGGCGGCCTCGCCGACCTAGACGCCGGAATCCTCCGCGCCATCGGCCAGCCCGAAAACCGCTTCGAAGAGGACCGCCTGCGCATGTTGCGC
>Ga0302326_10006171_pt1 | contig 26963 bp, 22 predicted proteins | sample Palsa_T0_3_FD_202264 | JGI IMG/M metagenome (GOLD analysis project Ga0302326, IMG submission 202264) | Peat permafrost microbial communities from Stordalen Mire near Abisko, Sweden - Palsa_T0_3 | ecosystem: Environmental > Terrestrial > Soil > Palsa > Peat permafrost | place: Sweden: Abisko... | reverse complement strand
TACACGCGGCCATTGCTCAGCGTGGGCGTCGCGCGCGGACCGGGGCCACCATTTGACTCCCAGAACCGGGTTGGGTCGCGGTGTGCCCACACCGGCTCGCCGGGTAGTTGACTCAGATTCTTGTTGGCAATAATTGCCAGTCCTGCTAGGCTGGTGTTTAGAAGGAGCTCTCTTATGCCAACCCGCAACGTCAATCTCACGGAATATTTTGACCGCTTCATTGAGGCTGGCATCACCTCCGGTCGCTTCAGCAACGCAAGCGAGGTGGTACGCGAGGGCCTCCGCCTGCTGGAGCAGCGCGAGCGGGAAGACCAGGCCAAGATCGAATGGCTCCGCGCCGCCGCCAAAGAAGGATTCGGCGATATCGAGCGCGGCGACTATGTGACCCTGCGGTCTGCCAAGGAGATCGACGATCTTATCGATCGACTCGGAGAAGAGGCTTCAGCCGAATTCGCAGCCGGGCAGAATCGTGCCTGAGCGCCGCTCCCGGCGCCTTGAAGTCCGGCTTACTCGTACGGCGCAGCGTGACATCAAAGCCAGCCTGAACTGGAGCCGGAAGGAATTTGGGGAAACCGCCGCGAAGCGCTACCAGGCGCTGATCAAGCAGGCTCTGCGCGATATTGGCGCCGATCCCGAGCGGCCCGGATCGATGGAACGCCCGGAGATCCTGATCGAAGGAGCCCGCACGTACCACCTGGAGTTCAGCCGGCGCAGAGTGAAGGGCCATAGCGTAAAGGCGCCGCGGCATTTTCTTCTCTATCGCCGGCGCGAGGTACGCGTGATCGAGGTGGGGCGCGTGTGCCACGACTCCCGAGATCTGGCGCGCCACGTTCCCGAGGAGTACCGGCGCGGTCCGCGGCTGCTTTGATAGACCCTTCACCGCCGCGGCGCTGCGGCAGACAACTGTCCGCCAGTCGGGCATGCTGAACGCCAAGTGTCCCTTCACATATTGCAATAACCCAAACCCACGTTTGCAAATCTTGCAAGGAGCCCGCGCGGGGTAAGCTCAATTTCGTGTACTAGAGGAAGCTGGCGACAAGAGAACACCATCCATTCGAATAAGGCCAGTGTTTGAGCCGACACCCGAGAAACCGACTACGACGCTTCCAGTGCCCGTCAGGCCCTGATACACGCCGGTTCCTTGTGTCACCAGGTACGTTGCAGTGAACGTGTTTGGCCCCTGTCCAGAGGTAACATTGCACGCCATGCCCACTTGACTCATGCTGATGGTTCCCTTGCTAGTCGTCAATTCTATGGTCCCGTCCTCAAGTGAGCAGGTTCCCTTACCATTGCCGTCATTCCCTAATAACTGCCCATTCACCCAGGTCAGCGCGAACCCGGCTGCCCCGACGAGATTGGTTTGGCTGACGCCTTGCAAACCTCCTCCAGTTCCGCTAGCAGTGCCATTCCCTTGACCCCACAAGGTGAATAGTTGCGGGCCGTCGGATGTACTCTGCGGTTGTGCGGCCGCCAACATAACGGCTGCGAACAGAATTGTCGTTAGTCGGATTATTGACATCATTGTCTGGTTTTGCTCCTCATCTAACCTTAACTGAGATTTGCCCCACATACCGGGCTGAATACTAAACACGCGGCGGAAAAAAAGTTTCGCTAGCCGGGCGAAGAACCGCGAAGAATTGAATTATGGGCGTACTGTGCCCTTCAAATCTCGACCTTCCGGTACTCATCTTCCGCCGCCGCATCCCCGCGCGGGTCGTAAAGCTGCGTGGTTCCTGTGTCGGCATGATTGGCCATCTTCCGCGCCTCGACCAGCGAACCGTCACTTTTCACGTAGTCGGTTATGCCGGTGCCGCGCATCGAGTGAGTGCCGATGCGGGTTTTGATGCGCGCCCGCTTTGCATGGCCCTGTATCAGCCGATAGGCGTCCTGCTGCCTCATCCGGTGAGGCCTCCCGGTCGGGTGCCCCATGGTGCGGAACAGCGGCCCGTCTTTGTCGCTCCCGATGCCCGCCGCCGCAATGTGCTCATCCAGGCAGGTTTCCAGTTTGGGCTGGCATAAGGCCCGTGGGTTCTGCCCTTCCTCATATCCTCCAGCCCCTCCGCCAGGTGCCGGTCAACGAGGCTCTTGGGGGTGAAGGTGACTATTCCGTTTTCCACGCCCGCCTCCAGGAAGTCGCCAACCTCGATATGCGCATGTTCGCGGACATGCTGCGGAATCACACTCTGAAACTTGCTTTTTACGGTGACGATGTCCATGTCGTCTGCCTGTTCTTTAGTTTAACTGTTGAACAGTACGACCAAACCGCCAGCGCCGCACCCGGGCCCGTACGCCCGTCGGTTCATTGAAAACACCGGGAGGCCTCCTTGCGCACATGCCGGGAGCGAAGCGCCGGGAGCAGTTCCCGTCCGGAAGCGATCGCCCGCGAGCCGTCGCCGCTGTGCCGCGGCCAGCCCCGTCACAGGCCCGCAAGGCTCAGCCGGAACGCGGCCATCTCCTGCCCGTTGCGAACCAGCAGCACGTCGCCCGCCAGCACCGGATGGTTCCAGGTCTTGCCGTCGAGCGCCGGGAATCGCGCCAGTTCCCTGAACTGATCGGGGGTCGCCCCGACCAGCGCCAGCTCACCTTCTTCCGACGATACCAGCAGCAAATCCTGATCGGAAAGCAAGATCAGCTGGCCATTGCCGTAGCGTCCGCCCTTCCACTTGCGCTTGCCGTCCTTCAGGTCGATGCACGCCAGGATGCTGCCGTCGAAGCCGTACGCATAGCCATTGTGAACCACGAAGTCGTTGAAGTAGGGCTTCAGCCCGATCGACGTCCAGCGCTCTGCGACGGTCCATCCGGCGGCTCCATGTGCGGCCGCCAGGCGGCGCGTGCCGCTGCTGTCGCTGACGCTGATCAGAATGTCGCCGTCCGCGGTCAGGGCCGGCTGCACGATGGGATAGCCTGGCCATGCGTGCTCCCAAAGCAGCCTCCCATCGGCCAGCGCCACGCTGGTCAAGCCGGCTTCGCTCAACAGCAGGACCTGCCGGACTCCGTCGAGGGTCGCCAGATGCGGCGAGCTGTAGCTCACGCCGTGTACCGGGCCGGCCCAGCGCCGGGCGCCGGTGGCACGGTCGTAAGCGGCCAGTTGGCCGGCGACACCGGCGATGACCAGATCGTCGATCACCAACGGCGAGCTCGCGAAGCCCCATTGCGGAGTCTTCGTACCGGTATCGGATGCCGCGTTGCGCGACCACACCACGGCGCCGTCACTGGCGTTGAGTGCGTTCAGAATTCCAGTCGCGCCAAATGTGTACACGCGGCCATTGCTCAGCGTGGGCGTCGCGCGCGGACCGGGGCCACCATTTGACTCCCAGAACCGGGTTGGGTCGCGGTGTGCCCACACCGGCTCGCCGGTGGTCAGCTTATAGCAGGCCACCACCTCGTCCGGACCGCGCTGCTCTTGGGTGTAGATGAGGCCGTCGCGAACCGCGAAGGACGACCAGCCCGGTCCTACCGGCCGCCGCCATAGCGCAACCGGCGGTGACGCAGTCCAGTCCGTCTTGATCCGCACGCCGGGGACGATGTCGTCGCGATGGGGTCCGCGAAAACCGGGCCAGTCGGGTCCTGTGTCTTTCGGAGGAGCCGCCGTCGTTGCCTCAACCGGGAGGCGCCCCGCCGGCCCACTGCCAGATCGGGCCGCCAGCAGTTTCTCAGCAGCCGGCCCGGCCGCCGGAACCGGAGGGAGCGCCGCCGGCTCGTGGGTGGGTTGGACCGCAGGCAGTTTCTCCGGAATCGCCCCGGCTGCCCGAACCGGCGAAGGCGCCACCGGCAGGTTGCCGGATTCCACAAGCCGTTCCTCGGGAGTCTTCGTCCACCGCCAATGCAAGTCTTGATGGAGGCTGGCGGTGAAGCCACCGGTCCGGACCAGCGCCCACCCTCCGATTGCGAGCAGGATGGTCGCGACCATCGTCACGCGCCTGGTAAGGTCCGGGAGACGGCGGGTGGCCACCGCCCACGCGACGAAGGCGGGGCCCAGGAGCGGGGGCGCCAGGATGAGGAATAAGAACCCCATCGCCCCAGTCGCAATCGACACGTCAACGATGCGCCTTGTGGCGAACATCGCTACGATCATCAGGCCGACGGCGCCCAAGCGCTCGGACCAGGCCGCCCGGCTAAAGAACAACCACCATAGGATGACAGCCAACGCGCCGACGACGCCCCCAAACAGCCCATACAACAGGGTATCTGGCGCGACCAGAGGGACGACATACCGAAGCAGCAACTGCAGTATCACGATCGCCACGCCCGGCCACAGCCGGAGCGGCTTCCGAGGAGTCGATTCGTCAATCTGCGCCATAGTCACATCAGACCATACTCTCCTCACCGGAAGTTTGTTCCCTTTTTCTCGACAAATTGGGGCGGGACAGGCGGCGCTGAGACGGAGATGGCTCCCGGCGCGCACCAGTCCAATGAATTCAATAAGTTCCACCCGTTACCCAGCCCATCCCGTATTCCTCAGTGTCATCCTTGAATCAGAAAGGCGGCCGTCGACAATTTCCGGAAGGCCGGCGCGGTATTGTAAAGCATAGCGTTCGCCGGCCACGCGGGCGCCGCGCCCGCCGCCCGCCTGGACACCGCCCAGCGGCTTGACGGGCACGTGCTGGCGGCCGCACAAGGCAAACGCGAACCGGGCGCCGGACATGGTGGCCGGTTCTGGTTGGAAAAACATGCGATATCTGGCGTTAACCGATTCAGTGCCACCGACAAAGCCACAAACGTTCGAAGATAGTTCGTACTTCTCATTTCCGAGTCGTATGGGCCGACAACAGACTAATAGTCTTTAACACAATTTCCAGGGGCCCCGGGGTCCGACGACCGATTATGCTAAGGCTTGAGAAGTCAGCGGATCTACCCGGATTTGCACATGGGTGGGGATCCATAATAGAAGGTTGTTACTGAGATCAAGGCACCCAAGTGTAGATACGGCACGCCGCCGTTCCGGTTCTTGAGCACATCCAAGTGCATTCAGGTCGGAGGCCCCCCGTTCAGAACATCGCGCTACCCTCCGCGCCGCCGACAGGAGCGTGAGCAGTGGATGACCACATGTGCTTGGTATCCCTCTTGACCGATTCAATGGCCAGGTAGAACTCGTCGGCGGTGTCGCCGGCTGGCGACGTCGGCCAGGCACATTGTGGTAAAGATAGCCGCTTGCTTTCCACGTATCATCGGTTAACATGGAAATAACGAGACGACGTCGCGTATTCTGCCGTCGCCGATCCACGACGGTGTTCTGCTGGTCTCAGTAAATCGCAGACAACCGCCATAGCTACTAGGTGATGCCGTTGCACGTCAGCGTCCGAGCCAAGTCAAGGGCAGCCTTTATGTGGCAAAAGGCTTTGATAATCGCCGTCGGGTCCGCAACCATTCTCGCGCAGGCAACGCCTGGTCCGCAGCAAAGGCCGACCTCCATCTTCAGCGTTGTCCGCGACGCGAGCACGGTCGCCCCGCTGTCTGACGTCTATGTCTCCGTGGCTGACGGTGGCACAATGACAGACTCGCAAGGCCGATTCACCGTCGAGGGCCTGGATCCCGGATTGCAGTGGATCCGGGCGTCGGACAAAGGCCGCGGCGCCCATGGGGAAGTCTACGTTGTGGTGAGCTCCGGGCAACAGGCGAAAGCGGAGACTCGCCTTAAACTTGGAGGCGGCATTACGGGGCGAGTGGTGGATGAGGATTGGCAGGCCGTAATTGGGGCCACCGTACTCCTGCTGAGCCGAACGTACGAATTCGGGGAACAGTGCTACTCTCCGGACGAGGCCGTATCGACGGGCCGGGACGGTGAGTACCGTCTGGCAGGTGTGCCCCCCGAGCACGCCTTCCTGACCCTCGCCAAGAAGCCGCTGAAGGCCTTTGCTCCCAAATTGGAGCCGCCTGCTGATCGGGAGAACAGCGAACACATCTTGCTGCGGTCATTCTATAGGAACGCCCGCGATATCCGAAGCGTTCTAACAGTAACACTCGCGCCCGGCGAGACCCGTGCCGGAGTGGATATCCACATGTCCGCGACGCCGTCCCATTGCATTGCGGGCGCCGTCGACCGCGTAGGTGACCCAGGGGTGCTTTCCTTGAGTCTTACCAAACGGCTCTCGTTCAAATCCGGATGGGCGCTGTTCCCTGGAACAGTCGACGTCAAGCCTGACGGCCAGTTCCGGGCGTGCGGTCTTCACCCGGGCGAACAGCATGTTTCCGGCTCCGGTGCCAGCACGGATCAGAGGTTGTTCGCTTTGGGCGACGTGGTCGTCATTGACCAGGATGTCCGGGATCTTAGCCTGCAAGGCCGTCGAGTGCCGCCGATTTCCGGGGAGTTGACGATAAATTGGACCATGCCCGATTGCGGTCGCTCCGGTATGACCTGGGGCTTGTGTTGCCGGAAACGGTTTGCTGGCGCGGACAGCCGAACCGTCACATGACGACAGGAATTCATCGCAGCCAGTACCCGTCAAGGAGAGAGGAAGGAGAAGGAGGTTCAAAATGACATTTCGCGCAGTTTCCCGTTCGCTTCGTTTCTCTGGTATCAGGAAGCTGTCGTTCCTGGCAGTTCTGTTCGCTTTCCATTCGCTGCTCGCGCAGAGCGGGCCCACGTACTATGTATCGACAAGCGGCAATGACAGCAATCCCGGCACGCTCGCCGAGCCATGGCTGACGATCCAGCACGCCGCAAATACTGCCACGGCAGGCGCTACGGTGTATGTGTTCGGGGGCGTGTACAACCAGTCTATCGACTTTCCCAACTCGGGAACGGCATCGGCGCCTATTACTTTCGAGAGCTATCCCGGTCAAACGGCGGCAATCGACGGGACCGGCCTGAGCGCATCGGGCATTCAGGGTCTCGTGAATATAACTAACCAGAGCTACGTCACCATTAGTGGATTTGAGATTCGTAACTATACTACCACCAACTCCAACGCAACTCCGTCCGGCGTATGGATCACAGGCTATGGCGCTGGCGTCAGGATTCTGAACAATCGGGTGCACCACATTACGACGGCTTCGGAAGCAAACGGCAATGCGTTCGGCATTTCCGCTTACGGCACTTCGCACACTCCCATCACCCAACTGGTCATCAGTGGTAACGAGGTTTACCAGCTCAAGACTGGGCAAAGCGAATCCGTGAACGTGGATGGAAACGTTACCCATTTTAGGATTACCAACAATCTCGTTCACGATAATGACAACATCGGCATTGACGCGATTGGATACGAAGGGGTAGGTCCCGTCGGCTACGACGAGGCGATGTATGGAGAGATCAGCGGGAACACGATCTATAACATCAGCGGGATAGCGAATGCGGGTGAGGGCAACGAATACGATGCCGACGGACTGTATTGTGACGGGTGCGCATATGTCACATTCGAGAGGAACGTGATCTTTCAGGTCGACTACGGCATCGAGACAACTAGTGAGAATCAGGTCTGTCAGGAGAATGGGACTGAGTGGTCGGGCGGAAATACGGGATCCGGAACCGCTGCCGCCGGCAAGCATCCGTGTTACGGCAGGTATGCCACGGTGCGCAACAATCTCTTCTACAAAACAAACTCCTGCGGCAACTCCATCGGCGGGTACGCCCCCGCTACCAGCAGGGGAGGCGGCAGCAATGGAGGAGGCAGCAGCTACCACGATGTCTTTGTCAACAACACTCTTTACGACAACGGCACGCAACCGGGCGACGCGAGTGAAGGCACACCGAGCGGAGAATTCCAGATTCAGTACCAGGTGGGCAAGGATCAGGGGAACATCTACGAAAACAACCTTCTCTACGCCGGTTCACCTAATATCTGGATCCACAGCTACGTTCCTTGCGGCTCGAGTTACCCATGCCCGCCAGCCACGCTCAATTGGAACCTTTACTACTCGGTTGCGGGTTACGAAGAAGGAACGTCAATCTTGTGGGGCGACATAAGTAGCTACACTAGTTTTGCAAACTGGCAGGGCGCCACCGGGGAAGATGCAGAATCCCTGAATGCGGATCCTCTCTTCGTGGATCTGGGCGACACGCCTCCGAACTTTGAGACCACGCCGTCTTCGCCCGCCGTCGGCGCGGGCGGCGCCAGCCTCACCTGCAGCGTTGGGTGGTGTGACCCCACTGGCAGTTCTCCCAACTCAATTTACGGGAGTACGGACTTGCTTGGTACCCCCCGAATGACCAACGGAAGTATTGATATTGGCGCCTACCAACGCACTGGAATCAGCAACACATTGACAGTGAACGTTACCGCGGGGGCTGACATTCTCGAGCCCAATCAGGCGACCACTTTGAGGGTCGCGGTGTCCGCCATTCCCGGGGGCGCCGGAGTGCCGAGCGGTACGGTGGACTTCATGCTCGGTTCGAACTTGCTGGCAAAGCAAACGCTGCTGCCGACCAGTGCCACTTCCTCGGCGGCAAGTATGCCGATCAGCGCGTCTCAGCTTGCGCAAGGTGCTAACACGATAACAGCAGTGTACTCGGGGAATTTGATAGCGCCGTGTTGTAGTCCATCGGAACCACCAGGAGGGGGAACAGCCGTTCCGGTATATCCAAGTGCAACCTCGGCACCTATTACAGTGACGGTAACCCAATGATGTTGACCTGCAATCTTCATCGCGAATTGGGCGCTTCGAAGCTGACAGAGCCTCACGCTGCGCGGCTCGGCGTTGCTCCCCAGCCCATCGCGCCGGCGGCTGCCTGGGCGGCGATCTGGGGGGCGCCCGCGACTTGCCAGACGTACCCGGACTTGCCGCCCCCGCCTGCACACGCCGTCCATTCGCCGCCCGCCCATCGTCGTAGCCCCGCTCAGGTACCGCGCCGCCACCTTGGGCCGCCCAGGCCCCGCGCCCTGCGTTTAGCCCTGCGCCGTGGTCGTGCCGGGTGGAGCGGGTGATGGATTCTGTGCTTCGAAGCGGAGAGCGCCTCAAGATGGGCGGCTCGGCGCAGGCGTCCCGCCGGGCGGCTTTAACCACAGCACAGCCCCAGACGAACAGCGCGGAGCCTGGCCGGCCCAAAGTGGCGGCGCGGTACCTGAGCGACGTTCGGGACGGTGGGCCGGCGGCGAAGCGGCTATGCGTGTTTAATAGGCGATCGGCGGGGTTGGCGATCGGCAGTCAGCCGGCGGCGCGGTGTAGGCTGCCGGCACGACGTCCCCCAGTTGGGCGGGTTATCCGGCGGGGACTTCGGCGTGTGACTCCCGAGGCTTCAGCCGCGCACTACGTGACGTTACAGCCTAGAGGTGAGCGAAGCCGCTGGCTCATTCATTGCCCCAGCGTCAAATGGCCGCGAGCCGGCAGGCACTGCGAGACAATATCACTTTGAGGCGCACATGCGGCTGACCCTGTTCCCTGTCCTATTTCTGCTCTTGCCGGTGGCGCCGGCTCACGCGCGGAACAGCGTGCCAACGTTCCAGGTCGCCGCAGGTCAGGGTATTTACACTCTGGCAGGACGAGACCCGCGCCAAGCCGGCAGGACGACCATTCCCACTCTTTTGGTTCCCGTCCGACTCCGCTTCGAAACAAAGAAGGTCGCTGACAAGCCCTTTGTGCTGGACGCGGCGGCCGACGTGTCGTCGATCGAGCGCTCACCGATCTTCGCCGGCTTCGCTTTCCCAGGCGAGCGGCCGACGCAATACGCCGACGCCCTGCTCCGCGCCACGCTCCCGGGCCACCCCGGCTGGCATACGCTATTAGCCAAGCCCGTGGTCAAGCCCGTAGAGATCGCAGTTCCCGCTGGCGCGGGGTACGTTCTCACATCCGCGAAATCCGGCCGCTCGCTTGCCATCGTTGACCTCGAATGGCTTCAGCGCGAACTGTTCCGCCAAGTCCCCACACAGGACAGGCGGCTCGTGCTTGCCGTGACTCACAACACGGCCTATTACGCTCTCGGAGACGCCACAGTCTGCTGTTCCTGGGGTACGCACGGTGTCGACACCGCCACCAACAACTCGTTCGTCCTCGCCTCCTATGTCGGAGATGCGCCTTCTGTGGTCACTGACGCCGACGTCCAGCCGATCACGCAGCAAATCGCGCAATTCGTCGAGGATCCACTGGACGATCCTCTGTTCCACGGGCGACACGGCGGCCCATCGCCGGGCAACACGGTAGCCGCTTGGGCGCGCCCCAGCGAGCAGGCCGCCTGCGGCGGCACCGCCATCGGCTCGCAGTACTTCCAACTCGAACCGACCGACACTAATCCGAAAAACAACATACCCGCCTCTAAACCGTTCCTCGCCAATGTTGGCAGCGTCGATTTCCACCTTCAAAACGTCGCGCTGTTGCCCTGGTACACTGGCGCCGCGGCAGGGCTCGGCAAGACCTACAGCTTTCCCGACCCGGGCGCCCTCTCCACTCCCGCAAGCCCCTGCGCGCGGCGAGGCGCCGAATCCCTCGCGGGCCGGCCCACTGTTGCCGCCATCGCGCGCAACGGCCCGCCGAACGGCCACAAACTCATCGGCTACTGGGCCGGTTACGGCAGTGCCCAGTCGATCTTTCCTCTCCGCGAGATCTCGCCGCAATGGGACATCATCCTGGTTGCCTTCGCTACTCCCGGCCCCCATGCGCCCGAGGGCACCTTGCAGTTCCACACCCCTGCCGGCTACGACGCCGCGCGGTTCAAATCCGATATTGCCTGGCTCCAGAGCCGGGGCAAGAAAGTGATGATTTCGCTCGGTGGCGGTGGCCAGCACTTCACTCTCGCCGACCCTAAGCGCATCCCTGCCTTCGTGACCTCCGTGGAACAAATCGTCGGCGAGTACGGCTTCGACGGCATCGATATCGATTTCGAAAGTCCGTCACTTTCAATCGACCCCGGCGATACTGATTACCGCCGGCCCACCACGCCGTCAATCGTGAACCTCATCTCCGCCCTACGTCAGTTGCGAGATCGCTTCGGACCAGGATTCATGATTAGCCTCGTTCCTGAAGGCACCCAGATCCCGTCGGGATTCCCGAGCTACGGTGGACAGTTCGGTTCCTACCTCCCCATCGCCTACGCCCTACAGGATGCACTGTCCTTCATGGACGTGCAGGACTACAACACGCCGCCGCTCCAGGGCCTCGACGGCGAGATCTACCAGCCCGGCACGGTCGATTACCACGCCGCCATGACGGAACTCGTGCTCCACGGGTTCAACGCCGGGGGCGACCCGAAGCACTTTTTTGAGCCGCTGCCCGCTGACAAAGTTGCCGTCGGCTTTCTCACCGGCGACACCACGCCTGCGATCGTCAGTCAAGCGATGGAGTACCTGATTACGGGCAAGGCTCCCGTGGGCGCCACCTACAAACTTCGCCGGCCGGCGGGCTACCCCGCTCTGATCGGCGCGATGTTCTGGACTATCGACGCCGACCGGCGCGGCAACTACAATTTCTCGAACTCAATCGGTCCGCAACTGCACTCCTATCCCACGTCGCGGTAGGATGCGTTCTCGCTGGCAGCCTTCATTTATCGCGCTTCCCCCACCGCGCCTCGCGATGCCCGCCGCTTCCGAACGCTTTTCGGCTGTGAGTCTAAGCCGCGCTTTCCCGCCGCGTAGCCCCGACGCTGACAGCCGCAGCGCTCACATTACGGCTCATCCGGAAGTAATCGGGACGCGCCACTTGTGCGCAAACGAGCGCCTGATTGCTCCGCAGCGCGGCTGGGAAAGGCAAGCAATGGCCGGCGAAAGCTGCCGTCGCTTTTTCCCAGGAAAGCATCGCCAATACCGACATTTACCACAACTATGATGGCGCCTGGCTGGTTCGAACGGCTGCCCGCCATTGCCAAGCCGGAGACGAAACGTCTTGAGCGCTGGCGCGGCGGCTGCGGGAACTACGACGCGCCAACTTGCGCTAGTGGGACCGTGCCCCCTGATCGCGCTAGAGATCTTTCAGAGAAAATCCAAGATGCGCAATAGATGATACCGGCGACCACGATAATGTAATTAAAGCCAACGAGAAGTGAAACATTTTCGGTAAACCCACCGATGAGTGCGCCGGCTGTGTTATACGCCAGCGCCTGTTCCGTCCGCTTCGCATCTCTAAGTAGCGTCGCGAAGATTGCTCCCGCGAAGAATACAGGCGACAAGACCAGAACTCCTGCGGCAAGGCCCTGGGCTATTTGTGGCAGGCCTAGAAAACTGTCCAGTGGCGTCGCGACGTTCAAAGCGAGCATTACGAACAGACCGGCGTAATAGGTCCGCAGCCCCGCGGGCCGGCGATTCAAAACCCAAAGATTTGCAACGCCTATCATCGCGAGCACCGCGAAGAACACCACTGCGTTGACGGTCCAGGTGCTGCCGAAGATCAATGCCATGTGCACCACAGCCTTCGTTTCGATCAGCATGAAGCCCGCACCGAGCAGCAGCACCGCAACATTCAGATCTGGTTGGCCACCCTGCGCTCCGGCGCCTCTCCAGCCAAAGAACCATAACATGGCTATCGAAATCAGTCCCATGACCACGATCCCGTGCCAGGAGAATGCGGGAATCGCGGCCGACCGCAGATAAAGGAAGGGCCAGGTATCCTCAGCGATTCTTATGTCCGCGGGAACCTCGACGTGTACGGGCCTCAAATCGATGTAGCCGCCACTGGCGCTTTTGTCCTTTCTGAATCCGTTGGGCGATAACGGGCTTGGCGGCACGCCTGACGCGATTGAATACCGGCCCTCGCGGCCAAATACGGCCTCTATGGCGTCTGCCCGCTTACCCTCGAATAGTAGAGTGAATCCCTCAGCCCGTTGGTCTGCGGCTATCGTATCGCGCGGAGGCAGGGTCAGAACCATCGGCGGCCGGCCAAACACGGTCAGCATCGTCTTCGCCAGGCGGGAAACGATCCAACCCTGCCGGAAATAGTTGTATGTGACAAACATCCCGTCGGGCTTTAAGCGTTCGGCCACGTCAGCCATCGCCTGCCTGGTGAAGAGGTAGCTTTCGAGCCGCAGGCTACTGACACTGCTATGCAGCACCAATGAATCGATCAGCGCGAACACGATCAGGTCGTATTGGCGGGTCGTGGACCGAAGGAAGTTGCGTCCGTCACCCAAATGGACTGTAACGCGCGGGTCCTGATACGGATGGTCCGGATGGTCGCGCTTGCCCAGGCTAAGAATCACGGGGTCGATTTCCACCGCGTCGATGCGCGCGTCTGCGGCAGCCCACTGGAGGGCGCGGCTGACATCGTTGCCCGATCCGGCGCCGATAATGAGAATATCGCGAAACGGCGTCTGAGCCGCATCGCGGTTCAACAGGTAGGGGATGGCGTACGCCGGGAACGCGTCGTTCCGGCTGACCATATTCTGGTGGCCAAGCAAATTCACTACGATTTCGCGCCTGGAAGTGGAGTAGTTGATGCGGTAATACGGAGACCATGTCTCCACCGGAAACTTCTCGGCGACTACGCCCATCGCGAAGTACTCCGGCAAGAGCAGAACCAGTGGAGCGGCGACCGCCAAGGCCACGGCCCACCACTTGCCCGGAGCATCTCGAAGCACGAAATACGTGAGACCAACGGCTATCAATCCGAACCACCAGACCGGAGAAAACCACATCGAGAAGAACTGGAATAGAAGCACCCCGCACAGGCTGCCGCCGATATTGATCGTGTACGCCTCTATCCCGTTCGGCAGGCGTCCGAAGCGACGGCCTAACGCTTGCCCCAGGCCCGCCATTGTAGCGGCTACCCCAAGGAAAACAGCGCCGACGACGAACTCTATGGGGATGACGAATGCAGCCAGGTCTGTGACGCGGACCTCGGTGCCGAAATAAACCATCTGCGGTACCGACTTATTGCCGCCAACGTCGATGATGTCTTGCAGTGAAAGACGAATCCACTCCATTCCCAGGCCGGCCACTAAGAGTATAAGGAGGCAAACGGAAGTGGCTGATATATAGGTTCTGGTGTGCCGGGTGGCCATGCAGCCCACAGCCAGGCCAAGGAAGGAGGCCAACAGCACCGTGTTGGTAAAGAACGTCAGAAACAGGATATGAGCTGGTAGCCAGCGAATGAGCGCCAGCTCCAGAAAGAGGCTTACCGCGCTCACCAGGAAGAGGTCTAGTTTCGCCGGTTCGAGTGCTTGATGTAGGGTAGTAGTCCTTGCCACAGGCTCCGCATCGAAGAATTTAGAACTCGATTTCGAGGCGCTTCGCGACGCGTTCGAGCGTATCCACCAGGCGCTCGACCTGGCGCTCGGTATGCGCCGCCGTGCAGGAGATACGCAACAGATTCTGCGCCGCGGCGGGGCGCAGGACCGGGTTGATGTAGATGCCTTCCTCGAGCAGCGCCTTGCACAGGCGACAGAGGTCGATTTCGTTCTGCACCACTACCGGCACGATGGCCGTCTCGCCATCCAGCACCGGAAAGCCGCACAGACGCAGTTCCTGGCGCAGCCGTCCGGCGATGTGCAGCAGCCTCTGCTGGCGCTCGGGCTCCTTGCGCATCACATCCAGGGCGGCGGCCACCGCGGCCACTGACGCGGGCGGCAGACTGGCCGAGAATACGAAGGGCCGCGCGGTGTGCTTCAAGTAATCGACCACCTCTTTGGTGGACGCCACAAAGCCGCCCACCGAAGCCAGCGACTTGCTGAACGTTCCCATGATGATGTCGACATCGTCCAGCACGCCCAGATGCTCCGCGGCGCCGGCGCCGGTAGGTCCCAACACGCCTATGCCGTGCGCTTCATCCACGTAGATGCGCGCGCCGTATGGCTTGGCCAGTTTGACGATGCCGCGCAAGTCCGCGATATCGCCTTCCATGCTGAACACGCCCTCGGAGACGATCAAGATGCGCTCTTCCGGCGGGCAGTTCTGCAGACAGCGTTCCAGGTGCTCGAGATCGTTATGGCGGAAGCGCACGGTGCGCGCCGTGGAGCGCAACGCGCCCTCCACCAGGCTGGCGTGCAGATTGTGGTCGCACAACAGCGCATCGCCTTTTTCGGCCAACGCCGCGAGCGACGCGTAATTGGCCTGGAAACCAGTGCCAAAGATGACGGCCGCTTCCTTGTGCACGAAAGCCGCCAACTCCGCCTCCAGCTTCACGTGCAGATCGAGCGTGCCGTTCAGCAGGCGCGAGCCGCTGCATCCGCTGCCATATTTCCGCACTGCCTGCACGGCGGCTTCTTTCACCTTGGGGTGGGTGATCAGGTCCAGATAGTCGTTGCAGCCGAACATCAGCACCTTGCGGTCGCCCATGCGGACCTCGCCCGGCCCGCAGCCTTCGCGCTCGGTGAAGACTTCGAAATACATGTACAATCCGGCGGCCTGCAGGTCGCCCGGACGCGTAAAATTCCGGCACTTGTCGAAAAGGTCGGTGGAGCGGGCGTGACTGGACCCGTTCTTTCGGCTCTGTAGGACGGTAGTCGAAGAGCTGCGCATCGTTCTCAGTTCCATTCGTAGATTCGGTACGTTTTGTACTGCTTAGCGCCCATGGTCTTCAGGGACCGGTTCATTAGAACATTATCTTCCAATATCCAAGACAATTCACTGAGGCCATAGCCCAGCGTACCCGCGTTGCGGATTAACTCGGCGTAAAAGCCGGCGGCCACGCCGACGGTGCGGTACTCCTCGATGACGCCCAGAGCTACCACCCGCAATTCTCTGATCAATCGTTGATGATACAGGATTTTGAAGAGTCCTAGGGGGAACAATTTGCCGCCGGCGTGTTTCAGGGCCAGATTTATGTTAGGCAGCGCCAGCGCAAAACCTACGGCGCGGCCTTCTACCTCGCCGATCAGCACCAGTTCCGGCTTCAGGATCTGCTTCATTTCGGCGGCTTCGTGCAGGAACTCTTCGCGGGTCATGGGGACGAAGCCCCAGTTGCGCGCCCACGTGGAGTTGTAGAGTTTCCAGAGCATTTGCGCTTCTTCGTCGAACTTCCGCATGTTGATGGTGCGGATAGCCACGCCCTGGCTGCCGGCCGCGCGGCGCGCCACGCGTTCCACCTTAGCGCCATTCACGGCGGTGGGGGTGGTCCAATAGGCCAGCAGGTCTTTGCACTTCCTCAGTCCCACCGCCTCCAGCATGCGCGGATAGCTGGGCGAATTGTAGGGCATCATCACGTTGGGGCTGGAGTCGAAGCCTTCCACCAGCATGCCGCATTCATAATTCGTGGAGGGACTGACCGGACCGCGAATCACCTTCACGCCGCGCTCCAGCAGCCATTTGCGCGCGGATTGCATGACCGCGCGGGCCACCTCCACATCGTCCATCGACTCGAAAAAACCGAAGAAACCGGCATCTTCCTTTTGAAACTCGTTGTAGTTCCGGTCTACGATGGCGGCCACTCGCCCGCACACCTGCCCATCCCGGCGCGCCAGAAAGCACTGGATTTCGGCATGCGCGTAGAACGGATGTTTCCGGGTGTTCAGTAACTCCTTTTGGGCCATGCGTAGCGGAGGTACCCAATACGGGTGGTTGCGGTACAACCGGTACGGAAGGTCCACGAACTGTTCCAACGATGGCTTGTCCTGAACCGCGACGATTTCTACGCCTCCCAACTATGCGGCCCCTTTTCCCAAGATTCTGTAAAACGGCGGTGCGATCAGCACTAGAAGACCGGCCACGGCTGCCCCGGCCAGCAGGTCGACGGTGTAGTGGTATCGAAGATAAACTGTAGCAGAAATGATGGACAAGGTATAGGCAAAATAGATCCAGAATAAGCGGCCGGAAATCAGGCGGCTGCCCCACCACGCCAGGATGGTCAGTTCCGTATGGCCGCTGGGAAAGCAATCCCAGGCTTTGGATTCCAGGCGGTCTAAACTATATTGTAGCGCACGCGTAACCCACAATCCGCGCAGGTCGATGGTTTGCAGGTTCCGCAGGAAAAATCGCGGACCGCGCGCCGGCACCAGCACATAGCCTACATACGACACCAGGAAGCCCAACGCGATGAGGAATGCGTAGTAGCGAAACTCGGCGTAGCGGGCGCGCCGCCACAGCAGAACGGCGATCAACAGGACGACGGGCACGAACAGGGTGTAAACAATCTGCAAGTATTCCGTGAGGACCGGGGTGCTGAGACGTTCCAGCCAAACGCAGGGATTCGCGCCCCAGACGCGGTAATCCAAATGCGCCAGTTCGGCATCCGCCTGCCACCCGCGCAGAGAAGGCATGAGCACGGCCATCTCGCGGTAGCACCAGGCCACATAGGGCAGGGGATACCAGTGCCGGAAAATCCAGCTGGCCCGCCCGGCGCCGCGGATCGCCAGCAGGGCCAGCGCAATGGCGGCCAGGTGCCAGGCGAGCAGCCACGCGGGATCCGGCAGCCGCTTCCAGAACCAGACGACCGCGACGGCTGCCGCCGCGTAGTAAGGGAGCACCACCTTGTCGACCGGCCAGAAACCGCGGGTGGCCGGCGGATTCAGAACTGCAACCAACCCGCCTCCTTGTACCAGCCGAGGGTGCGCCGCAGCCCGTCTTCGAGGCTCGTGGCCGCACGGAATCCAAGCTCGCGGCGGGCGCGGCCGGGGTCGCAAACCCAACCGGCGCAGCAGGCTTCCAGGACCTTGTCGCGCGACAGGATGCCCGGCGTCCCGCTGAGGCTCGTCCACCACTCGGCGCACAGTGCTAAGACGTAGGCGGCCTTCTCCGGTATCGCAACGGTGCGCATTTTGCGGCCCATCAGGCGCGCTGCCACGCTTCCGAACTCCTCCCAGGAGACCGGCGCGGCGTTGGCCAAGTAGAAAATCCGGCCGCCCGCGCCGATGCTGGCGTTGGTGCAATCGGCAGCGGCGATAAGACCATCCACCAAGTCTCCCACATAAACGTGGCTAAATTGCCGCGGCGCGGTGCCGATTCGCGGCATCCACCCGCGGGCCACGGTGCGGAACACCTGGTAAACATCTCTATCGCGCGGCCCGTAAACCACCGGCGGCCGCACGATGACAGCCTTGGCGCAGAGGGGCGAATTGCGCACGGCTCCCTCGCCCGCCAGCTTCGACCGGCCATAATGCGAGATGGGATTCGGTTCGTCCGCCTCGGTGAGCGGCCGATCGGCGGCGCTGGGACCGGCGGCCGCCAGGCTGCTGACGTGTACGAACTTGCCGATACTGTCTGGTGCGCCAAGAAGGGAGGCGGCGCCGAGCAGGTTGACGGTGGCGACGGCGTTGCCGCGATAGTATTCTGCGGCGGTGCGGGCCTTGGTCACGCCAGCCAGATGGATGACGGTGTCCACGCCCCGCAGGGCTTCCACGAGTCCGGCGCCGCTTTCGAGGTCGCCGTGTGCCAGCTCGATGGCGGGTGGCAGGCTGCCCGCGGCGCTGGAGCGCCGCACGAGACACCGCACAGGGCGGCCTTCCGATACCAGGCGGTCCACCAGATGGCTGCCGATGAAACCGGTCCCGCCGGTTACCAAAATCATGACAGCGGAGCGCTGCGGAAGGCCACTTCGGAGAAGCAACTCTCGGCCGAGGAGCCGGTGTGCTGGGTGTTGATTTGCAGCCGGATGCCCTTCACGCGGGGCGCAGGACGTCCGTAGGCCTTCTCGTAATCGCCGGCCAGGTTGCGGCTTTCGTTGAGCCAGCGGTTCAGGTCGGCCGCACCGGAACGGCAGACTACGGCATAGATGTGCACCAGGGGAATCGAACTGGCGCTCTCCATGATTCCCGCAGGGGCGGTGGTGTCCCAAATGTAGGTTAAAACGCGCTTATCGGAGAAAGCCACCAGCACCTGGGCGGCCTGGTCGTCTGTCTTGCTGCGCCGGAAGTCCCCGCCCACCGGCAGTTGCTTGACGTTCCACTTCCAGGTGAGGTAGGGCGACTGATGGGGATCGACATCCACCTCGCGCTCCAGGCCATATGAGGAATCGCGACTCTTCAGATCGAGATAATTGCTGTTGCCCTCCCGCACGGTGGCGATCTTCGGCGTCCCGTAATTGACTTTCACCTGCCAGCCGTCCGGCAAATGGCCAGGCTGCCAATTAACCGGATTCAGGACGATGAAAGCGGTTTGGGTGGTGGCCGCCAGGGATGCCAAAGTCAAGATTGTTGTCAACAGGAAAACGCGCCGCAAAGACCCTCCGTTAGGTCCTATCATCGCATGATTCCGGCGGTTTTGCAGGGAAACGAGGGTGCCGAGGCCAGGAAGCGGGAGTCGCGGAAGCCGGAAATCCCGGCGGTCGCACGGAGCCTCCAATTTCGGCTTACAGTACGGAGATTTCCCCGAATCAGCCGGCGGCCACATGCCCGTATAGGCGCGCACGCCTCGCAGAAATTGCGGTACTCAAGAATGGGTTGACCGGAGAGAATCGAACTCTCGTAGCAGGGGTCACAACCCTGCGCCTAAGCCACTCGGCCACGGCCAACATAGGTGGCGGCGGGACGCTTCAACGGCTTGCCCGCACTTACGCCGTGCTTATAGTTATCGGCCGATTGCTGGCCCGGAGAGCTTTGCCGGATAGGTTCCAGCTTAGTCTATGGCCGGAGTGCAAGCACGTTTTTCGAATTCCGTAGTCAGTTGCTACTGGCCGCGCTATCGATGTCGAGCATGCGGTAGTCGACCAACTCCACTTGCGCCTCCGCCAGCGCCGCGCGCACTTCTGGAGCGATCAGCGCTTCCAACTCGCGCTCACGGCTATCCTTCAGCCGGGTGCGTGCCCGGCGCAAGTCGTCACCGCAATACCCCGGATGGCACATGAACTCGGTCACGCCCTCCGGCAGCTCGCGGATCAACTGCGCCAGTTCCGGAGCGCGGAACCGCCCCGTTATCTGGAATCCCGCAAAGTGCTCCGTCGTGCGGCAGCCGTGGCGCGCCAGCACGCGATGGAAACGGCCGCGCAGCAGTTTCAGACTGCCGCTGGTGGCGCGCTTCAGCAATCCTTCCAACGAGGGTGCCCGGCTGGTGAGCGGAACATCGAACGGCCGCCGCACCCAGCGAATCTCAAACTCTTCGGCGATGCGCGCGACCGCCTCCAGCACTGGCGGCGCCAGGTGCGTGTGCTTGTGCGTATCCAGATGCGTGGCTGCGATGCCGGCCGCCAGAATCTTGCGTACCTGCGCCGCCAACTCCTCATACGGACGGATGCGCCGCGCGGCCAGCGCACGCAGCAATTCCGGCACCGACGCAGGCAGCGGCGCGTACGGTGGAAGCAGGGAATGGCCCGAGATCAACACCAGGTGACAGCCCACATCCAGCGACGGCGTATCCCGCGCCAAGCGCACGGCATCTTCGAACGCCTCGCCATTCGCCATCAACGTGGACGCGGTCAGAATGCCGCCGCGATGCGCTGCCAGGATGCCCCGGTTCACGTCCGGAGTGAATCCGAAATCGTCGGCGTTCACCACCAACCGCTTGCGGTAGATCAAAAGATTTTCAGCCTGATCGTCAAGAACTTCTTGGGATTGCTGCGGATGTCCTTGGCCAGTCCCTGGAACTCGTGCATGGCGCCGTTCATGGCGTCATACATCTGCGGATTCACCAGCAACTGCCCCACGGTGCCTTGCCCGGAGTTGATCCGGTCTATGGTGGTATCCAGCTTGGCGGTCAGTTCGGTGAACTGCTTGTAGAGTTGCTCGTCCTTCAGCAGCTTGCCGGCCGTACCCTTGCCGGCGTTGAGATCCTGCGTCAACTTGCGCATTTCAGCGAGCGTCTGCTGCGCTTCGTCGTAGACCTGGGGATCCTTCAGCAGCTTGCCCGCGCTGCCCTGCCCCTGCTGCAAGTCGGCGAGCATCTGGTCGATGCGCTTAATCGGCGCGCGCACCTCCTGATAGAGGCTATCGTCGTAGATGAGCTTGCTCAAGGTACCCTTGCCATTGCGCACATCGGCCAGGAGTTGCTGCCCCTCGGCGGCGATCGCGTTCAGCCGATTGTATAGCTCGTCGTCCCGCAGCAGTTTGCCCAGATTGCCTTTGCCCTCGTCGATATCCGCCAGCATGGAGTTGGCGCGCTTGGATATATCCTGCAACGTCTGGATCAGATTCGCGCTCTGGGCCATCAGCTCGGGGATGTCTTGCGTCTGCAGGCTGCGCAACTCGCCTCCCGGCTTGATCGGCGTGGCGCTCTGCCCTTTGGTAATATCGATGAATTTGCTGCCCAGCAGGTTGGCGGCGGTGACTGCTGCGGTGGAGTCGTCGGGAATCTCCCGCATATACTTCTCCTGGATGGTCAACTGGAACTCCACTGCTCGTGCGGGGTTTTTCGATCCGGACAGCTTGATCCCCTGCACGGCGCCGACCAAAATGCCGTTCAACCGCACCGGGGTGCTCTCGGTCATGCCCGCGCCATCCGCCATGTAGGTGCGCACGGTCTGGTCGCGTTCGAAGATGCTGCGGTTTCCAGTCAACAGGAAGATCAGAACCGCCAGGATCACCATGGCGGCGAAGGCCACCACCCCGACCTTCAACTGCGACCAGCGGACTTTGGTAAGCTCCGGCATGCTTTATTCCCGATGCTTCACGAACTTCGAAATATATGGATCTTTGGAGGCTTCCAGTTCGGTCTGAGGCCCTTCAAAGACCAGACGGCCCTCGCGCAGAACCATGAAGAGCGTCCGTGGCGCGGCGCCATCGTGGTTACCGGCCCGTTCCAAGCCGCCATTCTCCGGATTGTAGCGGAAATTCGCCACCAGGTTGCCGTCCTGATAGCGATAAGTCACGATGAGCGTGGTGGTCTTGTTCAAATCCCGCTCTTTGACGATCAGGGCGACGATCGTGTTTGCCGTGATGGGGTCAAGGCCCGCAGTGGGCGAATCGTAAAGCAGCAGCGGAGGCTGGGTGACCACCGCCCGGGCGATCGCCGCGCGCCGCCGCATGCCGCCCGAAAGCTCGCTCGGAAACTTTTCGAGTGTGCCGTCCAGCTCCACGAACTTCAAGGCCTCTTCCACCCGCGGCAGAACCTGATCGGGTGGGCAGTGAATCGACAACTGGTTGAGCAGCGGGTAGCTCACGTTGTCCTCGATATTCAGCGAGTCGAACAGCGCGCTCTCCTGAAACAGCATGCCGATCTTGCTGCGGATTTCGAACAATTCCCGTTCCCGCATGCGGCTGATGTCCTTGCCGAAGACGTAAACGGTCCCCGAATCCGGCCTTTGCAAGCCCAGGGCCGTCTTCAGCAAGACCGTTTTGCCGCTGCCGGTGGCGCCCATGATTACGCGCGATTCGCCCTCGTAAGCCTGGAAGGAGACATCGGCCAACGCGGGAGTATCGTCGTACGAGACGCTCACGTGATCGAAGCGCAGAACCGGTGTTTGGCTGTCCGCTGGATTTTCGGTCGGCATCACGATAACACCTGGCTGACAAAGATCTTGCCCAGGAAAAAGTCGAGTATCAGGATCAGTACGGAGGCGGCAACCATGGACTGGGTCGTAGCGCGGCCCACCCCTTGCGTTCCCCCCGATGCACGCAAGCCGTAATAGCAGCCCACCAATGAAATGATGAAGGCAAAGACGAACGGCTTCAATAATCCCTGGGTGATATCGTTCCACTCCAGCGCCCGCCAGACGGTGGACCAATACTGTTGGCTGGGCAGATCCAGGAAGAATCGGGAGACGAACCAGCCGCCGAACATGCCGATGAAATCCGCCAGGATGGTAAGCAGGGGCAGCATCACCGCGGTGGCCACCATGCGTGGCGTGACCAGCTTCTGGATCGGGTCGGTACCCAGCGCGCGCATGGCGTCGATCTGCTCGGTCACTTTCATGGAGCCGAGTTCGCTGGCGATGCCCGAAGAATTGCGTCCCGCCATCATCAGCGCGGTCAGCACCGGACCCAATTCGCGCACCAGCGAAATCGAAACCAGCGTCCCGGTTTGGTCCACCTGGCCGTATTGCTGCAGCGCACGGGACATCTGAAGCGCCATCACGGCACCGGCGAACAGGCCGGTCAAGATCACGATGGGAAGGCTGCCGACCCCGATGAGGTCCATCTGCGATACGACGTCGTCGCCATAATGCGGGCGCGCAGCCACGTTCCGGAGCGCGCGCCCGGTCAGTAGATAAAACTCCTGTATGGCGATGAACGGTTCCTTTAGGAAATCGAGCAAGCCGGATGGTCCCCGAAATTCGATGCTACCATACACGTATAAAGAATCGGCTATGCAGGGACTTACCGCGATCGCGGGCATTCGCGTGGGGCACGCGTCGAATTTCGATGCGCTGACCGGTTGCACCGCGATTCTGTGCGAAAGCGGAGCTGTGGGCGGTGTGGACATCAGGGGCTCGGCCAGCGAGACGTCCTCCATCGACACCCTGCAGCCGGGCCATATCACTACACACGTTCACGGCATCGTCTTGTCGGGCGGCAGCGCCTTCGGGCTGGAGACGGTTTCCGGCGTACGGCATTACCTGGAACAGCGCGGCGCCGGATTCCGCGTGGGCCGGTCCGTGGTGCCCATTGTCCCCGGCGCCATATTGTTCGACCTGGAAATCGGCAAAGCCGGTATCCGCCCTACGCGCGAAATGGGCGAGACCGCGGCGGCGGCGGCCACGTCTGAACCGGTGCAAGAAGGCGCGGTGGGCGCAGGCACTGGCGCCACGGTGGGCAAAATTCTGGGTATGCGGCAGGCCATGAAATCGGGCATCGGCTCGGGATTGGTGGAACTGAACGGCGGCGTGCTGGTGGCGGCGCTGGTGGCGGTGAACGCTTTTGGCGACGTGCGGGACCCTGCCACGGGCCAGATGATCGCGGGCGCGCGGCGCGCTCCGGACAGTATGGAATTGGCGGACACTGAAGCCGTGATGAAAGCGGGCGGGCCGCGCGCGGGCGGCCCCGGAGCCGGCGCGCCGCGCAACACCACTCTGGCCGTGGTCGCGACCAATGCGCGCCTTTCAAAGGTGGAAGCCACCAAACTGGCGGAACTCGCCGGCCTGGGGATGGCCCGCACCATCTACCCCGTCAACACCATGTTCGACGGAGATACAACCTTCGCGCTCTCCGTTGGCGACGCCAGTAGGGACGTGAACACGCTGGGCGTGGCCGCTGCGGAAGCCGTGGCGCAGGCTGTGGTGCGCGCCGTCCGGAATGCGCCAACCATGGGCGGCGTGCCGGGTCTGGCGGGTAAGGCGCGCGGCTGACAGCTAGGACTATTAGGACCTTTAGGGCTTTTTCTCACGCAGATTTAACCGGGGTTAAGGCCTGCTAGTGGTATCCTAGTAAACGCATCCAGCAAACGCTGTCGAGAAACGGAGATCTCGCAGCCTCGTTGCTAGTCCTCAGGTAGTGGCCCGGCAGCAATTGCGGGCTGCATGATCGTCACGGACAAAAATAATGGGACTTGAAAAAGCAGCCATGCCGGTCGAGCGGCGGGCAAAGAAGCGCTTCGTCATGGAACGCGAGATCCGTTTCCGGGTGTTGGATCAGGGCATGATCATCGCTGTCGGAAGCGGTAAAACGCTTAATTTGAGCAGCAGTGGCGTGGCATTTGTTACGGCAGACGACTTGCCCGTGGGCGGTTACGTGGAGGTGTCGATCGCCTGGCCGGCGCTGCTCGAAAATCGTTGCCCTTTGCAACTGATCGGCTATGGCCGGGTGCTCAGAAGCTCGCGAGGCACGGTTGCGACAACTATTGAGCAGTACGAATTCCGTACCCTGGCACGGATTGTACCGGAAGGCGCCTGGTCCGCGCGAAGCGACCAGAAGTTGCGCCGCTGGGCGGAAGCCGTCGGCCGCGCCTAGATTCGACAGGCCCACCGCGATCGTTCCGAGTGAACGATTCCTACTCGGATTTCGTGGTGCTGGACGTTTCCTTCGCCGGAGCGGTAGCCGGCTTAGATGTTTCGGCCTTGTCGTTCTTTTTGGAATCCGAAGACTCGGCGTTGGACTTCTCTTTTGGTTTTTCTTTGCCGCCCGAACCGTTACGGCCGTAGTCGTTCACGTACCATCCGGACCCTTTGAATTGAAGGGCCGCCGCCGACAATATCTTCTCGACCGCCCCGCCGCACCCCGGATGCTCGTGTAAAGGTTCGTCGGAAAACTTCTGGATCAGTTCAAAAACATCACCGCACTTGGCGCATTTATACTCGTACAACGGCATAGGAATTCGATTCCCACGTACAAACAAGCACTAGATCTGAGTACTATTTTAGCAGATCCGATGCAGCGCGGCCAATAGCTAACTTCCGGAGCATCCGCCCGTCTTAACAATATGAGGACGCGAGCAATCTTAATTACGGTGTTGATCGCCAGTGGGTTGGCGGCATCCCAAAGCCGCCACTTCTGTGCCAGGGCGATCTCAAGCTCGGCGCAGACCTTTGGCCAATACTTTCAGGCACTACAGCAAGAGCGGCTGAATCCGGTGGAGCGCGTGGTATTCAGCTTAGTGCTGGCCAACGCGAAGGCGCAACAGGACTGCAAGCCTCCCATGCATTCGTGAAGAGCGAGGGAAGGCGGGTGAAGCCGCCTTCCTTGGCCAGCTAGCCCAAAATCTTACTGGGATTTCCTGACCGGACGACGTACCGGCGCGACGGCTTCCACTTTCAAGCCGGTGATTTTGGCTTTCTCGACATTGAACGTCACCATCAGGGCAGGATCTTTGGTCAAAGAGTCGCCGATACCCTCAAACTCGATCTCGACCCCCACTTCGGGCTTGCCCGTCAGCGGAGCGGCCGTGGTACCGTCGGAGCCGACTAGTTTCAGCGTCACGTTGGGCGCCTGATCTTTGCCATCCATGCTGACCAGCAGTTCCTTCGACTTCACCGGCGGCTTGGCGGAGATCAGCCAGCCCTTCAACTTGGGCACGGCCGCGCCTTTCATAGAGCTGTCGAAATACGTCTGCCCTTCCGGCGCGAGCAGTTGCCCCTTAAGGGTCAGCCACAGAGCCAATTGGGGGTTCGTCTTTTTCAGTTCCTCATCTTTCTCGGCGGCGATCTCGGCGGCGGTCTTGATCTTGAGGTCCGCGGGCGGCGTGGGGCTGGCCTTCGCCAGGGTCTTCAGGTCAGCCAGGCCCGACGTGTCTCCGTGGAGCGAGGTGTAGACCTTGGTCAGATACTCGTCGATTTTCTTCCGCCCTTCGGGAGTCAGCGCTTCCGGCCCGTCATAGGACGCCGCCCGGGCGAAGTCGAACAGCGCTTCGGCCTGCTTCTCCGGCTTCTTCTCGGCCAGAATCACAGTACCTAGCCAGTACGAATCCTGCGCCTGTTTGGGATCGACTGTCAGGCTCTTCTTGAAATCTGTCTCGGCCACATCGTTGTTCTTCCGCTGCATGGCGATCCAACCCAGGGTCGTATAGGCGACGGCGTCGGTCTGGGACTTCGCCTTGGTCCAATCGTCGTCCTTGACAGTGGCGGGCTTCTCGGCAACCAGCAAACCATTGGCCGCCTTCTCACCGGTATCCAGCGTGTCTGAACCGGTACTGCCCAAGGTCGGCGTAAGGAACGTGATCCAGTACAGCGCCGTGATGTCCTTGGGATCGACGGCCAGCATCTCCTTGGCCGTATCGATCATCTTGGCCGGCTGCCCGAGCTGTTGGTAGGTGGTAAGGAAGATCTTCAATCGATCGTTCTTAAAGTCGGATTCCGGATATTTTTCCTTCCACGTGTTCAGCAATGCCAGCTTCTTGGTGGCGTCGGTCTCCTTGGTGACGGAGTCGTAGAGTGTAAATTCCTGCTGATCCTTATATTGCGGCTTTTTCTCGGCCGGCGCCGCCGGGGCGCTTTGCGCCGGCTGGCTGGTCTGCGCCGAGCCAAGCATGACGCCCGCCATCGAGATAACCGTAATACCCGTTAGCCTTCGTAAGAATTGCTGCACTGCTGCCTCCTGCCGATGTATCTAAAAGTTGATCTGTGGCCTGCTGAGCCGCCTTTGTCCACCGAGCCGGGCGCCTCCCCGCCGTTAGTCCACATCGGCGGGTATTTGCGGAGTATAACCGAACGACATGCGCGGCGCAACATATTCGACGCCGTTCGTAGCCACTGAGTTCCGAATTCAGAATCATAGCAGATCGTGCGGCCCCCGGCGACGGATGTTCGCGGGTGTGCGACACGAAAGTGGAGGAGCGCGAAATCTCAAAGAAAGCCGCAAGATCTTTGCGTACCCGTACTTCACGCCGTCCGGCCAGAAGTGCCCGGCCGAGGGAACCCGCTTCCGAGCTGCCGTC
>Ga0302326_10006170_pt1 | contig 26964 bp, 27 predicted proteins | sample Palsa_T0_3_FD_202264 | JGI IMG/M metagenome (GOLD analysis project Ga0302326, IMG submission 202264) | Peat permafrost microbial communities from Stordalen Mire near Abisko, Sweden - Palsa_T0_3 | ecosystem: Environmental > Terrestrial > Soil > Palsa > Peat permafrost | place: Sweden: Abisko... | reverse complement strand
AGACGGCATTTTCAGTGCATGCAATTGCCCTATCCTTCGGAGTCAGGAGGGGCAAAAGCGGCGCGGTCGCCGTTATACACTCACCCTTGGCGGAAAGATCAGAATCGGGATTGGAACGGAAGCACAGAAATGGAAACGACGGGTTGTGGCACGGCTTTGATTACGCCCTTTCGGGGCGATGGAACAAATTGCTCGATTGACGATCGCGCGCTCTACGCGCTGGTGAACTGGCAGATCGATTCGGGGATTGATTTTCTTGTCGCCTGCGGCTCGACGGGTGAGGCTGCGACCCTCGAAGAAGACGAGTGGCTGACGGCTGTACAGCTTGTGGTCGAGGCCGCGGCCGGGCGGGTTCCGGTCTGGGGTGGATGCACGCATAACTCGACGCGGACGCTGGTGCGCCGAGCGGAAAAGCTGGCCCGGATTCGAGGGCTGGATGGCGTACTTTCGGCCAATCCGTATTACAACAAGCCTTCGCAGGAGGGCCAATACCAGCACTTCATGGCGCTGGCCAAGGCGGTCCATCCGCTGCCTGTGATTCTCTACAACGTGCCGGGGCGCACGGGGGTCAATCTCGACCCGGAGACCGTCGTCCGGCTGGCCGAGGAGGCGGATAACATCGCCGCGGTGAAGGAAGCCAGCGGCAGGCTGCCCCAGGTCGCCGCGCTGGTGCATTCGGTACCGCGCGGCTTCAAGGTTTTCTCCGGCGACGACAACCTGGCGCTGGCGGCGATCGGAATCGGCGCCAACGGGCTGATCAGCGTGGCCTCGAACGAAGCGCCTAGCGAACTGGCGCGCATGGTGCGGGCGGCGCTGCGCAATGAGTGGCCGCTGGCGCGGGAGATCGAACGCAAGTACGCGCGGCTCTTCGAGGCCAATTTCTGGGAGTCGAATCCAGGGCCGGTGAAGACCATCCTGAGCGCGATGGGCCGCTGCGACGCAACAGTCCGGCTGCCGCTGGTCAAGCCCGACCGGGCGCTGCGGCAGAAGCTGGAGAGGCTGGCGGGCGAGCTCGGCCTGCTCCGCGAGGCTCCGCTGCCGGAAGGCGATATGCGGATGTTTTGATTGGCGATTCCGCTCAACGGGGTCTGGGCATGCACCGACGGGAGTTCTTGAAGCTGGGCGCGGGGGCTTTGGTTGCCGGGAGAGCCATTGCCGAGTCATCGGCAGCCGCTCCCAAATTCAGCACGGCGAACAAACGCTGGCAGGCTGCCTACGACGCGGCTCTGCAAGTTCTCGCAGGCAATGCGCAGGTTCTGATTGGGGATGGGAAGCCGGTGCTGACCGAGGGCTCGGTTTACCAGGGCATCTGGATGGAATGCGGTCCGCATGAATCGCTGGTCTATCGCAAGTTCCGGCCAGATGTGGCGCGCAACAGCCATATGCTCTTCTTTGAGCTGCAGCGCGAGGATGGGCAAATCCCCGCGATGATCCGAGCCTCGGGTGCTGGCTTCGGGCAGATTCAGATGGTGGTGCCGATCGCCGGGACGGCCTGGGAGCTTGCTCAGGCGACGAGGGACGACGAGCTTCTGCATACGGCTTACACCGCCTGCTCCCGCTGGGACGACTGGCTGACGCGCTACCGCAATACGCGCGGGACCGGGCTGATCGAGGGCTTCTGCACCTACGATACCGGCAACGACAACAGCCCGCGCTGGGCCGGCCTTCCCAACGGCTGCCCCGACAAGGACGCGAAGAAATGTCCTCCCGTTGCGACGTTGCCCCGGCTCTGCCCCGATCTCTCGGCCACAACTTATGGAGCGCGGGTCGCCCTGGCGGCGATGGCTAGAGCCATGGGGAAAACTGCGGAAGCCGACCGGTGGACGGAGAGCGCGCAGTCCATCCGCCGTCTGATTCTTTCCCGGTTGTATGTGGCCGAAGATGCCACGTTTTACGACCTGGACGCGCAGAATCGATTTGTGAAGATCCGGAGCGAGATGCTCACCCGCGTTTGCGGCGAGCATCTTCCGGATCAGGCGCTCTTCGACGAGATGTGGACGCGGCAGATTCACAATCCGAAGGCCTTCTGGGCCCCGTATCCGTTGCCGTCGGTGGCGCTCGACGATCCCCTGTTTGTGCGTCCGATTCCGCGCAACTCCTGGGGCGGGGCGGCGCAGGCGCTGACCGCGTTGAGGGCGGGGCGCTGGTTCGACCACTACGGCCGTTCGGCGGAGTTCAGCGGGATGATGGACCGGTGGTGCGAAGCGATCCAGCGGGATCGTACTTTCCGCCAGCAGGTCGATCCGCTGACGGGCGCGTTTACACAGGAAGATGCGCCGAAGTACTCGCCGTGCGCGCTGGTCATGATCGACTACACCTGGCGGCTTGCGGGAGTGTGCGAAGAGCCCGATGAATTGCACTGGAATGTGCGGCCCGGACATCCCGCGGCGGAGTCGGGCCGGTTCCAGTTGCGCACAGATCGCGGCCAGGACGCCGAAATTCGATATGCAGGAGATGGAAAGAGAGCAGAGCTTTGGCTGGGCGGGAAGCTGGTTGGCCGCATCGGCTCCGGCGCGGTCAGGATCGTTACCGATAAATCCGGCATTCCGCAGGCATGGGCCAGCATCCACGAGAAACGCCAGGAAATCCTGATGCAATGGGCGGGCGGAAAGTCTCGGGTGGTGGCCCTATTACCCAATGAAAAAATCGCCTGGAAGGGGTAGTTATCCCGGCTGCGAGATTTGCCGCTGAGGGTGCCAGCTGTGTTCGATATCGAATTTAAAGCCTTTGCAATGTGATTTTTCGGACAAACCCGTACAAAATTGCACACTTTGATATTTCCAAAGGTAACCTGCGCACATCGAAGCAATTGGACGGTTTCACGTCCAGCACAGGGGCTAACTATGGTGGTAAACGCTAAGAGCAAAGGCCTTGGAATGACGGGGCTGCATATCGGGGACGGCAATGTGCAGCAGCTTTTCCCGCCCAATGTGCCGACAGTCGAGTTAGAACTGGATCATCTGAGAATTGTTTGTACGTTAGGGCCGGAATTCTGGGAGGGCGAACCCGAGATTCACGATGAACGGCTCGTCTCCTGGCTGGAATCGAAACGAATGAATGGCAAGCTGGCTTCGGTGCCCGCACCAGTAGCCATGATTCCGGCGGGCGAACACGCCTTCCGGCTGATGCCCATCCAGCACAAGGAAGTGCGGACCACCAAGTATCCAGTGGGGTTTTCGGCCTAACTTGCACTGAAAACGGTTACCGATCTCCAGTCAGGAGCAGTTACAAAGAGAAAGAGGTTATCGGGCGGAGCGATCCGCCCTTTTTGTTTGCTTTTTCAACAGAAGGTAACGTACCCTACATCGTACGGGGGCACTCTTTAGTTACCAATTTGGACTTGCCAAATTGAATTTCCCTATTTGATTCAGGCAAATTGGCTCTCTCCTTACCCCAAGCGTCCTTTTCAACATCTAACTTCATACACTCCATACTCAGGCTCCCCTCCGGAGGGTGGAAATGGTAGTTCAAACCCAAGATCGGCACACTGGTCACGCCGGGGGAGTGGGTTTGCACATTGGCGCCGTCAATGTGCAGCAATATTTCCCCCGCGACGTTGAGGTCGTTGAGCTGGAACTCGATCATCTGCGGATCGTGTGCTCCCTTGAGCCTTCGTTCTGGCAAGATCGTCCGGAGATTCACGATCATCGCCTGAGCAGTTGGCTGGAATCCAAGCGCAACAGTGGCAAGCTTGGCTTGCGGTCGGCCCCAGTGGCGTTGATTCCTTCTGGAGAACACTCCTTCCGGTTGCAGATCGTGGCCAAGGATGAGGCGGATCGCTCGCTTACCGGGCCTCCGGCGACTGCCTATTTTTCGCCGACGGTATCTCCTGCTGCCCTGCTGGAGCGGCGCAGGCACACCTCGCCAGTGAAGCGGGACCGGCGCAAAGTTGCTAGACTTAAGGTCAATGAACGTCCATCCCCTGCAGCGAACCATTGAGCACTACTTTTCCCACCCCGAAGCGGCAACCGATTTCACCATTCAGGCCAAGGCCCTGGAGGCCTTTTTTGCGTTGCGCCAGGCGCTCGAATCGGGCGAGCTGCGCGCCGCCGAGCCGGACGCAGCCAGTCCTACCGGCTGGCGGGTCAATGCCTGGGTCAAACAAGGGATTCTGCTTGGCTTTCGCCTGGGAGTTCTGGTGGAGCTGCCTGGCGATGGCCTGTCCTTGGTGGATAAGAACACCTTCCCGCTACGGACATTCAAGGCCGAGGACGGCGTGCGCATCGTGGCCGGCGGCTCCAGCGTGCGCGCCGGCGCCTATGTGGCGCGGGGCGTGGTGTGCGTGCCGCCGATGTACATCAACACCGGGGCTTACGTCGATGAAGGCTCGCTGGTCGATTCGCATGCCCTGGTGGGCAGCTGTGCCCAGATCGGCAAGCGCGTGCATCTGAGCGCCGCGGCGCAGATTGGCGGCGTGTTGGAGCCGGTGAATGCGAGCCCGGTAGTGATCGAAGACGATGTGCTGGTAGGCGGCAATACAGGGGTTTACGAGGGCACGATCGTGCGCCAGGGCGCAGTGCTGGCGGCAGGAACCATCCTGACACGCGGAACGCCAGTCTTCGATCTGGTGAACGGCGAGGTATTGCGCGCGACCGCCGAAATGCCGCTCATCATTCCCGAGCGCGCCGTGGTGGTGCCCGGCTCGCGAGCCGTGAGCCGGGGCAAGGGCGCGGATTGGGGATTGAGCCTGTACGCGCCGGTCATTGTGAAGTATCGCGATGAAAAGACCGATTTGAGCGCGACTTTGGAAGATCTACTGCGATAAGGATTTGCCAGTTATCGGCTGTCAATCGACTTTGGTTTGAAGTTGGCGGATAATCGAGTTGAAGGAGCGCCTGTGACCATTGTGGTTGAACTCGATCCTGCGACAGAGGCGCGGCTAACAGCTGAAGCCGAGGCGCGCGGTTTAGCTGTCGAGGTTTACGCCGGGGCGGTGCTTCGGGATTCCGGACGGGAGTACGCAACCGAAACGAGAGAGCTCACGCCGCAAGATCTGGATAAGATGGCCGCGAAACTGACGCAGTTTTCGCACAAGATGCCTGTATTGCCTCTCTCAGTTAATGACCGTGAGAGCTATTACGAGGATCGCGGCTAAATGGCTGCGAATGCCTTCCTGGTGGATACGAATGTCCTTATCCGATGGGTTCAACAGCAGGACGCCGCCTACCCGGTGGTGTGTGGAGCAATTAGTCAGCTCCTGCAGTCAGACGCCGTTCTCTATTACACCTCCCAAAACCTTGGTGAATTCTGGAATACGCTAACACGACCAACCGATCGAAACGGATACGGATTATCTCCAAAGGAAGCAAATGAACTCGCACTAGAGGTTGAAACGCAGATCGGGCTGCTGCCCGACAGCATTCATGTTCATCGGGAATGGCGCAAGATGCTGGTGGATTATGGCATCTCTGGGGTCCAGGTCCATGACGCTCGTCTGGTTGCTGCAATGCGCGTTCATGGCGTAAAGCGCATTCTGACTTTCAATGCCAGGGATTTTCGACGATTCACGGATGTGGATGCGGTGCTGCCTGAGAATGTGATCGCGGGCGGCTAAGCTTTTCTCTGCCGCTGTTCGCCTTCTGGAGAGATGCGCTAGCATACATCACATGAGCTTTCGCGCCCTTCAAGTGATTCCGGTCCTGCGCATCTTTTCTGTTGAAAAGGCGAAAGAGTTTTATCTCGATTACGCTGGATTCAAGACGGATTGGGAGCATCGCTTCGACGATCAAGCGCCTTTGTTCATGCAGATTTCGCGCGACGGCTTGGTGCTTCGGCTTTCGGAACATTACGGAGACGGGACGCCTGGGTCGGCCTTCACCGTGATCGTCAAAGGCGTCCGCGAATTGCACGCCGAGCTTACGGCTAAGAACTATGGTTACTATCGGCCGGGATTGGTGGAGACATTCTACGGTGCGCTGCAGTTGACGCTGCTCGACCCTTTCGGTAACCGCCTGATGCTGGATGAGCTTAAGGAAGAGCCGCAAGCTGAAGCCTCGGCTTGAGAGCCGGCTCGTTCCAGACTATCCGCTCCTCACTAATATCGTTTGCGGGTATTTTGGCTGGAAAACATGCGGCATTTTCTCCATTGACACTCTATCCATAGATAATCTATATATCTGCCATGGCAAAGAAAAATGACCTGCTGCCAGGCACCCTGGACATGTTGATCCTCAAGACTCTTACCCGCGCGCCGCTACATGGATACGGCATTGCGCTTTCGATCAAGCGGCTCTCGGACGATGTGCTGACGGTCGAAGAAGGCTCGCTCTATCCGGCGCTGCAGCGGCTGCTGCTGCAAGGCTGGGTGAAGGCGGAATGGAAACAGACCGAGACCAACCGCAGGGCGCGCTACTACACATTAACGGCTACCGGACGCAAGCAGCTGGGCCTTGAGCTTTCCGAGTTCGAACGCATGATCACGGCTATTGGACGGGTGCTGCAAGACGCTTAGGGGGATGCGATGAGCCTATTTCGAAAGCTGGCATTGTTGCTGCGGCGCAGCCGTTTTCGTTCTGAGCTTGACGAGGAAATGGCCGATTGCGCTGGCTCTGGCCTGTGTAGGCATCTATGGTTGAGACGAGGCTCGGAGACAGCAAGATTCACCATCTCATTGAGCGTACGCGTGGTTGCGTATTCAGTGGCGCAGCGGCGGCAGGAGATCGGCGTGCGCATGGCTTTGAGCGCAACGCGGAGACAGATATCCATACTCTTTCTCAGGCGAACACTTACCGCAGCGCTAATCGGACTTGCCTGCGGCTGCGTGGCAACGCTGATGGTTACGAGACTTCTTAGAAGCCAGTTATATGGCGTGGAACCCAACAATCCAAGGACGTTTTTGATTGCCATACTTTTGCTGCTGACGCCGGTGCTCGTGGCCAGTCTGCGACCTGCGCTTCAGGCAGCTTCGGTCGATCCCGTGGAAGCTTTACGCACTGAATAACTCACAGAAAGCCGCGCTAGGCCGCAGACTGCACAGGAGGCTGATATGGGTGGTGCCGGATGGTTTCGCAAGTTGGGAATGTTGCTTCGCCGCGAGCGCTTTCGCGGCGAATTGGATGAAGAGATGGCCTTTCACCGCGAGCAGGCGGAGAAAGACTTTGTCGCCGGCGGCATGACCCGAAAAGCTGCGCGGCAAGCGGCGGCGCGGCAGTTTGGCAATGCGGCAAGGCTCAAGGAGACCAGCAATGAGGTCGTCGGCTTTCGTCTTGAGACTGTAGCGCAGGATCTTCGCTATGCCGTCCGGCAATTACGCCAGAATCCCGGATTCACCCTAGTCATCACGCTCACGCTGGCCTTGAGCATCGGCGCCAACAGCGCCATCTTCAGCGTGATCGACGCGGTGCTGCTCAAGTCGCTGCCCTACCCCAAGCCGGACAAGCTGATGCGGCTCTTTCTCTCCAATGCCGAGTATCCTCAGTTCCCGTTGAATCCCTTCGATTTTCGCGATTTTCGGTCGCGCAACAAGTCTTTCGAATCGATGGCTGCCTATACCCGCAATGACCTGCAGCTTTCCGGCTCCGGCGACCCGGTAAGGCTCAACGGATTTGCAACCACGGCCGGATACTTTCATGTATTGGGCCTGAAGCCGAAGCTGGGGCGCGAGTTTGACGAGAAAGCCGAGATTCCCGGCAACGGATTGCAGGTGATTCTTAGCGACGGGTTGTGGCGCACGCGATTCGATGCCGACCCGAATATCGTCGGGCGCAAGATCACGCTCGATCTTGAGCCCTATACGGTGATCGGGGTGATGCCTCCGGGCACCGAGCATCCGGGCAACGATTATCACGCGCTGCCTTTTGGAAACAGCGTCGATGTGTGGTCGCCGTTCACCTTTCAAGGCAATCCCGCACAGCGCGGCTCGCATTACATCGAGGGCATTGGGCGGTTAATGCCGGGCGTAACTCCGGAACAGGCTAAGTCCGAGATGAACGCCATTATGACCCAGCTTGGCCGCGAGCATGAGGGCGACAGGGGCTGGAGCGTGCTTGTGATTCCGCTCTATCAGGATGTCGTTGGAGCCAACCGGACGATGCTGCTGGTGCTGCTGGGCGCGGTGGGCATGGTGCTGCTGATCGCCTGCGCCAACGCCGCCAATCTGCTGCTGGCTCGCGCCGCGGCCAGGCAGCGCGAGGTTGCCGTTCGGCTGGCGCTGGGCGCGCCGCGTGCCCGGCTGATTCGCCAGATGCTCACCGAGAGCCTCTTGATTTCACTCATCGGCGGCGGGCTGGGCGCGCTGCTGGCCATCGAAGGCGTGCGCGCCCTGGTCGCATTGCTGCCTGCGGGCTTTCCGCGCGCCAGTGAGATCCACGTCAACGCGCCGGTCTTCGCGTTCACGCTTTTGATTTCCGCGACAACCGGCATCCTGTTCGGATTGGCGCCCGCGCTGCAAGCCTCGCGCACCGACCCCAGGCAGGGATTGCACGAAGGTGGCCGCAGTGCGACGGGCAGCGGACGCCAGCAGCGATTGCGCAGCCTGCTGGTCGTCTCCGAGGTGAGCCTGGCTTGCGTGCTGCTCATCGGAGCAGGACTGATGCTGCGCAGTTTTCTGAACCAGCTGCATCTCGATCCCGGCTTCCGCCAGGATCATGTGCTGACAGCGAACCTTTCGCTGCCTCAGACCCGCTATAAATCCCCGACGGCGATTACCGGTTTTTACAATCGCTTGGTGATTGGGATGAACGCGATTCCCGGAGTGCAGAGCGCCGGACTTGGCAGCGATCTACCCTGGACCGGATATGACGAGAATGCCGGAGGATTCACCATCGAGGGCAAACAGCCTCCCCCGCACTCCGAGTTTCATGCCCGCTATCACTGGGCCTCGCAGGACTATTTCCGCTCGTTGGGCATTCCGCTCCTCCACGGCCGATTCTTCAATGCGGCCGAGGCCGACTTCAAAGAGGCGCCGCCGGTGCTGATCGTCAACAAAGCGCTGGCGCAACGCTATTGGCCGGGTGAAGACGTGATCGGAAAACGGATCACATTCGAAGATCACCCCAAGGAAAGCGACTGGATGACCATTGTTGGCGAAGTGGGCGATGTAAAGGACAAGCCAAACAGCGCAGCGGCCGAACCTGCGTTTTGGTGGCCGCCGCGCCAGAGGCTCGACCCGGATATTTACCTCGTAGTGCGTTCGAATGCCGATCCACAGTCATTGATAGGCGCGGTACGGGAGCAGGTAAGGGGCCTCGACCCCAGCCTCGCCGTGGCCGATATACGGCTGATGGACCAGATTGCCGACGCGGGGATTGCAACTCCACGTTTTGCCTTCTTTCTGGTCGGACTCTTCGCAGGATTGGCCATCGTTCTGGCCGCGATTGGGACGTATGGAGTGATTTCGTATTCCGTCAGCCAGCGCATTCCGGAGTTTGGTCTGCGGCTCGCGCTTGGAGCTCCTCCGCGCGGGCTGCTGCGTCTTGTGCTGGCGCAGGCGGCGCGCCTGGCCGTGGCCGGAACAGTGCTGGGCATAGTGGTCGCGCTGGCCTTGGCTCGCGTCATGCGCAGCCTGGTCTACAACGTCAGCCCAGCCGACCCGCTCACCTTCGCGGCGGTTGGGCTGATGGTCATCGCGATTGCCCTGCTGGCCTGCTGGCTGCCTGCGCGCCGGGCGACGAGAGCAAATCCGATGGTCGCGTTGCGAGCGGAATAAAGTTCGCTGTCCCGATTCGGCTCGCGCATCGGATAGATCGCGGGCCGGATCGGCGGCTAACCGAGTTACGATGCGACGAATATCTTCCTGACTGCCGGGGTGGTAGCATCGAAGTGACTAGTGATGCAAACAAAAAAACTGAAAATAATCCCCCTGGGTGGCCTTGGCGAGTTCGGAATGAACTGTCTGGCGCTCCGTTGGGAAGACGACATTATCGTCATCGACGCCGGATTGATGTTTCCGGAGTCTGAGTTGCTTGGCGTTGATATTGTCGTCCCCGACATCTCCTATCTGCTTGAAAACAAGGCGCATGTCCGCGCCATCCTACTGACGCACGGCCACGAGGACCACATCGGCGGCCTGCCCTGGATTCTCTCCGAACTCAAAGTCCCGGTCTACGCCACCGAATTCACGCTGGCCTTTGTCGACGGCAAGCTTGAAGAGCACAAGCTCACCGACCTGGTCGAGCTGATCGAGATCGAGCCCAAGGTCAAGTTCACCATTGGGCCGTTCACTATCGAGCCGATCCGCGTGACTCATTCGCTGGTAGACTGTGTGGCCTTCGCCATCGAGACTCCCGTCGGTATCGTCATCCATACCGGCGACTTCAAGATCGATCTTTCGCCGCCCGACGGCAACGCCTTTGACCTGCATACCTTTGCCGAGTACGGCAAGCGCGGGGTTCTGGCTCTGCTGCAGGACTCGACCAACGTCGAGCGCTCCGGCTACACCCCGAGCGAGTGGGCCGTGAAGCCGCGTCTCGACGAAATCTTCTCCCGCACCAAGAAGAAGCTCTTCTTTAGCTGCTTCTCCTCGTCCATCTATCGCATCCGCATCGCACTAGAGCTGGCGCGGGCGCATGGCCGCAAGGTCGCCGTCATCGGCCGCTCGATGAACGAGAGCACGGAGATCGCGCAGGACCTCGGCTATCTCGAAATCCCGCCGGGGCTCGTGATTCACCCCGGCCAGATGAAGGATTTCCCACCAGAGAAGTTGCTGGTGATGATCAGCGGCACCCAGGGCGAACCGATGTCTGCGCTAAGCCGCGCCGCCGTCGACACCCACAAGCAGGCCAAGATCGATCCCGGCGACACGGTCATCCTTAGTTCGCGCGTGATTCCCGGCAACGAAAAAGGCATCTTCCGGGTGATCGACCACCTCTACCGCCGCGACGCCAACGTGATCTACGACGACGGCTCGCAGGGGCTGATCCACGTGAGCGGCCACGGCAGCCAGGAAGAGATGCGCCTGCTGATCAACCTCGTCCGGCCCGAGTATTTCATCCCCGTCCACGGCGACTACCGGTACCTGAAGAAGCATGCCCAGGTCGCCACGGACACCGGCGCCATCGGCACCGCCATCGTGATCGAAGACGGCGATGTGCTCGAACTCGACAAGACCCAGGCCCGCAAGAACGGCAAGGTCACCGCCGGCCGGGTGCTGATCGACTCCGGATCGAGTATCGACGTGGTCGAAGACCTGGTCATCAAGGATCGTCGCACCCTATCGGAAGACGGCATCGTCCTGGCCGTGCTGGCCTTGAACAAACGCACCGGCCAGGTGGAACGCGCTCCGGAAGTAGTCATGCGCGGCTTCGGCGGCGCGGATATCACCGACGGCGCCCGCGACGTGGTGATGCGCAGCCTGGACGGCCTGAGCCCCGAAGAGAAAGCCGACTACGGAATGGTCAAAGAAAAGGTTCGCGTGGAACTGAAGCGTTATATCCAGAAAACCACCGGCCGCCGCCCCATGATCATGCCGGTGGTGATGGAAATCTAGGCGCCTTCGACATAGCTATGACTAGTTCTCTCGTTTCACTCAATACCATTCGTGAGGCGGCAGCGCGCATCTCCGGCGTCGTCTCCTGGACGCCCTTGGTACGCGCGCCCTTTGCCGGCGTCGAAGGTCTTGGCCGCGAGAAGCAGATCTGGCTCAAAGCCGAAAGCCTGCAGCCCATCGGCAGCTTCAAGCTGCGCGGCGCAGCCAACAAGATTCTGCAGCTCTGCCCGGAAGAGATCGCGCGCGGGGTCATCACCTATTCCAGCGGCAACCATGCGCAGGGCGTGGCCTATGCGGCTCGCGAAGTCGGCGCCAAGGCGGTCATCGTGATGCCGTCAAATGCGCCGGCCATCAAGCGCGCCGCGACCCTCGCTCTGGGCGCGGAGATTGTCGAGGTCGGCGTAGCTTCGAGCGAGCGGCTGGCCAAGTCGGAAGAACTGGTCGCGAAGCACGGCTACGTTGTGATCCCGCCCTATGACGATGAGGCAATCATCGCCGGGCAGGCCACCTGCGGCCTGGAGATCGTCGAGACGCTGCCGGAGGTCGACCTGGTCCTGAGCCCGGTAAGCGGCGGAGGGCTGCTGAGCGGCGTTGCAGCCGCAGTGCGCCAGTTGCGGTCCGGCGCAGTCGTCATCGGCGTAGAACCGGAACTGGCAGGCGACGCCGCAGAAAGCTTCGCAAAGGGCGAGATCGTTACCTGGCCCGCTGAGATGACCTGCCGCACGATGGCCGACGGGCTGCGGACGCAAAGCGTCGGAGTGCGCAACTTCGCGCATATTCAAGCCTTCGTCGATCGCATCGTCACCGTCACTGAAGCCGAGATTCGCGCAGCTATGCGGGCCATTGTCGCCACCACGCGGCTGGTTCCCGAGCCTAGCGGCGCGGTGACCACAGCGGCGCTGCTCTTCCACGCGCATGAGCTTCCGCCTTACCGGCAGGCAGTAGCCATCGTCAGCGGCGGCAATGTCGCGCCGGAGATGCTGGCGGATGTGCTGCTGGAACGGGAATGATTCTGTGATCCACTCATGCCGCAAAGGGCGCATCGAGAATTGAGCAGCCCGTGCAGGACAGTTGCATAAATTGAAATGCTGCTTTTGCCACCGAAAAAGCGAACAAAAGGAGTAGGATACGGGGGGGGGTAGGGGTATTACTTTTCCTGCGTGGCGCGATTAGCCGGGTCTTTGCGCCACTTTATCAACGTTTGTTGCGAATTCGAGCCAATCCTGCTGTGGAGCAAACGACAACTGAGAATGTTGCCGAGAGCGCCAGGCTCTCAACCTCACTTCATTATGCGCGAGACAGGGATAATTCCACGCAAAAACAGCAACACGAATTATGTAATTGAGTGTTTCTTCGTTTATACGTATATACATAAATATGCTAAGATGCCAATCATGCGAACGACCGTAGACATTCCCGACTCAATCTATCGCGAACTGAAGGTCCATGCGGCGACGGAGGGCACAACGATCAGGGAAATCATCCTTGAGGGTGTCCAGGAGAGGCTGCGAAATCGGAAAACGAAGACGCAGCCGGAGAGACGGGCCCACTTTCCGGTGATTCGCTCCAAGAATCCTGGTTCTCTGGCATTGGGAGAAGAAGGTGTCTACAAATACATTCCTTTTCCCTGATGTGAATGTCTGGCTCGCGCTGGCGCATGAGATTCACCCACATCACGTAACAGCAAGCCGTTGGGAGCAAGCGCTTCCGGGCGATGCCGTCCTCTGCTTCTGCAGGTTCACGCAATTGGGACTGCTGCGTCTGCTCACGAACCAGAGCGCCATGCGCGACGATGTACTGACGCAGGCTAAGGCCTGGGATGTGTTCGATGCGTTCACTCAAATTTCAGCAGCGAAACTGATCGAAGAGCCTCACGGAATCGATCCACTCTTTCGCCGGCTCACCGACCGGGATGAGGCCTCGACCAAACAGTGGGCCGACGCCTATCTGGCCGCATTTGCCGAGGCCGCAAACGTGACGATGGTGACCTTCGATCGAGCGCTCGCCGGGCAGGTGAAGGGCGTGGTCCTTCTAAACTAAGTGAAATTTCATTGGAAACGACGCGGCAACGCTCCTAAAACCTATCAAATATGCTTTTGGAATAATCATTGCGACTACGAAAGGTAAATCTCAATGCCTATCTTCGATTTCGGTTCCGTCGTTCAAAGGCACGGCTATACGATAGCGCAAATCAAGCAGTAGCGAACTGAACAACAAGATGCTGGACTCCCTTCGGGGTTTGATGACTTTTTGAGAAAACATGGCTTTTGTGTTCATTGCCGCGCCGCCGGAAAATTCATCACCCGCATATCTTGGCGAAATGCCAAAGGTGAAGAAGAATATTTCGTGCCCGACGCAGACAGCGATCCAATCGAACTGAGATCCATCCCAAAAGGAGAGCCGGAACCAACATCAGATTGGAATTACTTTCATTCTCCATGTGAAGTCTGCGGAGGAAGTGGTGTATCTCCATCGTAAAATCAAGTTACAGAATCGGCCTACGTCCGTCATTCCAGTATGATTTGGACTGTGAAACGACCCCTCTTCATCGCCTCATTGATCTGTCTCTCCATCCTGGCCACCCGCCCGGGCCTCGCAGCCGATAAGCCCAAGGACAAGCCACAGGAGAAGCCCATGGCCGGCCCGCGCGCGACTATCCTGCGCGAGACGCCGCTCTATGTACAGCCAGATACCACCTCGCAAAAGGTGGACCGCGTGCAAGAGGGCCGCGAGCTGGTGGTTGCCGAGACCAGCGGCCCATGGATACGCGTCTTCGCCAACACCGACGTCGAAGAGGTCAACGAGAAAGACGCTCCCATCTACGGGCGCGAAGCCGCAACGCCGCCCGTCTCCGGATGGATCCAGGCGCGCGGCGTGGTGCGCGATTCCGACCCCGATGGCGATAAAGTGCTGATGGGCGAGGCCGCCACCATGGAGATCCTCGCCGAAGACGCGCGCGGCCCGCGCAACGCCGGTCAAACAGCCCGGCTGCTCTATCGCCGTCTGGTCGAGTTCTATCCCAATTCGCCGCTGGGGGCCGAGGCAGCCTGGCGCGCGGCCGATATTCGCTGGCAGTTTGAAAAGGCCGACGCGGCCCGGCTTCCCTCCTCCAAAGAGCGCGACGCCTACCTGCGCGAGCAACTCGACGAGAGCGAACTGCGCAAGATCATCAAGCTCTATCCTCACTCCAAACAAGCCGACAATGCAGCCTTTGAGATGATCGACAACAAGCTCTGCGGCGACTGGCAGGGACAGGAAAAATGCCCCGAGAAAGAGTCGGGCTACTACGAGAAGTTCGCCGAAGAGCATCCCGACGGGCCCAAAACGGCACAGGCGCTCTACCAGGCCGCCTACCGCCAAGCGGTGCTCGGCGATATGTACGCCGCCGACGGCAGCGACAAGAAAAGCGACGAGGCGCGCGGCCGTCTCAAGCAGTTGGCCGGCGAACTGCAAAAGAAATTCCCCGCCTCCGATTACAGCTCCCGCGCGGCCACGCTGGTCTACAAGGGCGATCAGGGCATCGCAGTATACGGCTCAGACCGCGACTGAGCAGAAATTGATCCGCGACTGATCCCAAACGGGCTCGTCAGCGGTCCTTGGGGATTTCCGTAGGGCCCGAAACGGGAATTCAGGTATCCTGAAACCGGCGAAGCCATTCTTTTCCCATTTTTAGTTGTTGGAACCCAGGTTCACGGCAGGTCGATCCAGACTCTCACCCCCAGACTCTCATGCCAAGTGCGGAGGAAGATTGAACAGCTATCTGATGTCAGTCCTGCTAGGCATCGTAGAGGGACTGACCGAGTTCCTGCCCGTCAGCTCGACCGCCCATCTGCGCATCGCCGAGGCGCTGCTGCACATCGACCTGACCGACGCCTACTGGAAGATGTACACCATCGTCATCCAGGTTGGAGCCATTCTGGCCCTGTGCCTGCTCTTCATGGGCAGGATTATCGAATTCATCCGCACCTTTCCCAAGGGCGAAAACGGGAATCGGACGATATGGAACCACCCCATTTCGCTGACGTTCATTGCTTTTGCCTTCACATCGGCTTCCTCTTTGCTGCTGCGAAAGATGATCAGCAAAAACCTGGAAAGCCTGACGGTCATGGCGCTGGCATTTCTCATCGGCGGCGTCGTGATGTGGGTCATTGATGCCTGGACGGTGCGGCACGAAGCCGGAGTGGCGGACGTGGAGGAGATGAGCCTGTGGCAGGCCATCGTCGTCGGACTCTGCCAGACCCTGGCTCCCGTCTTTCCCGGAACCTCGCGCTCCATGTCTACCATCGCATCAGGTCAATTGGTCGGCTTGACTCGTTCAACGGCTCTCGAATTCAGCTTTCTGCTCTCGATTCCGACCATGATCGCCGCTACCGGATACGACCTGTACAAAGAAGTCCTGCACCAGGACCACTCCGTGGGCGCGGAAGCCGTCGCTCCTTTGGTAATGAACTCGGAACGCTGGATTGTGCTGTTGATCGGCATCGTAGTCTCCTTCATCGTGGCTCTTGGCGTGGTGGAGTGGTTTTTGATGTGGGTGCGCAAGCATGGACTAGTCCTTTTCGCGGTGTACCGGATCATTCTGGCGATTGTGCTGCTCACGCTGGGACGCCAGCTTCTCGGCGGAAAATAAAAAACATGCTTCGCCCTAAACAAGCTGGCGGCGCGTGGAGCGGGCGCCGCAACAAAGTTGCCGCATGGCGCAAATGGCTCGCTTTCCTGCCCATCCTCCTGCTCGTCTTAGCCATGAGCCCGGCGTTGGCGCAGACCAAGCCATCCCTGCCTGACCTGCAATCTGCCGGTGCTCTTGGCGCCGGCCTCTTCGCTCAATCCGGTTCGACCGGCATGGTCCTGGTCGTAGTCCGCGACAATCAGGTCTTCTTCCGCGGCTACGGCGAAACCACTCCCGGCTCCGGCCAGCTCCCCACCCCGGACTCCCTGCTGCGTCTCTGCTCGTTGACCAAGATCTTCACCACGGACGTACTCGTGAAGCTCGTCAACGACAAAACCGTCCGTTTGGACGATCCCCTTCAGCGTTTCGCCGCACCTCACGCTGTCGTCCCGAAACGCATGCAGCCCATCACTCTCTTCGACCTGGCCACGCACACCTCCGGCCTTCCGCGCGAACTCGGCAACGGTCCTCCCGGCACGCCGCACTTCACCTTTCCCGACTACCGGACCCGCTGGCGCTGGCTTCCTGCACAGCATCTTCGCAGCACTCCCGGCTCCGCGGCCCTCTACTCCAACATTGGCTTTGACTTCCTCAGCGACGCCCTCCAGGCCGCCGCCCACAAACCTTATCCAACCTTGCTCGCCGAGCGCACCCTTAATCCGCTCAACATGCGCCAGACCACCTTCTTCCCCAACTCCGCGCAATGCGCCCGCCTGCTGGCCAGCGCCGGCGACGAAGGCCCTTGCTCCGTCACCGAGAACACCCGCGGCAGCTCCGGCCTCTATTCCACTCCCACCGATATGGCGATCTGGCTCAAATACCTCCTCGGCGCCGGAGTCCCAGCCGTCCCGGCCCAGAGCCCCGCCGCTCAAGCCATGTACCTGATCCCGTCTTCTCTGGTCAGTGAGAGAGGCCTCGACCATGCCGGCGCACCCACCGGCATCGGCCTCGGCTGGATCCATCTCCTTCCGCCCAGCGATCCCTCGCACATCATCCAGAAAACCGGCGGAGGCGCCGGCTACACCACCTACATCGCCATCAACCAGTCCCGCCACATTGCGATCTTCCTCGCGGCAACCGACGGCCCAAACGGATACCAATTCAATCTCTTCAAAGGCGCCGACAACGCGCTTCTCACCCTCGCGGGGCTGCCGCCGCTCCCTCCCGAACCGTCGAAGCCTGCTCCCAGGCGCGCAAGCAAGCACACCCATAGGGTTCGCAGCCGCTGACCTGTACCGGACAGCCGGGGGTTGACAGCAAGGTTCCCTTCCCCTAGTTTTGACCGAGTTTTGAGCCGGTTTCAGCCGTTCGCGCGGCGATAATAGAAATTGCTCTGGGGTGTTCTCGCCGTTCCTTGGGCTCGCTGAAGGTCGTCTCGCGAGCACTGCTTACGGCTGCGTCCCTCAAATGAAACCTATCCGAATCGCCCTGACGCCTACGCGCAACCGCCCGCTGAACATGCTTCTCGGCGCGGTGCTGATGCTGGCCGCCGCGCTCCTCCTGCTCTCTCTCGCCACCTATCACTCGGCCGACCCGTCTTTCGATACCTCTACGGGCGTCACCGGCCCCCATGCCATCCGCAACTGGATCGGCCCCACAGGCGCGTATCTCAGCGACCTGCTGCTGCAAACCTTTGGGATCGCCGCCTTCGGCTTCCCGCTCTGGCTCGGCGGCCTGGGCTGGGTCTGGTTCCGGTCGCAGTCCAACGGTGCGGCATGGCTGCGCTGGACGGGCGTAATTCTGACGCTGGCCTTCCTGCCGGCGATCGTTGGCCTGCTTCCCTGGCATTGGCACTGGATGCACGCCATGCCCATCGAAGGCTTCACCGGACGCCTCGTAGCCGACCAGCTCATCCGCTACTTCAACGTCACCGGCGCCTGGATCGTCGCGGGAGTGCTCGCCGCCGGCGGTCTCTATCTCGGCTCGAACTTCAGCTTCCGCACTGCCTGGGAGTGGAGCCAGGAGCGCTCGATTCAGCTCTCCGCGGTACATGACCGCTGGCGCAACTGGCAGGCCGACCGCGCCGACCAGCGCGCCGAGCGCGAAGCAATTCGCCAGGCCGAGCGCGGCCCAGCCGATGCAGAAGAGGAATTCGAAGAAGAGGTCCGCGAGCCGGGCTTCTTTGGCCGCATCTTTGGATTTATGCGCCGCCGCAAGGCTTCCGAAGACGATCTCCTCGACGACGTTCCAGCATTCCAGCGCATGAAAAACCGCCCCGCGGAAGCCGACGAAGCTCCGCCGCGCCACGGCTATGCCCCCAGCATCTGGGAGCGGCGCGAAGCAACCCAGGCCGCGCCTCCCGGCTACGCCCCTGCCATAGCGCCCGTAGATGAGATCGACATCGTTCCTATCTCCAGCCGCGGCACCAACCCCGCGAACGTAGTCGCCGGCTCGCAGGGCGAGGTTGTTCACATGCCGCTCCGTGGCCGAGCCAAAGAGGCCGCTGAAGAAGCCGAACAGGACTTCGCAGACACGGCGCCCCAGCCTCCGGTTACGCCAATAGCTCCGATAGCCCCAATGTCCGCCTCAGCCCGCGCTCGGAACGCAGCCGCGCCGCCAGTCGAGGCCCTGCCGATTCACGAGCGCGCCGACGCACATCCAGAGATTGCCCCGCGCCCCATCCTCACACCCAGGAAAATCGACGGCTTCAAACTCCCGCCCAGCACCCTGCTCAACCAGGGCGAAGAGCCGCTCGCCATCCGCGAAGACATGCTGCGCGACGAGGCCCGCAAGCTGGTCGAAAAATGCGCCGAATTCAAGGTCAACGGCCAGGTCGTCCAGATCAACCCCGGCCCCATGGTCACCACCTACGAGTTCAAGCCCGACGCCAGCGTCAAGTACAGCCGCGTCGCCGGCCTCGGAGACGATCTCTGCCTGGCCATGCGGGCCGAAAGCATCTTGATCGAACGCATGGCCGGCACCAGCCACATCGGCATCCAGGTGCCCAACCACGACCGCGAAACCATCCACCTGCGCGACGTTATCGAGTCCGAAACCTTCGCCAAGGCCAAGTCGCGCCTCACCCTGGCCATGGGCAAGGACATCAACGGCCGCATCGTCACCGCCGACCTCGCCGGCATGCCTCATGTCCTCATCGCCGGCTCCACAGGCTCGGGCAAATCAGTGGCCATCAACGCCATGATCATGTCGCTCTTGTTCCGCACCACTCCGGCGCAGGTCCGTCTGATCCTGGTCGATCCCAAGCGCGTTGAGCTGGGCATGTACGAGGGCATTCCGCATCTCTTCACGCCCATCATCACCGAGGCCAAGCTCGCAGCCAACGCCCTTCGCAACGCCGTCCGCGAAATGGAGCGCCGCCTCAAACTCCTCGCCAGCCGCAGCGTACGCAACATCGAGCAGTACAACAACAAGATCGCCGAGAGCGGCATGGCCAGCCTTTTCACCGAGACCGGCGAAGCCGAAGAGCCGCTGCCCTTCATCGTCATCATCATCGACGAGCTCGCCGACCTGATGATGCTCGACCGGGCCAACGTCGAGGAATCCATCACCCGCCTAGCCCAGATGGCCCGCGCCGTCGGCATCCATCTCATCCTTGCCACCCAGCGGCCTTCGGTCGATGTCATCACCGGCCTCATCAAGGCCAATGTGCCTACGCGCATCAGCTTCCGCCTCGCGTCCAAAGTTGATTCGCGCACCATCATCGACGACAACGGCGCCGAATCGCTCCTCGGCCGCGGCGACATGCTCTTCCGTCCCCCAGGCACCTCGCGCCTCATGCGCCTGCATGCGCCCTACGTCAGCGAAAAAGAAACCGCCGCCGTCGTCGACTTCTGGAAAGCGCAAGGCGAAGCCGAGTACGTCGAAGGCTTCCTCGAAGCTCCGCGCGAAGAGCGCAAGGAGATGGAAGGCGACGGCTCAGCCGAGGGCGATGACGACGAGCTCTTCGACGATGCCGTGCGCCTGGTCTTCGAATTCGGCAAAGCCTCGACCTCGCTGCTGCAGCGCCGCCTGCGCATCGGCTACGGCCGCGCCGCGCATCTGATCGATCTAATGGAGCGCGACGGCCTCGTAGGCCCAGCCGACGGTTCGCGGCCGCGCGAACTGCTCAAACACCCCGGCTGGCTGCACGAAGTGCCAACCGCCATCGATTAAGTGAACTTCCGAGCCTGAAATTGCGTCCAATTGGCATAAGATCGATCTAAGACTCGACTTGGGAATTGATCTGAGAATCGAAGTGCCATGAAGAGATTCTTTGCCGGAACCGTCCTTTTGCTTATGGAGTCCATGTTGGGCTTCGGTTTCGCGGCCATGGCCCAAACCCCGCAGGCCACCGAGCTCCCCGGCAAACTCTTCGACATCCAGAAAACCTGGAAGATCGGCGGCGAAGGCAACTGGGATTACCTCACCCTCGACCCCGTCGCGCTCAAGCTCTACATCGCCCACGGCCCGGTCGTTCAGATTGTCGATGTGAACACCGGCACGCTGGCCGGCCAGGTCACCGGATTGCGCGAGGCGCACGGCATCGCCCTCGACGACAACGGCCAGTACGGCTACATCAGCGACGGCCCGGCCAATGAGGTCAAAGTCTTCGACCGGCAAACGCTGGAGATCGTCTCCACCGTCTCCACCGGCAAAAATCCCCGCGCTGTCGTCTTCGAACCGGTGAGCAGGCTGGTCTTCGTCATCTGCCCCGACGCCATGACCTCCGAGAGCAAAATTCCCCATCGCACCGCCAGCGGGGCAAACGTTCCAGTTTCATCCGATCCGCTCGTCAAGTCGACCGTCACGGTCATCGATGCGGATACGCAGAAAACCCTCGCCGACCTCGACCTGCCTGGCAAACTCGGCTTTGCGCAGGCCGACGGCAAAGGCATGGTCTACGTGAACATCACCGACCGCAACCAGATTGTCTACTTCAGCGCCCAGGGAATCGAGTCCCGCCTGCGCAAGCTGGCTGGAGAGCCGCCTCAGGACGGTACCCAGCCCGACGACGCCAAACATGCCAAATCGCATGATCCCACCCTCACCCTCGATTGGAGCGACAGCGCTCAAGAGACGCAATCCATCCCCAAGCCGCTCCACACTATCCGCATTGGAGATTGTCAATCGCCGCGCGGTCTGGCCGTCGACAGCGCCAATCAGCGCCTCTTCGTAGCCTGCGAAAACATGAAAATGCAGGTGCTGGATGCCACCGACGGCCAGGTGCTGACCACGCTGCCCATCGGCGCGGGAACCGACGCCATCGGCTACGACGCGAGCCGCGGGCTCATCTATGTCTCGAACGGCGGCGGCGTAGGCAGCCTGACCATCATCCGCCAACACCTCAGCGACTCCTACGACGTCATCCAGGAGCTGCCCACCCGTGCCCGCGCCCGCACCCTTGCAGTCAATCCAGCAACGGGCGAAGTGTACCTGGTCACCAACGTCACCGGCTTCGACCTCACCCACAACGGCGGCATCGGCGGCCTCAAAACCTCCGAGCTGGCCGGTAGCTTTCAGATACTCGTCGTAGGCAGCTTGAGCAATTGAGCCGAGCCAGGGCGGCCATCGAAGTGGCACACTAGACAGATGTCCCCCGCCAGCACAAACCGCCCGCTTCCCAGGGTTCTGCTGATCGACGACGACGCCATCAGCCGCGAAGTGCTGTCCATGATGCTGGAAATGCACGGACTCCCGGTCGACTCCGCCGAAGACGGCAAGCAGGCATTGGAGTTAGTGGAAAACACCGCAACTCTGCCCGGCATCATCCTCATGGACACCCAGATGCCGGGCGTAAGCGGCACACGGCTGATCAAGGCTCTTCGCCAGCGATTGAAGGACCGCAACGCGTCCGAGCAGACGAGAATCATAGCCATCAGCGGCAGCGAAGTAGGCGACGCGATCCACCAGGCCGCCGACGGATTTCTTCTCAAGCCCATCCAGGTCGAGTCGGTGCTGGCCCTGCTCGAGGCTCCAGCAAGCGCATCGACGCTCGACTTGCAGGCCTCCGCCGCTCCAGACCCCTCAGAAACACCCGAAACCCGCGCCATCCTCGATCCGGTCGTCCTTGACCCGACCGTCCTTGACCCGACCGTCCTCGGCAAGCTCAAAGCCATGATGCCGGACGCTGCCCTGCGCGAAGTCTACGCCGCCGTGGCCGCGGATATGGAAACCCGCCTGGCCACGCTGTCCGCGGCCATGGACGCCGGCGACGCCACCGCAGTAGCCAGCATCGCCCACACCATCAAGGGCGGATGCGGCATGGTCGGCCTCACCGGCGCCACCGAAGCCGCCGCCAGCTTGGAAAATAGTAACCTGCCGGATTCTTGGCCGGAAGAGCTGTTGCAATTGCACTTTGCACTGAAAAACTTGCAAAGTCTCCTCAGCAATGGGTTACTGTAGTAATAGATATGCTGTAAACTTCTTGAACAAACGCGGACAGCTCCAGGCTGGGTCTGCCGCAACGGCGCATGGTGGAGGTAGGGCTCAAATGGATCGAACGGAAAGAACGGACCGCCTGATTCGAATCGTGCTGGCGGATGATCATCCTGTCGTGCGCATCGGCGTGCGCAACATGCTCTCCTCCAACCCCGGCTTTGAAGTCGTAGGCGAGGCAGCGGACGGCGACGAAGCCATCACCCAGACCCTCGAGCTCGAGCCCGACATCCTTCTGCTCGACGTGCAGATGCCGCGCCTTCCCGGCCTCGAAGCCATGCGCGCCATCATGAACGGCACACCCACCGTCAAGATCATCCTGCTGACCTCGATGATCAGCACGCAGCAGATCATCGAAGCGCTGCAGATCGGCGCGCGCGGCATCGTCATCAAGGACGCGCTCTCGGATCACCTGCAGACCGCCGTCCGCACCGTGGTCGCCGGCGATTACTGGATCGGCGGCAAGCGCGTCGTCAACTTGGTAAGCGCTCTCCATACCCTGATGCAGCAGGCCGCAGTGCCAACCCGCAAGACCTACGGCCTCACTCCGCGCGAGCTCGAAGTGGTGGGTTGCATTGTGGAAGGTTGCAGCAATCGCGACATCGCCAAGCAGTTCAGCCTGAGCGAGGAAACGGTCAAGCGCCATCTCTCCAACATCTTCGACAAAACCGGCGTCTCAACGCGCCTGGAGCTTGCGCTGTTTGCAATCGCGCATACGCTGGTCGCGCCGCAGTAGAAATTTGTCAGATTTCGAGCAGTTGCTTCGCCAGCCGCTCCAGCAACTCGTCCGTGCTCTCGCATAGCCCGGTATGCACCGGCGACGGCTGGATGATGGTGCTGCGCGGGGAGATCAGCCAGTGGAACCGCTCTCGCTGCGAGAGCATGGCAATCGGGCCAGCCGCCGGATCTCCTGCGCAGACGCGCGGAATCGCCTCCAGATGTTCGCGCACCAGTTCGACATCGATGGCGGGCCAAAGCGCCCTGAGCCGCTGCTCGTCCAGATGAATACGCGCGGCAAGGTAGCGCTTTTCCAGGCAGAAGACAACGACGCCGGCGTTGATGAACTCCTGCCGCTCCACGCGCGGCACCACGCGAATGGCGGCGTAATCAAACGAGGTGGGCATGCGCGCGCATCGCCTCCTCTTCGAAGATTTTCGACGCGGCCAGCCGCCTGGTAAAGAAGTCGACGTAGGCAGCCCGCTTTTGCTCCACCGGCAGCTCCAGCGGATCGAACGCAAGCCACTCCGCTGGAACCTGTTCCAGTATCTCCGTAAAGAGCTCCCGAGTCAGCCGCGCGTGCGCGTGGGTTGCAGCGCTCTCGATCTGCGTCGCCCAGGGAAGAAGGATGTGCTGCCCGATCTCAGCAAACGGAGATTCGATCTTCTGCGGCATGGTCTCCCAGTTGTGATGGAAATAGAGCGCCGCGCCGTGATCGATCAGGTAAAGCTTTCGATGCCACACCAGCAAATTGGCATTCCGAGCCGTTCGATCCACATTCTGCGTAAACGCATCGAACCACACCGCAAGCGACGCCTCGGCCGGCAAAACCGTATCGCGCGCCGCCGGATCGAACATCGTCGAGCCGGGCAGATAATCGAGCGCCAGGTTGAGACCGGCGCTGGCCTTGAGCAGTTGCCTGATCTCGTAATCGGGCTCATTCCGGCTCAATGCAGCGTCAATTTCGATCAAGATGATCTCGGGAACCGCCAGCCCCAGCGCGCGGCCAATCTCTCCCGCAACCAACTCCGCCACCAGTGCGCGAATACCCTGCCCTGCTCCGCGAAATTTGGCAACGTAGATGCCCAGATCGTCCGCCTCGACAATGGCAGGCAACGAACCACCCTCGCGCAGCGGAAGAACATAACGGGTCGCAATCGCAGTTCGTATCGCAGTTCGCACCATTGAGGATTCAGTTTACGATGTCCAAGCGCGCCACCGTCGCATCGGCGGGCGTCGAAAACGTCTCTGGATGGGAAGATTGCCAATCCAGGCAGGCGGACGAAGCATCAGACAATTGGATCAATGTCGTGGAGAAAAAATCGAACATGAAAATCGGCTTTCTAGGCTTGGGCATTATGGGCTCTTTAATGGCGCGACGGCTTCTTGCCGCCAGCCACGAGATAACAGTGTGGAACCGTCACCAAGCCAAGGCAGAGCCGCTGGCCGCGGAAGGCGCGAAGATCGCGGCCACTCCCGCCGAGGCCGCGCGAGGCAGAGACGCAGTCGTCTCCATGCTCTTCGACGACACCGCCAATGAAGAGGTGCTGCTAGGCGCAGGGGGTGCGCTCTCCGCAATGGAGCCAGGCTCGCTCCACATCGCATGCAGCACCATCAGCGTTGCGCTCTCCGAACGGCTGGCCGCCGAGCACGCCTCCCGCGGATTGGAGTACGTGGCCGCGCCCGTCTTCGGCCGTCCCAACATCGCCGCCGAAGGCAAGCTCTGGATCGTCGCCGCAGGCGCAGATTCCGCCATCGACCAAGCCCGGCCCGTGCTTGAACCGCTAAGCCGCGGCATCTCCGTCATCGGCTCCAAACCCGCCCAGGCCCATGCCGTCAAGCTCGCAGGCAACTTCCTCATCACCATGATGATCCAGTCGCTCAGCGAAGCCTTCGTCTTCTCGAAAGCCAATGGCATCGACCCGGCTATGTTCATCGAAACCGTCAACTCCGCGCTCTTTCAATCGCCGTTCTACGCCGCCTATGGCAAAGTAATGCTCAACCCACCCGAGCGACCAGGCGCGACCATAGGACTCGGCCACAAAGACCTCAAGCTCTTTCTCGAAGCCGCCGAAACCAACAAAGTCTGGCTCACCGTCGCCGACCTCATGCTGGATCGCTTTGAAGAAGCCGTCGCCTCAGGCCTCGCCAACGCCGATTGGGCGGGCGGCCTCTTGCAAGCCGCCGAAAACGCCTCGCATCGCTGATTCCGCACAACTCCGCCCGAAACCGATTCGATACGATAGTCCCATGAAGCTTACCGGAAAAATCGTCTTCCTCACCGGAGCCAGCTCCGGCATCGGCGAGTCCACCGCTTACGCCTTCGCTGCCGAGGGCGCACGCCTCATCCTCTGCGCCCGCCGCAAAGACAAAGTCGACGCCGTCGCGCAGCAAGCCCTCGAAAAAGGCGCGCAGGCCGTCCACACCTTTGAGCTCGACGTGCGCGATCACGCCGCCGTCGCCGCCGCCGTCGCCGCGCTCCCCCCCGAATGGGCCGCTATCGACATCCTTGTCAACAACGCCGGCCTCAGCCGCGGCCTCGAGAAGGTCCATCAAGGCCACATCGAGGACTGGGATGAAATGATCGACACGAACGTCAAAGGGCTGCTCTACGTCACCCGCGCCGTGGTTCCCGGCATGGTCGAGCGCGGCTCCGGCCACATCTTGAATCTGGGTTCAACCGCCGGCGAGCTTCCCTACCCCAACGGCGCCGTCTACTGCGCCACCAAGGCCGCGGAGAAATCGATCAACGACGGTCTGCGCCAGGATCTGCTCGGCACCCCGCTGCGCGTCACAAGCATCGATCCGGGGATGGTGGAAACCGACTTCAGCAAGGTTCGTTTTCGCGGCGACGACGCCCGCGCCGCCAAGGTCTACCAGGGAGTGATCCCGCTCACCCCAGACGACATAGCCGACGCCATCGTCTGGGCAGCCAGCCGTCCCGCGCATGTCAACATCGCCCACGTGCTGATGACCTCCATCACGCAAGCCAACTCAATCATGTTCCACCGCGAGCAAATCGGGACCACGGGCAGCACCCGCTAAATTCGCCTGCCGCCCGCCGTTGTCATCCTGAGCGCACCTAGGACACCACCGTATGTTTGTCATCCTGAGCGCACCTAGGACACCACCGTATGTTTGTCATCCTGAGCGCAGCGAAGGATCTGCTTTAAGAGAACTTCCTTAATCCAGAGCCTTGAGTTGCTCTTCGATCTGCTCCAGCGCCGCGGCAAGCGCCGCCCGGCGTCCGGGGTTCGACGTACGCTGCGAGAGAATGTTTTCCCGCTGCAAAGACAGCGCCTGACGCTGTCGCGCCAGGTGAGCCTTGTCTGTTTGCTGCTTCCGTAAATCTTGCGCGCTGCCGGAAAATATCGACGCCTGCTGCTGGCTTGCTGCCATTTGCTCCTCCACCGATTTGCTTTCCCAACCACGTGCCATATTTTGATTGTACTTGGATTGTAACGGGCCGGCGCGTCATTGCGTCCCACACCCGGCGCAACGTATAAGGCAGAGATAGAGGAGCAGTCTCATGCAACAGTGGCAAATTCCCGCTTTTGGCCTCGATTCTCTGGCCCTGATCGAAAAAGACCCGGCCCAGCCCGGCCCCGGCCAGGTTCACATCCGCATCCACGCCATCTCGCTGAATTACCGCGACTTGATGGTCGTCCAGGGCCGCTACAACCCGCGCTTGGCGATGCCCCGCGTCCCCTGCTCCGACGGCGCGGGCGAAGTGATCGCCGTCGGCGCGGGCGTCACCCAATGGAAGCCCGGCGACCGC
>Ga0302326_10006169_pt1 | contig 26968 bp, 24 predicted proteins | sample Palsa_T0_3_FD_202264 | JGI IMG/M metagenome (GOLD analysis project Ga0302326, IMG submission 202264) | Peat permafrost microbial communities from Stordalen Mire near Abisko, Sweden - Palsa_T0_3 | ecosystem: Environmental > Terrestrial > Soil > Palsa > Peat permafrost | place: Sweden: Abisko... | reverse complement strand
TACACAGTGCCCTTGACCCTGGAAGTCGACTCTCCGATGATCCAGACGGACTACCTGCGCATGGTTCATATGAAGGTCGACTCCGACGCTCGCGCCTGAGAAATCCGGGAGGACTGAGTTGGTTGGATTGAATTGATGCCAAGAAAATACAAAGAGAGCGCGCGGGGGCTTCCATACCGACCATCGCGGCTTCGCGTGGTTCTGGCCGATGACCAGACGATACTTCGCCACGGCCTGCGGGCAATTCTGGATGCCGAGCCCGATTTGGAAGTGATCGGTGAAGCCAGCAATATGCAGGACGCGGTCGCGCTATCGCGGCGCTTGTTGCCCGATGTGCTAATCACGGATCTCGCCTTTTCGAATGGCATCGAAGTTCAGGCTCTAAGTCAGCTGCGGCGCGAATGTGCGGGCGTGCGCGTGCTGCTGCTTACCGGCCATAGTTGCCAGGAATGCATGCGTGCCGCAATGACGGCGGGTGTCCACGGCTACATCCTCAAGCATTCGCCATTCGAGATCCTGCTTCGCGCGATCCGCTCCACGGAGTCTGAATATGAACATTCTGAACTGCCTTTGCGCGCTATAGGCAAGCAGGAGCGTTCGGCCGCGCAATCCACCAAGGCGCAGATTGCTGAAATGACGGCGCGCGAACGTCAGGTGCTGATAGGCATTGCGCTGGGATATTCCAACAAGCGAATTGCCGGGCATCTCGGGCGCAGCGTCAAGACCATTGAAAAACATCGATTCAAGATGATGCACCGGCTCAGGCTGCAGAACACGGCGGCCGCGACCCGCTTTGCGATGGACAACGGTCTGCTGCACGCCGATGACGGCGCACAGGAGCCGGGCCCGGAGCATGGGTCCGCCGAGGCCGACGCTCCGCCCGAGCAAACTGCCCGCCCGCAACCACGAACGCGCACCCGGGACTAGGTCTCTGGTCGTGAGAGGCTCCCGCCCCAGGTCGGGGTGAGGAATTTCAAGACTCTGCCTTGAGCCACGCCAACTCGCGGCGTTGGCCTTGCTCTCTTGGCTGCGGATCGCTCGCCGCTTGGGCGGCCGCAGATAACTGCGGCGCGCTCGGATAGCTTGGCCCGGGAAGTCGTTCCAGGCGCAGCGAATTCAGTACCACCAGCAGACTCGAACCGGCCATGACAGCGGCTGCCAGGATCGGCTGCAGCAGCCCGAGCACGGCACAGGTCAGAGCGACCAGGTTGTAGCCGAACGCCCATGCCAGGTTAGCGAGGATGGTGGAACGCACCGCACGCGCCCGGCCAACCACCCAGGGCAGCAACCAGAGGCCGCCGACAGGCAGCACCAGATCGGCGCTCTCGCGCGCCAGATCGGTCGCCGAGCCCACCGCGATGCCGACATCGGCCCAGGCCAGTCCGGGACCGTCATTCAGGCCGTCGCCGACCATCGCCACCGCACCGTGGCGTGCTCGGTACTGATCCAGAGCGGCCCGCTTGGCCTCCGGCAACAGGTCGGCCTGCCACTCATCCGTGCCCACCGTGGTCGCGACACGCGCGGCCGCACCGGCGTGATCGCCGCTGAGCAACATCACGCGCAGTCCCAGACCGCGCAACGCGTCGATAGTCGCGCGCGCCTCGGGTATCGGCGTGTCGTCGAACGACAGCGCGGCGCGAGTGCGCCCGACCAGAGCATTCTCGCTCCAACCGACATACACCACCGAATAGCCGCTCGCGGCCATCAGCTCGGCGCGCTCGAACAGCGCTGGCGGCAGCACCCAGCCCAACTCGCGCATCAGAGCCGCGCTACCGGCCGCGACGGACTCGCCATGCACAACGCCGCGCAACCCGCGCCCGGCCACGATCTGCACATCCTCGGCTGCGATCGGATCGAGCCCGCGCGCGCTGGCGGCCAACGCGATGGCGCGCGCCAGGCCATGCTCGGAATGCCGCTCCAATGCAGCCAGTCGGGCCAGTACCTCATCCTCCGCGACCCCATCGCTCGCAAGATCGACCAGGTGCGGCCGGCCCAGCGTGAGCGTGCCGGTCTTGTCGAAGGCGATCACCGGCGTGCAGGCCAGGGCTTCGAGCGCGCCGGGACTGCGCACCAGGCAGCCATGTCGCGCCAATTGCCCGATGCCGAGCGAATGCGCCATCGGCGCGGCGAGGCCCACCGCACAGGGACATGCCACCACCAGCACCGAGAGCGCGGTGAGCATCGCCTGATCGAGCGGCAGGCGCTGCACCCAGTAGACCAGGGTCACGCCCGCGAGGGCCAGCACGATGGGCACGAATGCACCCACCAGGCGGTCGGCGATACGCTGCGTGCGGCTCGACTGTCGTAACGCGTCACGGACCGATCGGCAGATTTGCGCCCAGCGGCTATCGCTTCCGGCGCCGCTGCTGCGGATCAGCAATGGACCGTCGAGATTGATGCTGCCCGCGAGCACAGAGGCACCGACCGCCTTCGCGATTTGCCTGCTCTCGCCAGTAATCACCGCGTCATCGGTATGCGAGCGACCTTCCACAATCAGGCCGTCGACCGGGATGCGCTCGCCCGGCTTAACCCGGATCAGCATCCCAGCACGCACCTCTCGTACCGGGCGACGATGCTCTTGTACGCCTTCGACCACCGTCGCCAATTCGCTTTCCGCGGCCAACAGTGGCGCGAGATCGCGCGATGCGCGGGCGCGCCCTGCCGCCTCAAGATACCGGCCGAGCGTGAACAGCATCAGGACCATCGAGGCGGTATCGAAATAAAGGTGGCCGCCTCCATGGAATACGGCGAGCGTGGAATAGGCATAGGCGGCAAGGCTGCCGAGGACGATGAGCGCCGAGGAGGTCAAACGGCCGCGCCGGGCCTGCGACCAGGTCTCACGCAGGAAAGGTTCGCCGAGGATCAGTACCGCCGGCGTCGCGAGCCCCCAGAGCAGCAGGTGAATCGTCGGCAGCACGCGCCGGTCGGCACCACTGAACGCCCCTGAGTACACCAGCAGGCTGAACAGCATGATGTTCATCGACAGAAAGCTGCCCATCCCGAGGCGCACCAGGAACCACGCTGCCTCCGACGCATCGCCGCTGCCGCTGTTCACCTGATGGGCGATGCAGCAGCCATAGCAGCAGAACTGGCAACCCTCACCGTTCACGGTGCGGGTAAAGCCGCGCCGGCCGACCGGCAGCAGGCAGTGGCGGCACAGTGCGTCGGGCGCTGCCGTCATGCGATATGCCAGAGGTGGTGCAAGCCATGGCCGGCCATCATCGGTAGGACGCCGCGACCGAACGTGACCAACCCCAGCGCCAGGATGAAGCCACCGGCCAGCCGCACACCGCGCTGCCGCCAGCTGGGTGCCAGCAGGCGGCCCAGGCCTCCCATCGCGAGCATGGCTGGGAAAGTGCCCAGGCCGAACGCCGCCATGGTGAGACAACCGGAGAGCACGTCAAAGGTACTCGCGGCTTGGGCTACCATGGCGTAGACCAGCGGACACGGCAGAAAGCCGTTGAGCACGCCGAAGGCAAGCGGCGCCGCATATCCGCGCTTGCCGAGCAGGCTGCGCAGCGAGATGACGAGCGTCGAGCCGCCGAATCCGCTCTTGACGCGGTGCCAGCCCCGCACGCCGAAGAAGCGCAGCGCCATGACGATCATCAGCAGCCCAGTCATCACGGCCAGAGCACGCTGCCCGGCGTCCAGCGACGCGCTGAGAAGCGGAGCTCCCGGTTCCGACCGTGATCCCAGGGATGTACAGATCGCCTGGCCCAGTCCGCCGGCAAGCCCCCCGAGGAAACAGTAGGTCGTCAGCCTGCCCGTGTTGTAGAGCAGATGCCGCACCGAGGTGGCGCTGGCGCCGCGCGCATCAGCCCCCAATGCACAGGCGAAGCCGCCGCACATGCCGATGCAATGAAAACTGCCCGCGAATCCGGCGATGAACAGCAGCGCGTAATAGGTCATGGCCGATCTTCGCCGACAAACCGCCCACCGCCGAGCGAGGCGGGTGACTGGCCGCTATTTCCTGCGCGCCAGCAGAGCGAGCCAGATAAAGAACCCGATCGTAAAGAGCGCGAAGCCGACGAACGCAACTTCCTGCTGCACGCTGGCCCGAGCAAACGAGAATCCAGTTTGCGCCCACATGGTTTGGTCCTCTTCAGCCGGTAGCGGTGCGGATCACGTTCATGGCAAGCTCAAAACCCAGGAACATCAGATTGATGATAGCGACCGTGAATATTATCTTTACGCCTAGCAATGCTTTGATCTCCGCTTGATAGACGCCAATCACCCGATCCGGCCTGGCCCGACTCCGCCCCAGTAGGTCACAATGTAGTAGCAGGCCCAGGTGAACAGGCCGAAATAGACGAACAACAACCAGACCGGAAGCACGCCTTCGTGCGCCTTGATGTAGCCACCGGCATACTCATGCAGGTCGTGCGTGCCAGGCCCTTCGTCCTCAGGCTTATGGCCGGTCAGCGTGGTCTGTGTATCGGTCATGTGCCATCTCCGCGTGATAGAAGTTGAGGGCTGCCTGGTCGGTCTCGCTCAGCGCTCCGCCCATGACCCCCCAGATGAAAATGCAGGTCGAGCCTAATCCCATCAGTATGGCCAGCGCATACGGACCCAGTACTTCGTACTCTGCCATGATCTACCCTCCTCCTCTGAGCACGTGACGTGCGAACCGGCCGGCACGGCCGGCGCTAGGGTGGCAACAGTCCATAGGCTTGCTCCGGAGTTGGAGCCTCCAATTTCGGGTTGTCCAGAGCCTGCCGATCCGCAGCCGGGATCTTCAACGGCTCCCCGCTGAGCGGGTCAGTGAAGGCGGACAACGACAGAATATAATAAGACAACGCCCAGCGATCCGCATCCGAGAACGAGTCGTGGAAGGATGGCATTGGTGTTCCGCTCAAGCCCGTGGAGATGGTCCTGTAGATGTCGGACACCGACGGGCCGGATTTGAACTGGCCGCTGGTGAGATTCGCGGGGTGCATGGTGAACCCTGAATCGTCCTTCAGCCCGGGGGCCTCTTCTCCGTCGCCTTTGCCGGTCTCGCCATGGCATTCCCAGCACTTGGCCTGGGTCCAGACCTCCTTGCCATGTGCGATCAAGGCCGGCGTAGGCGCCGGCGGCGCGGGAATATACAGCGGCTGGCCCGGCGGGGAATCGACGAAGTACTGGACGGGCTTCTTGGGATCGGTGCGATCTACCGCCAGCACGTACTTGATGTATTGGATCACGGAGAGTCGATCATCCAGCGGCAAGTCGTACCAGGGGGGCATGGCGGTGCCGCGCACCCCGCGCGTGATGGTGCGCAGCAAGTCGCCATCGCTCGGCACGGGGTCCTCGGTCAGCCTGAACTTGAATACGCCCTGGGTGAAGTTACGCGGACGCTGGTTGTACAGAAAGGTCGCGGCCGGCCCATTGCCGTCGCCTTTCACCCCGTGACAGCCGACGCAGCGACGCTCATAGACCTCTTTGCCATGCTCAATCCACTCCGCCGAGCGCGGCATGGTGATCCCGGCCGCCTGCATTTCCTGCGGCTCGAACAGATCGCGCCACTTGCCGCGGTTCATCCCCAGCTTCTGCACATAGGCGATCAGGCCCTGGACCTCTTTGGTCTCGATGACCAGCTTGACGCTGCCGCCGGCGTACTCGTTGTTGGGCGTCCAGACCACCGGGTATTTGCCCTGCGCGACCATCGGCACGAACAGCAGACCATCGGCATTGGGCGTGATCTTCACCTGCTCCTTACTGGCGAAGTCGAACAGCCTTTCGGTCATTGCATTTCGTTCGAGCGTGGTGCCCGAAGCGCTGTCTTTTACGATCTTCACCGCTTCGGACGGTGCATCGAACAGACCGGAATAGGGGTCCATGATTGAATCGGGCGTCAGCATCCGAGGATTCCAGAAATGCGCCAGATGCCACTCGTCGCCGTATTTGAGCCCCACTCGGGTCAGGTCCGGACCGATGCGCCGCGTACCGAACAGATGCGGCACGTCGTAAGCATATTCACCCGCCTCACTGACCGGTCCCCAGCGACGCGTCTCCCCGGTCACCGGCCGCACGTACTGGGAATGGCAATACCAGCAGCCCTCTCGCAGATAGACACGCCGGCCTACGTTCTCGAGCGGCGTGTAGTCGGTGGCCGAGGTCTCCATCCACTTGAGTTGACCGATATCATTGCGGATCACGGCCGTGACGTGGTTGGTGGTTGCCGAGGGTTCGAAAAAGGGCAGCACACCCTGGGTGATCAGGGCCAGGAAGAAGAAACCGACTCCGGCCACCAGTGCAACGAAGCGCGCGCTCATCTTGCGTGCCCTCCGGCCGGCAGCGCCGCCAGGCCGTTAGGTGCATGGTTTTCAGGCCTGAAGCCGATCGCCGTATCCGAGCGCTTGATCGCGGTCATCATCAGATTGATGATCAGCAGCGACATTCCAGTATCCATCGAGATCCCCGCCAGCGTGCGTACCAGCCAGTAGGCGCGCATCTGCACCACCGTATCGACCCACTCGGTGCCGTTCATCCACTGGAAGCCCTGCTGCAGACCGGCGGCGCTCAGCACCAGGCCCATGATCGAGATGCCGCTCGTGATCAGCCAGAACGACCAGTTACCGAGCTTGAACGACCACAGCTCACGCCCGCACATGCGCGGCCACAAATAGAGCAATCCGCCCATCGCCCACACGACGAAGGTGCCGAACACCGTGAGATGCGAATGTGAAATCACGAAGTCCGTGAAATGGGTTGGCTGCTGGATCGAGCGCAATGCCTCGACCGAACCCTGGAAGCAGCCGAACAGGTACATCAGCGAGCCCATGATCAGGAATTTCGCCGGCAGGTTTGGCCCGAACTCGCGCCAGCGGCCCTTCACCGTGCCGAAGAAGTTGACCAGCACGGTCCACACCGGAATGATCAGAAACATCGAGGTGATGATCGCCAGCGTCTCGGCCCAATCGGCGATCGGGCTGTAGAGATAGTGGTGAATGCCGACGAAGGGATAGAACAGCGCCAGCGACCAGAACCCGACCAGCGAGAGCTTGTGAGCATAGAGCGGATTGCGCACGCTGAGCGGTAGGAAATAGTAGATCAGCACGTAACCCGCCGGCGTGATCCATAGGCCGACGATGTAATGGATATAAAGTCCATGGAACGCGGCGCTGTTGATGCCCGAGATCGTGTAGGGCAGGATAAAACTGCCCAGCACCAGATTGAGCGAGGTCCACACGAACGCGCCGATCAGATACCACAGAGCCACGTAGAGCGATGGATCAAGCCGGCGGCCGATGGTGGTGAGAAACTGCAGCGTGGCGATAACGGTGCAGAAGAAGATCGGGATCTCGGCGAGCAAAGGCAGCTCACCCGCCTCAAGTCCGTGATTGTAGCCGAGTGGCAACGAGAACAGTCCGGCCGCCAGGAACAGGTTCCATACCCAGGCGACCAGCACGCCGTAGCGATTGAACGCCACCCGCACGCCGCACAGGCGCGGCACCAGGTAATAGCATTCCCCGATGAACAGGCCCGAGAAGGCGCCCATGATGACGCCATTGACATGCACCGGGCGCAGTCGCCCGAAGGTCAACGCCAGATGTGTCCCAAGATAATCCGGGTAATCGAACAGCCCGGAGATGAACGCTCCGACCGTGGGCGCGACCATCAGCCAGAACATGCCCCAGTAGAGCCACGCCCGCACCACCGGCCAGTCGACCAGTGCATCCAGGTCGAGTCCCGCGTACGGACCATGCAATGCGTCTGCTGTGGTCGGTGTCGTTTCTTCTGCCATTGGCGCTCACCCCATGATTCGATCTATCTGCCCTTTGGCGAATCAGCCGGGCCTCTATTCCGGAGAATTCGCAGCGGACGCCGCTCTTAGCAGTGGTTTTGACATCGTCGCACCTCGACCCGTTGCGGTGAGTGAAATCGCGGCGCGGTGTCTTTCTACTTGGGCTGGAGCTGGATGTCGGCGGTCACGGTCTTGCCTGCTGCCACCGTGACCGGCATTGATTTCTCACCCGCGGCTTCCTGCCACGCCACAAGAGTGTAGGTACCGGGCGGTACATCCTTGATCGTGAATTTCCCGTCGTCACCAGTGGTCGCAAAGTAGGGATGATCGAACTCCCAGATCCATGCGCGCATCCATTCATGCGCATCGCATTTGACTTTGATGAGTTCCGGGGTTGCGGGCAACGGCTTGGTTACCGAGAACCCCTTATAAGGCAGTGCAATATTGTAAATGGTGGCATTGGTTTCGGCGTTTTGCGGATGTGTGTTGTGCAGAACCGGATCTTCGGAGGAGATCGTGATTTGCTGGCCGACGGTTGCAGCTTGCACCCGCGGCTTGAACATGCAGTGGGTGTTCACCAGAGAAATGGCAACGGGTTCGGTCGGGAGTGCCTTGCCCTTGGTGATGTCCTTCAGGTACACCTCGACGTTTTGCACTCCGCCATCCTTGCCGATTACATACACGGGATTCGGTATTGACTCACCGCAATAGTCCTGGTTCTTGGTGACCACGATGGGAGCGATGGTGGGCGCCGGGCCGGCGAGCTTTACCACCCCCTCAATAGTGCCTCCATTGGAGACCGGAACCACCGTATACGAGTCTGCCAGAGCCAGCTGAGCCAGCAGCAAGGTGCCGCCTACGAGCGCCACCGTGCGCGACAGAATGCGCGGCGTGAGGCAGGCCTTCGGCAGGTCTGGTCCAGCGGCAAATTCCATCACTATCCCCCCCTTAATGTGATTTCCAATGAGCTGCATCGCTAGTCACTTTCTGAAATTAGCACATGAATCAAGCGGCAGCAGCGGCACGATGCATCGCGTGCGAAGTTGTCGCAATGGGTAAATGTACCCATGAATTCGGCAGTTACGTAAAACTGCCCAGCTGCTGCCTGCCGCGGCCGGCTTGCCTGAATAATGTTTCATTGCGGGAACTCGTCGATGGGCTTGTTCGGCGCCCCGGTCAGGTTCTTCGGGTAGGTCGGACTCAGGCTCTGTATGAAATGCACCAGATCCCAGGCCTCTGCGGGGCTGATCGAGTCGGCGAATGAAGGCATCGGAGTGCCATTCAGGCCGCCAATGAATACTCGGTATATCGCAGGTCCGGTGTCACCGCACTTGATGTGGCCTTCGGTGAGGTCATACGGCACGATCGGGTTGCCCCAATCATCCGTCAGATCATCTGCCGACTCACCATCGCCTTCAGCGCCATCACCATGGCATTGCGCGCAGTTGTACTTTTCATATACTTCCGCGCCGCGTTTTACCGATTCGGCGTTGTACGGTGGCTCGGGCGGAATAGTAATCGCCGGCTCAGGCTTCTCGGTCGCAAAGCGCGGCGAGAAAGTCTTGATGTAGGCGACCACATCGAGCCTTTGCTGGTGGTTCAACGTCGTACGAAGGCTTGACATGGACGTGCCGTACAGACCCGTGATCAAGACTCTTTCGAGGTCGCCGTCCGTCGGCAACGAGCCCGACGGCGTGGTGCGCCACTTGTATGTGCCCTGCCGGAAATCGCGCGGCACCGGTGTCGTGTCTTGGCTGAAGTGACCCTGGCCGTCGCCCTTTTCTCCATGGCAGAGGACGCAATATTGCTCGTAGATGGGCTTGCCCCGGGTCGCGTCTCCCACCTCCTGTGCGCGAGCGTTACCCGCCACTAGCAACAGCGTGACCAGAGGCGAGAGGACTGTCGCTATGCGAGTAGCCATTGCATCATCCCGAGCCACAAACCGATAGCCAAATTGCCGAAAATGGCGGCCAAGATCGTTGAGCTCGCGGCAGCCCTACTTGGTGGAGATATATTCAACTAAAGCGGCGATCTCATCATCGGTCAATTTTTCGGTGACGTGGTGCATGACTTTGTTTTCCCGCAGCCCACTGCGGTACTGGACCATTTCCAGCACAAAATAGTCTCGATGCTGGCCGGCGATGCGTGGCTGGGTGTTGACTCCCTCGCCGCTGTGACCGTGGCACACAGTGCAAGCCTCAATGTCACGCTCCGGCGACCCGTTTTCGTACAGCACCTTGCCTTTGTCAGCTAGCGCGGGATTGCTCGACCCCTTGCCTTGCACAGCGGGTTGGCTCGAGAAGTACAGTGCGACGCCTTTGATTTGCTCATCCGTAAGAGCCCGGGCTATCCCCCACATGAAGGCTCGCGCGTGCGGATCGCTACGACCGCGCTGCCTGAATAGCCTCAGCTCGCTCTCGATGTAGCCGGGTACCTGCCCAGCCAGAATCGGGAACAGCGGCGAGATGCTGACTCCATTAAAACCATGGCACTTGGAGCACGCGTTGCTGACCAGCTGCATGGCGTCCAAGGCCGATGGATCCGGCGGCACGACCACGGCTGCCGCCTGTGCATCACGAACGGCTGCGCTCGCGAGTGCGATCGCGGCGACGATGAGCGAGGTTACTGCCGCCCTTCTCATTAGAAGTCCATCCATAGGCCGATATCAAAGGTATTGTTGTTCGATGCCCGGGGATTGGTCGCGTTGAGAAGAATGAACGGGTTCTGGTTGTTCTTGACGACGTTGTAGATGTTGTACTGCATAATGAACCTGATGTTGAACCAGGGCAGGTAGTCGAGCTCCAAAACCTCGTATTGGTTGCCCGGTGAGCCGTTACCTCCATAGACGAGGGCATCGGCGGTACCGGTAGTGCGCACGAAGTTGACCAGCGCGCCATAGTGACGATTGTGGAAGTAGGTTGCCGTCACGTTCCATTCATCGAGATGATTTGTCGAGTTACTGTAAAACATCGGCACCAGCCCGGGATCGTACTCTGCATTTTCGTGCGTGTAGCGGCCCAGGAAGCTAAAAATATTGTGTTGACCAATGTATTGGTACTGCCAGTCATAACTGATGTCCAGATAGCGGTTGACAAATCCAGGGTCGAGTGTTTGCCCCGCAACGAGGCTCGGCGTGAACCTCGAGTACATGCCGGAGAGGCCAATCGAAGCCGAGTTGTAGCCCCAGTCGCGCTCGTACGCAGCTCGCCAATACGGAGCCCAGCCCTCGACGACGCCGCCTCCCACGGCGAGGTTGGTGCTATCGAGCGTGCTGGTCAGACTGCCAGACACCGCTGCGTGATAGATCGATGCTCCGAGGTACAGTGAATCCTTGTACCAAACGTAGACAGTGGGCCCGGCTGTCAACCCACCAAGGCCCTCAAAGAACGGCGAACTCAGGCCGGCGCCACCGGCTCCCCCGGCACTCCAGAGGGACTGGTTCGAGAAGTCGAGGGTCGGATACGCGGCAACCGAGTTCCAGACATCCTGGTTGCCCGGATTGTTGTTGAACATCACACCCCAGACCCAATCATTGTTTTGAGTATGGTTAACATATCTGATTTCGGTGTTATCGACGCCGAACGTCCCCGAGGGCTGATCGTAGGTCATCTGCAAAAAGCCACCGACCTGGTCTGAGATTGCCCCGCCGGCAATGAGGCTGAACTGCTGTGGAAATTCGAGGTTTTCGCTTTGCGCTTTGGCGCCGGGCACCGCGCTATCGGGCGGCGCGCGGTCGTAATGATTGTAGGTGGCCTGGAATAGAATTCCTAACCCCGGTAGGTCCGAGAGCCATACCGTGTTCTTCTTGTGCTCGTCGATGTCCGAGACCAGCGGCGGCCTGGTCGTCAGCGTGTAACCATTGAGCTTGAAGCGCCGGCCGAATGGCGTGAGCTCGGGGGGTACGGTATGGCAGGCCTCGCAGGCCAACCCGGTCTGTCGGGCGAAAGGCGGCACAGCCTTTGCCGGCGTCGAAACCAGCATCAGCGCTGATCCGCCGAGGACCAACGTCGCCAGGACGCCGAGGCTGGATAACCTCACAGCAGCCAACCCGGACCTGAGCTCGCGTCGGTCATCTTGGTGTCCCCTTCGCCCGCACTAGTCTTGGTTCTTGAGTGATTCTCAACGCGCGTTGGAGACTGCATCGCGATTGGTTCTGTAGCAATGGGGATTTGTACCCACACATTTGGTGACCAGGCCGGAGCCCCGCTACCTACTTCGAGTTGCCAGTGCGGCAGGCCTCGCGGCACGCCCGTACCGGCCCGGCGCAATGGCTCATTGGTTTTGAATAAGAGACTCGCTGATCCGCGGGTTGCGGCTGTTGGCCTTCGTTGGCGAACCCGTCAATCGCCGGTGAGCTGTAACTTTACTTGAGAAATGGTCTGATCTTGGGCTTTCCCAGTCGTTTCTCCAGCGCTGCGGACAACGTGGCCCAGTGGCTTCCGCCATAGACCACCAAAACCGCATGCCTTTCGGCCAACTGATGTTCGATCAGCCCCAGTAGATGCCGATCGCGCGTTATCATGTCGACGCCGGATTGCTGCCCGTGTCGCGTTGTATCACCGACATCGATTCGCAGCGGAAACTCGTGATCGCCCACGAGGTCAACACCATAGGTGTCCCGATATCGCTGCCTGAACTCATCCAGCGCGGGAGCGTCCAGGTTCCATCCGCCGCGATCCAAAGGTAGTTTCAAAGCCTGCGCTGCCTGCGGGTAGTCCTTGGCCAGGCTTCCGGCCGACGTGTCGGGTATATCGCCGGATCGCAGCGCCTGTGAGAACTCGCCAAGCAACGCGCTGAACGCAATATCAGCGTCGGTGAACCCCTTCGCCTTGAGTACTTGAATCTGCTCTTCTCGAGTCGGTTCGCCGCCGAGGAACGGAATTCCCCGTAACAGGGCAACGGATGCCGCATACATGGACTCTCCCCGAGCAAACTCGTCTGCGTCGGGAGCACCATACCGATGGGCTTCCGCCACGAGGGGCGGCGGATTCTCGCCCATTGCGGTTGGGAAGCCTTCCACGATGACGACGTTGGGCTGGATTTTGGCGAACCCCTCATCAACTGCCCGCATTGTCGGAGCATTGGGGCGAAAGGCGTGATGCGCACCGACGAACACCAGTCGCTCCGCTCCTTTCCGGTAACTGGCGACAAATGGAACTCCGACCGCGCAGTCGCGGGGACACCAAGGCTCTGTCTTCCGCTCCAGTTCCAATGACGAGGGCAGAATGCGGTCCTCACTTGGCAATGGGAAGGGTGTCGCGGCGTAGACCGAGACTTCCATCGCCATCCCCAGAAAGGCGCCCCACAGTCGTTTTTTTCTCATCCCAATCTCTGCCGATGTTGAGCATCGCAGCGAGCCCGTTAGACCTGCCCGCCCGCAATTGAAAGGGCTAGGGGTCCGAACCAGCGCCGGAGAAGATTTCGACCACCTCGTACATTCCAGGCTCGAACCTCGCGATTGCGAGCGCCTGCTGCAAATACGGCAACGGTGCTGGATTCTCGCGCATCGCTTGGTAGTCTTCGACACTGCGCCATTGTGCGTACATCGTGACCTTCGTCCCATCAAGGCCCCGATGCAGGCTGCTTGAAATAAAGCCTGGCGCATGGCGTACGGAGGTTTCGGTCGCACGGGCCAACAGTTCGAGGAGTTGTTGCTGATTGTCGGGTTCAACGGTGAAGACGTTGATCAGTGTGACAAGTTCGCGGCTCAGAGTGATCGTCGTCATAAGCGGATTCGAACAAAGTGGTTGCTGTATGGATAGCCTTATCGGACGGTCAGCTCTCACGAGACGACTGACGGTTATAGCGCTCGGCTACTGGCCGGGCGCTGCCCGGCGTGGCCAGGACCGGCTCCATAGACCGGTCGTGACCTCAAGCCGCCGGAAACGACCGGCCGCTTCCGAGCAAAGCACCTGGCGCAAGTGCGCTGAAGGAATTCGATTCCTTGCGAAGCGACTCTCCTGCCTTGCAACTAGCCCGTTGGGCGTTGCTTATCGAGATGAACTATTGCTGTCTCACCGTACCCCTGGGACGATGAAACAACCGCCTCCAGAACTTAAACTCGCACACAGCCGCGGCGACGATCAAGAGTGCGCCAAATAGTGTCCCGGCAGCACTTATGCCGGACAGGAACAGAATCATCGCCGCCACAATTAACGCCGCACTGGTCAGATGGTATTTCATTGCAGATCTCGTATGGGAAGGTTGTGGGAACTGGCTTGACTCTGCATCGGTTCAGTTTACTACGAGCCGGGAGTGGCAGCTAAACGGCGGCCAATTCGTAATCGCCTCCGGCGGGGGGATTAGAATGAGCATCGGTTTTATGGTAACCATCTGGTGTTCAACACAATGGTCGCGGGTGCGGTTGCTTCGTCGAAGACGGCGGCCACGATACATCGGGCGCGGTGCCGAAGGTTCGGGTACCGCTGATCGCTGCCGCGCCTGGTAGTGTAGTTCCACAGCCCCGCTCGCGGAACGAGGAAATCACGTCGCTAATCCTGGAGGCCGCACAGCGGGCCTAATTCGTAGCCGGTCTTGGGGGGCTGCTGACTTCCTACCGCGGGGCTATTATCGCTCTAAAGCATATTATGGGTGTAAGAGCGATGCCGAATATGTCATTGGCGGATCTTCGAATTGGTGCGTTCGTTGAACTCGTTAGCAGCGACCACATCGCGCCGGGCGCCGGTGCAGCGGGGGCGGTCACGCTGGCCCTGGCGGCTGCTTGCGGAGCCAAAGCCGTCTCGGTGAGCTTGAGACACGCACCTGATGATCCATGTCTGTCGATGGCACTCACTCGCCTCAAGAAGCTCCGCGATTGCGCGTTGCGGGGCGCCGATACAGATGCTCAAGCGTTTACAAACTTCCTCCGCCACCGAAGCGACAATAGCGCGCGAGAGTTGGCAGAGACGGGTGAGGCGATCGACCATCTCGTCGACGCACTGTCCTTGATTATCGAAGAGGTCGAGTCGCATATCAGAGCGAACATGGCAGGTGATCTGGTTGCCGCAAAGGCGTTAGCGACGGCGGTACGAACCATTCAGGCTGCGGATGAAGCAGAAGCGAGAGGCGCGCAACGCGCCATCGACGAGCGTGCTCGCTAATACTGCCTGTCTTCTTGCTCACGAACCGAGTCGGGAAAAATGTCCGCCCGAACACGAACGAGAAGGGTTATACGGTGGCCCGCGCCCAGGAGCGGCTCTGCGTTATCCTGGCATACGATAAAAACATGATTCCCAACGTAGTCGCAGAGGTTTATTGGCAGGCCGAGTTATCGGCCTTTTTCCCCTAATCTGAAGCTCCTCATACCGTTCGACGATTGTGCGCTGCCAAGGCCTCCGGCTTTGACCCGCCCCGCGCGCTCAGCGCGGCAGTAGCATAAACTGCAGGTCAATGAGCCATGGGTCGACTTCCCTTGGACATCCTTAAATGGGAGGGCAGCGCCCGCGCAATCCGCATTGGGACCGCTGTGATTCGGAGTCTTCAGAACTTGGGCCTGCTGTGCCTCTTGGCGTTCACTGTCTTAGGCAGTACGCCAAGTCGCGCGGATGAGCCAGCCTGCGCAACGGCTCCGGCCTGGACGCCGTGCCAATTATTCCCGCCTGGGCCATCGATCGCAGATCACAGCGGCAATCACGACCACGAGTTCTTCTGGGTCCTTTTCAACGCCTACGCGGATGAATGGAATCGGATGCCGCCGGCGGATCCAGATGCGCCACCGACGCGGCGCCCGGAAGCCGAGGTCCCGCCGGTGCCGATGACGAGTCCGCCAATGCCGTTCACGGACTGGCCGATCGGTGCGACGCAGGTCATTGGCGGCGCGACGCCGAATTCGGTGGACAGTCCTCTCATGGAGGCACTGATCGGGGGAACGCCAATCGGCAAACCGCTCGAGGACGCGCATGTCCAGATCTATGGCTGGATCGACGCCGGCGGTAACGTCAGCAGCGCGACCCACGGCTTTGGCGGCAATGCGCCGGTCGCCGACTCCTTCACCCAAAACGCGGTGCAACTCGATCAGGCCGTCGTCTACATCGAGCGCGTGCCCGACACGGTGCAGAAAACGCGCGTCGACTGGGGCTTCCGTTTCGCGCCCATGTACGGGGAGAACTATCGCTACACTACCGCGCTCGGCTTTTTCAGCAACCAACTCGTCAATCAAAATCGGTTCAACGGTTTCGACATGCCGATGGCCTACGGAGAAGTCTTCGTCCCGTTCGTCGCGGACGGTTTGCTATTCCGTTTCGGCCGCTACATCACCTTGCCCGACATCGAGGCCCAGCTCGCGCCAAACGACTATCTCTACACGCGATCGATCACTTATTCCGTCGACAACTACAGCACGATCGGGGTCAACGGGAGCCTGAAGATCAACAGGAACTGGCTGCTGCAGGCGGCCATTGGCGGCGGCACCGAAACCGTGCCATGGAATGCGCGGTCGATCAGCATTCCCGGCTACAACGGCCCGCGAGATCCCGGCGCTCAGCCGTCCCTATCGGGTTGCGTCCAGTACCAGACCGATTCAAGCCACGACGCGGTCTATCTCTGCGTCGACGATCTGAACAACGCCCGATGGGGCTACAACAACCTGAACTGGTACGGCGGCACGTACTATCACAAGTTCAACGAGCAGGTTCATGTCGCGTTCGAAGGCTATTACATGTATCAACGCGACGTGTGGAACAAAGCTTACAACGGCCCCGGCTACGTCAACAATCCGATCAATCCCTATTTCGGCACGCCCTGGTACGGCATGGCGAACCCGCCGCGGCAGGCGATCTGCAATACCGTAGCGCCAACCTGCACCGCCAACGAATACGGCCTGCTCGCCTTCTGGAACTATCGCATCGGCACGTTCGACAATCTCACACTGCGCACCGAGTTCTACGATGACATGAAGGGCCAGCGCACGGGCTACGCCACGCGCTACGTCGACATCGCGGCCGGCTGGCAGCATTGGATTGGCCCGCAGGTCGAGATTCGGCCCGAGATCGGCTACTACCGGGCGCCCGATGTCGCGGCGTTCGACAATGGCACCGCTCGACGCCTCTGGTTCTTCGGCGGAGACATAGTTTGGCATTTCTGAAAGGAATCGTGCGACGCGGATCGGCACGTAATGCGAGCCGCGCCACTGTTCGCCGCAAGCGCTCCGCGCACGTCGCAGATAATCGCGGGCCCCAAGTGAACGAGCCATGCCGCGATTCGTGGCACGTACCATTCGGCGGCCAAGCGCTCGAAATTTCGCGGATCGCCCACAGCAGTCCCAACGAGCTGCTTGCGGCTTAGCTGTTCGGATGTGAAACTCGTACATCGGGACGGGGATATAAGACCAAATCGATGAGCCTGCGGAATCTCGATTGGAATAAAATCTTTGAATTCGCGTGGCGGATTCTTGTATTCGTCGTCGCCATCGGCATCATCATTGTCGTATCGACGAATTGGACGCGCTGGGAGGGTGGCACAGGGTGGCAGAGGACGAACGACGCGTACCTGCAAGCGGATTTGACGCCCATATCCGCGAAGGTTGCCGGCTACGTGCGCGAGCTTCCGATACAAGACTACGAACGTGTGCGCAAAGGACAGGTCCTCGCCCAATTGGTCGAGGATGATTACCGCGCCGCCGTGGCGCAGGCTGAAGCGGGCGTCGCAACCGCGATGGCGCAAGCTCAGGCGTTGAGGGCGCAACACGAGCTGCAGCTCGCGAACGTCGAAGCGGCACGTGCCGTAGTGGTATCCACGATCGCGTCTTCCGAGCAGAATGACCGCGACCTTGCGAGGCAGCGTCGTCTTCTCGAGACGGGCTCTTCTTCCACCGAGGCGAGCGAAAAGCTGGCCACTGCACACGCTCAACTCGAAGCGCAACTCATGCAAAGCCGGGCGCAGGCACTTGCCGCCGAGCGCCAACTCCCGGTCCTTGAAGCGCAGCTCTTACAGAGTGAGGCGGCGATCGCCGCGCAGCGCGCGGCACTCGATGCCGCCAAGCTCAATCTTGGCTACACGACGATCACGGCGACCCAGGACGGCGTGATCGGACAGCGACAGGTGAAACCCGGACAGTTGGTCGGTGTGGGCAGCCAGATCACGACCCTCACGCCTTTGCCGCAGGTGTGGGTGATCGCAAACTATAAGGAAACGCAGCTGACACACATGGCGGTCGGACAAAAGGCGCAAATCACTGTCGATACCTTTCCGGGACATACGCTGCATGGACATTTGCTGGCGTTCGCTCCGGCATCGGGCGCCGAGTTCGCGCTGCTGCCGCCTGACAACGCGACCGGCAATTTCACCAAGGTCGTGCAGCGCATCGCCGTGAAGATTGCCATCGACGATGCGGACGGTCTGGCTGATCGACTGGTGCCCGGTATGTCTGTCGAAGCCGCCATCGACGCCCGAGACGGCCGGCGCTAATGAACGCGATTGCACCTGCTCCCGGTTCTGGTCTGTTCGCGCCGACGCTGCCCTCGCCCCCGACTTCGATTCCGTGGCTGGGGCTGGTCGCGGTGCTCATGGGTACATTCATATCGACATTGAATGGGCGGCTGTCGACCTTCGGTCTTGCCGACATCCGCGGCGCCGTGGGCGCCGGATTCGACGAGGGGGCATGGATCACCACGGCGCAAACCGTCGCACAGATGTTCATTACACTTGCGGCCATCTGGATGGGTGCCGCCTACGGCGCGCGCCGCGTTTTGATCGGTGCCTCCATCGCATTTGCGGTCATCTCCTTGCTGACCCCGTACTCGGCGAACCTGCCGATGCTGTTGACGATGCAGTTTTTGGGCGGACTGGCCTCGGGGTGCTTCATACCGCTCACTTTGAGTTTCATATTGCTGAACGTGCCGCCAAAATATTGGGCTTTCGGCATCGCGCTTTATGCACTCAATCTCGAGTTGTCACTCAACATATCGGCCTCTCTCGAGGGCTGGTACGTGGAGCACCACTCGTGGCGATGGATCTTCTGGCAGAATGTGCCGCTGGCCCTGATCATGTCGCTGTGTCTGCGACGTGGTATGGCCATCAAACCGATCACCGTACGTCCACCGACGGACGTATTCGCTCTGCTGGCGGGCGGGACGGGACTGGCGTTGATCTATGCGGCCCTCGATCAGGGCAATCGGCTCGACTGGCTCAACTCGGGAGTCGTGTGGGGGTTGCTATCTGCCGGAACATTGGTGCTCGTCGCCTTTGTGGTCCATGCGTCGCGCATCGCTCGACCGCTGTTGAATCTCAAAGTCATCTTCCGCCCGCCCATGCCGGGTCTGTTTCTCCTGATCGCGTTCCTTCGACTCACGATCCTTGCTACGGCCTATTTGATTCCCCTGTTTTTGGGCTCGGTGCGCGGCTATCGCGCCCTGGAGGTCGGTCAAACGCTCATCTGGATCGCAGTGCCGCAGCTCATTTGCTGTCCGCTCGCGGCGTTGATGCTGCGCCGATCGGACCCCAGGCTCGTGGCCTCGATCGGTTTCATTTTCATCAGCGTTGCCTGTCTGATGGTCGCCTACAACCTGACTCCGATCTGGGGATCGGACCAGTTTCTACCCTCCCAACTGCTGCAGGCCGTCGGGCAAAGCTTTGCGCTGTCCGGCGTTGTATTCTTCGGAGTGCTGCACCTGAGGCCCCAGGATGCGCTGACGTTCGGCGCCGTGCTGCAAACAGCCAGGCTAATGGGCGGGGAGATCGGCACGGCATTGGTGAGTACTCTGGCTCGGGTGCGCGGACAGGTGGCATCGAACCTGATCGGCCAGCACGTACAGCTGGGCGATGCTCGGGTCATCGAGCGCGTGAGCGCGTATGGCGCCGCGACGACGCGGGTCATAGACCCGATCGGCGCCCTGAGCCGCGGCCAGCAGGTGTTGGGAAATGTCGTGCGATCTGCGGCGACCACCCAGGCGGTCATCGATGGGTTCGTCGTGATCGGCGCTCTGACGGTGGGGGCGTTGCTGTTCCTGGTATTGAGAAGCGCTGCCCCTGAGGGACCGGCGTCCGCACCGCCGCTGTTTCGCGTGCGCGGGCCGAATCCGCCATGATGCGAGCGTGCCGTATCGTTGCGATCGGCACAGTCATCGTAGCGCTGCTCGCAGCGTGCCGGGTGGGCCCCAACTATCACGCCCCCGCGCTGCCGGCGGGCGCCGAGGCGCCCCTGACGTCCTTGAATACCTCCGCCGAGACGCCCACGCCTGCCCCGGATGCGTGGTGGCGCCTGTACGATGACTCACGGCTCGACGCGCTGGTGCAGGAGGCGCTTGCAGCAAACCGCACCCTCGCCGCGGCCGATGCGAATTTCGCTGCGGCTCGGGCGGCGGTGTCGGCGGCGCAGGTCAATCGATATCCCTCGACGGCGGCGTTCGCGGGCGGTCTGTATGGGCGCGATGCCGTCACGGATGAGATCCTGGAACTCGGCGGACATCGCCCGCAAACGATCTGGCTGCTCGAGGACCTCGTTCAAGCCGCATACGAGGTCGACCTGTTCGGTCGCGTGCACCGCGCGATCGAAGTAGCGAATGCCAACGCAGACTCGGTGGCCGCGACACGCGACAGTGTGCGGGTAGTGGTGGCTGCGGAAACCGCGCGCGCCTATGCTGCAGTTTGCGCACTCGGAGAAGAACTCGACGTTGCACGCCACTCCCTCGCGGTCGTATCCCGCGAGGCCGATATCACCGTGCGGCGGCACGAGGCTGGAGCGAATTCCGAATTCGATGTCACGCGGGCCCAGGCGTTGGTAGCGCAGGTCCGATCGGGTATTCCGGAACTCGAGGGCCAACGGCGAGCGGCACTGTTCGAGCTGACCGCGCTTCTCGGCCGCACTCCTGTCCAGGCGCCCGATGATCTGCAGGGGTGCGTGACACCGCCGCGCCTCGTCGCACTTATCCCGGTGGGTGATGGGTCGGCACTTATCAAGCGCCGGCCGGATGTGCGCCAGGCTGAGCGTCGACTGGCGAGCGCGACCGCCGAGATCGGCGTGGCGACGGCCGACCTGTATCCCACTATCCGCTTGGTCGGGCTTTACGGTGGCGCGGCAACTGAACTGCCCCAGCTCAACACCAATATCGGTCGGACCTGGGGCATCGGCCCTACGATCAGCTGGTCGTTCCCCAATCTGGCCGGACCCCGCGCGCGCGTACGGCAAGCCAAGGCCGCGCAAGCGGCTGCGCTGGCGTCGTTTGATTCCGTGGTGCTCACCGCTCTCAAGGAGATCGAGCAGGCACTCACGTTGTACAGTGCGGCGCTCGAGAATCGACAGTCGCTCGGCGACGCGCGGGACAAGGTGGATGCAGCCTATGGCATGGCACACGATCAATTCCTCGCCGGCTCATTAAGCGCCCTCGATCTGCTCACCACGGAACAATCGTTGGTTGCAGTCGATGCGGCGGTCGCCGCATCCGATGCCACGTTGGTCCAAGACCAGATCGCCGTGTTCAAAGCGCTGGGCGGCGGTTGGCGTAGTGATAGCCAACACAGCCCCTGAAGGCGATATGAAAGCTCGCATTTTGCACCTTGATCGTTGCCTCATGGATTCGATTGGTGCGGCCCGAGGCAATCACCGCGAGGCAAGCCATGACGTGGCAGAAGCCTTCCGCAAGGAGTATGGGAGATGAAATACAGGAAACTGGGGAATACCGGACTCATCGTGAGCGAAGTGGCGCTTGGCACGATGCAGTTCGGGGGCAAGATGAACATGGGCAACCTCGGTCAGGAGGACACAACGCGAATGGTGAAGCTAGCCCTCGACAGGGGCATTAACTTCATTGATACCGCGGACGTGTACAGCCTCGGGGAGAGCGAGACTCTGGTGGGTAATGCGTTGAAGGGCGTGAGGGCCGAGATCGTCCTGGCCACCAAAGTGCGGCTCCCCATGAGCGAAAATCTCAACCGAAGCGGGGCGACCCGGGTGAACATCATGCGCGAAGTGGAGGGCAGTCTGGAACGGCTGCAGACCGATTACATCGATCTCTACCAGGTGCATGGATGGGACAGCAACACCCCGCTCGAGGAGACACTGCGCACGCTCGATGATGTTGTGCGCCAGGGGAAAGCGCGCTATATCGGGCTCTCCAACTTCATGTCATGGCAGGCCGCCACTGCCGTGATGCTGCAGGAGCGCCTGGGGTTGGAAAAATACGTGACAGCGCAGATGCACTACAGCCTCGTCGGCCGGGGTCTCGAATACGAGTTCCAATCGTTCGCCGAGTACTACAACATAGGGATCCTGGTTTGGAGCCCGCTTGCCGGCGGCTTCCTTTCAGGCAAGTACAGCCGCGACAACCCTGCTCCTGCCGGCACACGATTCGCGGAGGCCGGTTCGTTCGTGCCCTTCGACAAGGAGATGGGCTACCGCGTGGTGGAAGCGCTGAAGGAGGTGGCCGGTCGGCATGGTGTAAGTCCAGCCCGTGCGGCGCTGTCGTGGGCGCTGGGCCGGGCGGCCGTCAGCAGCGTGATCGTCGGCGCCCGAAAGGCTGAACAACTGGAAGATAACATCGCTGCCGTAGACCTTCGGCTTTCCGATGAGGACGTCCGGCTCCTGGATGCGGCGTCGGATCCGGGCGTTCCGTACCCGAAGTGGATGGTGCTTCAGCTCGACACCGCGGAAGACCCGCGTTCGAGGGCCCTGTATCCTGAGCGCTATGTAGATGGCGGCCCCTGGACGGATCGCCGCGGAACCCGGTGGTCGGCCTAAGAGCGCTCGCCAGAGGACCATTAGCCATGAATGCGATCACAGCAGAATCGAGCAAACTCGGATTTATCGGCATCGGCTACATGGGCCGGCCGATTGCGCAGAGGTTGCTTGAATCCGGCTTCAAGGTGGCCGCTTACGACCGGCACCGCACCAAGGCGGAGGAGCTGATTCGATACGGCGGCACGGTCGCGGAAAGCGTGGCGACACTTTCCTCCAGTTGCGACGTCGTGTTGTCGTGCCTTGCGAGCGATGAAGCTGTTCTTAACGTCTATGGAGGAACAGATGGTGTGTTCGCCAACGCGCGTCGCGGCGCACTGGTGATCGACCTGAGCACGGTGAATCCGAAGACCTCGCAGGAACTCTCCAGACTAGGCTCAGAGCGTGGAGTCCACGTCCTCGACGTGACCATGTCGGGGAGTACACCGGTAGCCGAGCAGGGAGCGCTGACCCTGTTCGGGGGAGGGGACCAGGGATGCTTCGCTGCCGCCGAGTCAATTTTTAGAGTAATCGCCCGAAAGTATTTTTATCTGGGGCCGAGCGGTTCCGGAGCAACCATGAAGCTTGTCGTGAACAGCCTGTTGGGAATCGGGATGCAGGCGATTGCCGAGGCGGTTGCACTAGGTGAGAAGGCTGGGCTCGATCGCACCCGTTTGCTGGGCGTTCTTTCAGAAACTGCGGTGGTCGCTGCTGCACATGTAGGCAAGCTGGAAAGAGCGCTGAAGAACGACTACAGCCCGCAATTTCCGCTGCGGTTGATGAACAAGGATTTTGGGCTGATTCTCAACCTTGCAGCCGCGGTCGGGGCCGAGATGCCCGCGACACGAGCGGCTTTCCAGGTCAATGCGGCGCAATCGGCGCAAGGACAGGAGCAAGATTTCTCGGCAGTTATTCTGGAGATGGAACAGCAAGCTCATTTGGATTCGGCGGACAATGGGCGGACTCGCGTCGACATCGCTGCAACGGAAAAGTAGCCTTAGTTGAATGAATTCACGCCTGCATTGGTCGTGGCAAGGCGTGAAAGGCTTTCTGACGCAAAGCTGGGCCTAACACCCAACCTAAGCCGAGTACTCGAGAGTGTTGCCACAACGCGAGAGCTGCTGCTTTCAACCCGGTCGCGATGATGCCTTTACCTCCGGACTGGATCCATTCGAGTGGATTGGCAAGCAACACCTCGCTGGGCTTTTCAGAACTTGAACAGCACTGCCAGCAGTCCTGCCACGATGCCCACGACCAAGACGACCAGCGATATCATCACCAACACGCGAATCGACAACACTTTTCCCGTCATGGCGAGTGACGGCAGGCTGACGGGCGGCAGAGTCATCATTAGCGCCGCGGCAGGGCCCGCCCCCACGCCCAAAGCCAGCATGGCCTGGACGATGGGCACTTCCCCTGCGGTGGGGATGACGAACAGCAGCCCGACCGCCGACATCAGGGCAATCCACCCCAGATCGTTGCCGAGCGCGGGACCTGCGATCGGAAACAGCCACGCACGGGTGGCACCCAGAATCAGCACCAGCACCAGGTATTCCGGGATGAGTCCGATCACCAGGCGTGCAAATCGGGCGAACCAACCCTTGATCGATGGGCTTTCGGGCGCGGATTCGGCGATTGCCTGACTCAGCTGCGTGCGCAGCGAGGCAATGTCACCCGGTCCGGACAGTCGGCTGATCAGGTACCCGGTGCCGAATACCAGCGGTATGCCCAGCGCCAGGCGCAGCGCCGACCAATTCCAGCCCAGCACGAATCCCATGAATACCAGAGCCGCCGGATTCAGGACTGTGTTACCAAGCCAGAACGCAGTCGCCGCGGCTGCGGACGCGTTCGCGCGTCGCAATCCAATCACCACCGGCGCCGCGCAACAGGTGCACATCATGCCGGGGATCGCCAACAGACCCCCAAGGGCCATGCTGCGAAAACTCGCCTGGCCCAGCACCCTGGCAATCCATGCTCGGGGCGCAAACTCCTGCAGCGCGGACCCCAGCAGTAGCCCCAGAACCATCGCTTGCCAGATGGCCTTCCCATAGGCCAGCGCGTAGTCGACCGCCGCCTGCCACGACGGCGCCGGGGCCTGAGCGGCCGTGCCCATCAGCATCGATTTGCCGATGGAGTGGTTGGCCGATGCGAGGAATGCCTTGTGGTAGTACGGTATCCACTTCACATAGAAAAGACCCGCGATCGCGACAATCAGCAGGATCGTCACGCGCGTGGCCGGGGTCAATCGCCTATCGTAGAGAGGCACCGGTGCCGCGTGTTCACTCAATGCGCACCTCCCCACTGCCAGCAACCATGCGGCCGATGACCGATGCCTGAGTAAATCCAAGGCGCTCGAAGATCGCTTGCACGGCGGGCAATTGTTCTGGGTCGCAAGCAACCAGCAGCCCCCCTGAGGTCTGCGGATCGGTCAGAATCGCCTGCCGCGAGGCGCTCAATGGATTGAGCGCTCGTACCTGTTTGCCATACGACAGCCAGTTTCGGTTCGAGGCGCCGGTCGCAATCCCGGATTCTGCGAGCGCCAATACCCCAGGCAGCAGCGGCACCCTGCCAGCCTCGATGAGCGCGCTCAGACTGCTGCCCCGGCACATCTCCAGCAGATGGCCCAGCAATCCAAAACCGGTCACATCAGTCATCGCGTGCACGCCGGCCAGATTCGCAAGCTGTGTCCCCGGCAGATTGAGCTGTGTCGTCGTTTCGATCATGACGCGATAGCTGGCGTCGTCCAATAGATCCTTCTTGAACGCCGCGGACAATATACCGACGCCCAGCGGCTTACCCAGGACCAGCACATCGCCATCTCGTGCGCGGCTGTTGCGTTTGATCTTCTGCGGGTCGATCACGCCGGTGACGGCGAGTCCATATATGGGTTCCACGGAATCGATGCTGTGTCCACCGGCAATGGGAATTCCGGCGTTTGCGCACACCGACTCGCCGCCGCGCAGGATTTGGCGAATACAGTCGTGCGGCAGCGTATTGATAGGCATGCCGACGATCGCCAACGCCAGCAGTGGACGCGCACCCATGGCGTAGATGTCGGACAGAGCATTGGTGGCCGCAATACGCCCGAAGTCGAAGGGATCGTCGACGATCGGCATGAAGAAATCGGTGGTGGCCACGATAGCTTGCTCGTCGTTCAACCGATACACGGCGGCATCGTCGGCAGTTTCCGCGCCCACCAGCAGATCGGCGTAAGGCGCGCCCGGCAGCGCGCCCTGCAGCAGATCGGCCAGAACGCTGGGGGAAATCTTGCAACCGCAGCCGCCGCCGTGCGAAAGCGACGTCAATCGGGGCCTCGGTAAGGATGATGGCTGCGCGCTCATTGAACCTCGCCTCGCCGGATGGCGGAAGGTAGCAGGAGTCGAACCTACCGGGAAACGATTGACGTCCCCCACCGGGTTTGAAGCCCGGCCGCACCACCGGATGCGCATGCCTTCCGTTGCCGCCGCCAGCGCGTCGCGATGATTAGATTAGGTTCGCTTCACGCCAGCTGCTGTCGGCACGCAGGACCCGTCCCCGTGCGGTGCGTCGAGTATAGCCAACGCGGTCGAAGAACTCCAAAACCTGGATGCTACGTTTTCGGCCCAGCCCGATCGAATCGCGATAGTCGGCGGCCTCGACGAAGCCGTGCTGCTGGTACAGGCTGTGCAGCTGCCGAGCCAATGCGCGAATGCTGTCGCGGTGATAAAACAGGTCGCGCACCACCTCGTAGACCTCACACAACACCGCGCACTTGCGCAACACGCGTCTGACTTCCTCATCGTCGGTGGGCACGGCATGCGCGAGCTCTCGTACCCATGGAGGATCGAAACGTCCCGTGGCGAGGGCGGTTTGCAGCTTTTGCGCCAGATCGAGTTCGCGTTCGGTCAAGCTGACCCGATGTTCCGGAAGGTGCAACCAGTAGTCGCTTTGCTGCAGCAGCTGCTGCTGCACCAGTTCGTCTATCAGCGCGCGCCAGAGGGCATCGGCGATGGTCGGTGCACTGATGCGTCGCAGACGCCCGCGATCGATCCCCGGCTCGTCCGGGTGCTGTTGATGGAACGCGCGCAACGCGTCCAGCGCGCGTTGACCCAAGCTTCGCCAATGCGCATCCAGGATCATCGTGCCGCGCCCCGCTGGACCGACGATCAGCGCCTGCGGCGGCAATGCCATATGTTCCGGTGCCAGACTGGATAGTCGGACCAGTCGCTGCAATTCGATACCCTGTGGGGAATTTTCCAGCAATGGCACCATGCCTTCACCGAGCAGCAGACGCTGAATGGCGCCCAGACAGGCCAGACGTTCAGGACTACGTCGACGGCGCTCGGGGGCGTCGGGATCGATGACCATTCCCCCACCCACGGTATGGCGCGCCTGGGCGTCTCGGGCGATGAAGAGATCGCCGGCAACCGAGCAGACGGGGTTATCGAACACCAACTGTGCGCGCCCGCTGCCGCCTCCGGTCAACTCGTTAGCCTCCAGCAGCAACACACGAGCCACCCGATGCGCGGTGCCCAGATGCACGTGCAGCGGCGCCCGATTTGCCAGCGTCGCACTGCCCGCTAGCCAGCGCAGTTGCACATCGAGCCGGGTACTGG
>Ga0302326_10006168_pt1 | contig 26972 bp, 25 predicted proteins | sample Palsa_T0_3_FD_202264 | JGI IMG/M metagenome (GOLD analysis project Ga0302326, IMG submission 202264) | Peat permafrost microbial communities from Stordalen Mire near Abisko, Sweden - Palsa_T0_3 | ecosystem: Environmental > Terrestrial > Soil > Palsa > Peat permafrost | place: Sweden: Abisko... | reverse complement strand
CCTCTCGAAGGACTCTTTCGAACGGGCTCCCGATCAGTTCCTGCTCCCAGCTTCGCGTTCCCGCTGTGGCGACACCGTCTGGTGGCTTGGATTCGAGCAGCCTGAAGTCGACTCGCACGGGGCGTCCCTTCTGGGTCACGAACACCTGGGTCCAGCGCTCCTGCTCGACGGCCTCCATGCGCGTCACTCCGGGCCACCAGCGCGGGAAGTGGTGCGGGTCCTCGATCAGGTCCCACACCCGGCGCGGTTCGGCCGCGACCGTCCGTGTCCGCCGGGCGGTCGCCACTACTCGGATCGGTAGTCGATCAGCGCGTGCACATCGTGCGGGCTGAGACGTGCGCGCCCGCCGAGGAAGCTCAGCTCGACCAGGAACGCGCACCCCGCGACCTCGGCGCCGAATCCGGTGACCAGCTCGCATAACGCACAGGCTGTGCCACCGGTCGCGAGCAGGTCATCGTGGATCAGGACCCGCGCGCCGCCGGCGAGGGCATCCGCGTGCACCTCGAGGGCGTCGATGCCGTACTCGAGCACGTACTCGGCGCTGACCGTTTCGTGCGGGAGCTTGCCTGGCTTTCTCGCGGGGACGAACCCGGCACCCAGCTCGCGGGCCAGCGCCCCGCCGAGCACGAATCCGCGCGCCTCCGCCGCCACCACGTAGTCGACCCCGAGCCCTGAGGCGTATGACGCCAGCTCAGAAACGGCGGCGTCGAGGGCCGCCGGCTCCAGCAGCAGCGGCGTGATGTCCTTAAAGACGATCCCCGGCCGCGGGAAGTCGGGGATGTCGCGGATGTGAGCGCGCAGGTCTACCGGCACTACTTTGCGATCTTGCGCAGGTCGCGGATCAGCAGCAGATGCTTGAGGTGGGTCGTGACCGAGGCCAGGTTCTCGAGCGCCTCGACCGCTTCCTTGCGGCGTTCGGGGTTGCGGGACCGCAGGGCCGGCGCGAGGATGCTCTGCAGCAGCGCCGCCTCGCGGTCAGCCGAGGTTCTGAACACGCGCAGATTACGTCCGCCGACGCCGTACCTGGCGAGCTCGTTGACCGATCTGACGATCTCGCGCTCGGTCTCGTCGAAGTAGCGGACGCCCGACCGGTTCTCCCCTTTGATGACGCCAAACTCCACCAGTTCGTGCACCAGGTCGGGGTTCGCCCCCGTGTCCTCGACCACGTCCGCGAGCGAGTACAGCGAGCCGGGATCGCGGACGGTCATCATCGCGCGGCGCACTCGGGGACCGTCGCCGGCTGCGACGTCGCCGTCGGTGCGACCGCCGGCCAGCTCCTGACGAATCACTCGCAACGGCAGGAACTCGTCACGCTGCAGGCGCAGGATCGTGCGCAAGCGCTGGACGTCAGTCTGGGAGTAGAGCCGGTAGCCGCCCTGAGTGCGGCGCGGCGCGAGCAGCTTCTGATCCTCGAGATACCGGATCTTCGAGATCGAGATCTCCGGGAACTCCTGGATCAGCGACTTGCATACGGCGCCGATCGTAAGCGACTTCTGACGGGGAGCTCCGGAATCCGGTTCCGTCGCTTGTGGCACCTGCACGCCGGGGCTGCCGGTCTCGGAGGAGGTCGTGGCCATCAGCGGCTGAGGAATGCCAGCTTGTACTTGCCGATCTGCAGCTCGTCGCCGTCGCTGAGCCGGTGTGACTCGATCCGCTGGCGGTTCACGTACGTGCCGTTCAGCGATCCGCAGTCGTCGAGGTGATATTCAGCACCGCGGCGAACCAGGACCGCGTGGTCGCGGGAAACGGTCACGTCGTCGAGGAAGATGTCGGAGTCCGGGCGCCGGCCGACGGTCAGGCGATCGCGTGCGACGGAGAAGACCTCCCCCGCGCGTCCCCCGCCGGACCGGATCACCAGCGTCGCGCCGCGCTGGGCCACGGGATCGGGCGGGAGCGCTTCCATCTCACCGGTCTCGCCGACTCGATACGAGGCGGTGGTCGCGCCGGGCGTCTGCTCGCTCTGGGCCAGGTAGGCACCGCAGCGCTGGCAATAGTTCGCCGCCTCGGCGTTCGTGAAACCGCACTCGGGGCAGTGCTGGGCCACCCTGCCCTCGACGGTTCTAATCGCCACCACCGGCTCCACCGGTGGGGCTATCCGTCGGGACGCGCCCGGCGAGGATGTCGCTGAGCTTCTGGATGTCGGCGCCGGAGATCACGTCCTCTCCGCCTTCGTGCTGCTTCTTACGCCGGTTGACGAGCTCGGCACGCAGGATGTCGATCTTCCCGTGGAGGATCCGACGCTTGTAGGAGATCTCCATCTCCTCCTCGGTGAGCTGGCCGATGACGTCCTTGAGCTCCTGGTCCGTCAGCGAGCCTAGGTCGGGAAACGTATCCATTCGCAATTCCTCCGGTCCGGGGCTAGGCCCTGTCGACGAGTATAGCCACAAGAATCATAGGGTCAAGCTGAGCTTGAGGGTCAGATCGCTGACAACCGCAGATCAATCTCGGCGGCCGGGCTGCCCGATTGCGTCTCGACCTACCTGCCTGCGCGCGTCTCAGCGGTTCCGCGTCGAACGTACAGCACCGTGGCCCATAACGCCAGGGACATTCCCATGTACAGCATCACAAGGGCGATCTGGTGCAGGCCGGCCATCGCGAAGAACGGGGCTCCCATCATCGGCGCGACGCCGAGGCGCCCAGGCCAGTTGATCTTCAGCTCGACGCCGTGCTTGATCCCGTACCTGCTCAGGCCGAGCATGAACAGCTCGCGCGCGATCACCACGGCGATCGCCCAGCGCGGCAGGAGCGAGAAGCGCCAGGCCACCGCCATCCCCGAGATCACCAGCAGCCGGTCAACGATCGGATCCAGCATCGCCCCGAGGCGGCTGTACTGACCGGTTAGGCGCGCGGTGAATCCGTCGAGGTAGTCAGACCAGCCGATCACCGCGAACAGGACAACCGCGAGCGCGTCCTGTCCGTCGCGGCTGGAGAAGGCGACCACGAGGAATACCGGGATCGCCGCCAGGCGCGCGAACCCGATCGCGTTCGGGAGCGTCCATGGATTCAGCGGCTGGCCGGAGCGGGTCGCCAGGGGTGGCGGGCCGGAGCGGTCGATGCCGAGCAGACGGCGGTTAGTGATCCGCGCCGGCACGGCGGCACGCGCTACGGCAGCTCGCGCCAGCGCGCGGCGACGGCCGCCGGCGCCCCCCCGACCGGCATCATCGTGGAAACCCGCCCGCGGCGTGCCTGCGCCTCGATCTCGCCGCTGGCCAGCGACCGCTTTCCGACCGTCAACCGGAGCGGGCAGCCGAGCAGCTCGGCGTCGGCGAACTTCTCCCCCGGTCCGGCGTCGCGGTCGTCGTAGAGCACCGAGAACCCGATCGACTCGAGCTCGCGGTAGAGGCCATCGGCGAATTCACGTTCTTCGCTTCCGTCCTTTCCGAGCACCACCAGCGCGATATCGAACGGAGCGATCGCGCGCGGCCAGGAGATTCCATGCTCGTCGGCATATTGCTCCACCGCCGCGGCCGCGATCCGCGCCGGCCCGATCCCGTAGGAGCCCATCCAGACCGGCTGGGCGTGGCCGTGCTCGTCGAGGTAATTTGCTCCCAGCGGCACCGAATAGCGCGTCCCGAGCTTGAAGATGTTGCCGACCTCGATCGCCGGCTCGATCCGGATCGGGTTGCCGTTCACGGTGTCACCGGCAACCACGCTGCGGACGTCGCCGGTCACGAAGGCGAAATCTCGCCCGGGCTCGACGCCGCGCAGATGAGCGTCCACGATGTTCGCGCCGGTGACGTAGGACCCGCCGGGCGAGACTGCCTCGTCGAGCAGGATCGGCAGATCGGCGCCAACGGGACCGATGAACCCGACCGGTCCGATCCGGTCAAGGACCTCCTCGGGACGCGCCTGCCGGTACCCGGCGCCGAGCGCGTTCGTCAGCTTGATCTCGTTCACGCGGTGGTCGCCGCGTACGACGACGAGCTCGAGGCCGCGGCCGTCGACCACGACCGCATAGGACTTGAGCAGCGCCCCGGCGGGCACGCCGAGCGCGCCGGCGACCGCGTCGACGGTGCTGAGCCCCGGCGTCGACACCTCCTCTGGTGCGGCGAGGGCGCCGGGCAGAACGACCGGCTGCGCCTCGGCGGAAGCGACCTCGACGTTGGCCGCGAATCCGGGCGCGAGCGCGATCTCGTTCTCGCCCGAGGCGCACGGAGCCATGTACTCGTGCGCACCGTGCCCACCCATCATGCCGACGTCGGCCTCGACGCGGTACCACTGCAGGCCGGTTCGATCGAAGATCCGGTCGTAGGCGGCCACGTGCTTGTCGTAGGCGACCGCGAGGCCCTCGGCATCGCGATCGAAGGTGTACGAGTCCTTCATGATGAACTCGCGGGTGCGGAGGACGCCGGCGCGCGGCCGCGGCTCGTCGCGCTCCTTGACCTGGAAGTGGTAGAGGATCAGCGGCAGGTCTCGGTATGAGCGCACGACCTGCGCCACGTGGCCGGTCACGACCTCCTCGTGCGTCATCGCGAGCACCATGTCGGCGCCGCGTCGATCATTGAGCTTGAACAGCTCATCGATGTCATAGCGCCCGGTGCGCCGCCAGGCCTCGGCCGGCTGCAGCACCGGCATCAGCATCTCCTGGCCGCCGATCGCATTGATCTCCTCGCGCACGATCTGGACGATGCGCTGGTGTACCCGCCAGCCGGCCGGCAGCCACGACCAGAGTCCCGCGCCGACCTGCCGGATCATTCCGGCCCTGACCATCAGTTTGTGCGAGATCGCCTCCGCGTCGGCGGGCGGCTCACGTTCGGTCGGCAGCAAATAGCGGGAGAGGCGTGTCATCGGCTTATAAGGGGTAGGAGATCGTCCCGCGCCGCCGGCGCGAGAGGAAGCACTGAAGCGTATCCGCACGAGCCGTGAGCGCGCTTCTGATAGAACGCCGATTGACCCCACCGCGAAGGAGCATCGATGGCCTACGAAGTTCCGCCACTACCGTACGACTACGCCGCGCTCGAGCCTCACATCGACGAGCAGACGATGCGCGTGCATCACGACAAGCACCATCAAGCCTACGTCGACAAGGCCAACGCCGCGCTGGAGGGCACGGAGTGGGCCGACAAGACGGTCGACGAGGTCTTGCAGAGCCTCGACGCGCTGCCGGAAGCCAAGCGCGGCCCGGTTCGCAACAACGCCGGTGGGCACTACAACCACTCGCTGTTCTGGCAGTGGATGTCACCGAGCGGAGGCGGCGAGCCTGACGGCGCGCTGGCCGCGGCGATCGACGCCACATTCGGGTCCTTCGCCGACTTCCAGGCCAAGCTCAAGGACGCCGGCGTGAACCGCTTCGGCTCGGGCTGGTCGTGGCTCGTGCACGACGGATCGGGCCTCGCGGTCGTCTCGACGCCGAACCAGGACAGTCCGATCTCGACCGGTCAGATGCCGCTGGTCGGCGTAGATGTCTGGGAGCACGCGTACTACCTCAAGTACCAGAACCGGCGGCCCGATTACATCGACGCGTGGTGGAACGTCGTCGATTGGTCCAAGGTTGCCGAGCGGTTCGCCGCCGTCGGCTAGACGCCCTCGGGCGCGGACGGAGCGGATCGACACCGCTCCGTTCGCGCTACCCTCGTGTTTGTCTGACGGGGACGGGCATGGATGGTTCCCGCGCCCACGTCAAGCCACAACACATTGGGTCTCGCCCCGGAAAAGGAATTCTCATGTCGCCGCTAACGTCACGCCGACATCTACGTCCGATCCTGCTGGCGGTGCTGGCGCTGCTCCCGCTCGCGATCGCGCTCCGTGCGGCCCCGGCCGCACACGCCGACCCGTACCAGTACTCGGTCATGATGGACGACAACCTGCTTCTGTACTCGGGACAGACGATCCGTGTCCGGACGCTCGATGACATGAAGGGCCTCGGGGTCCAGGCAGTCCGCGCGACGCTCCTGTGGAGCGCCGTCGCCAAGGGGACGAAGAACCCGGCGACGCACCACCGCTTCGACCCGACGAACCCCGCCGACTACCCGCGCGGCGCCTGGACGAACTACGACGAGCTCGTCCAGGACGCAGCCGCGGTCGGCATGACCGTGTACTTCGACGTCACCGGACCCGGCCCGTCGTGGGCGATGGGTAAGACGAGCGATCCAACCGAGAAGCCGAGCTTCATGCCGAACGTCGGCCAGTTCGCCAAGTTCGTGAAGGCCGTCGGCACCCGCTACTCGGGGACCTATCACGGCATCAGCAGGGTCACCGTGTGGTCGATCTGGAACGAGCCCAACCAGGTCGGGTGGCTCGCGCCCCAGGGCGTGTACAACAGCCGGCTCCACGCGATCCTCCCCTACTCGCCGATTCTCTACCGGCAGCTGTTCTACGCCGCGCGGCGCGCGCTCGATCAGACCGGGCACGCGAACGACATCGTGCTCGCCGGCGAGACGGCCCCGCTCGGCAGCCCGCCCCAGAACGGGCGAACGCCGATGCGGCCGGCTGAGTTCATCCGCGAGTTCTTCTGCGTCAACAGCCACCTGCAGCCGTACACCGGTCTGCAGGCCGAGGTCCGCGGCTGCTCGATCTTCAAGCGCGAGGGGCCGCTGCAGGCGAGCGGCTGGGCCCACCACCCCTATACGAAGGCCGAGCCGCCGACATGGAAGGCTCCTGTGGACTCGATCGTGATCGGCAACATCGCGGCGCTCCCGAAGCTGCTGAACGCGATCGCACAGAACACGCATCGGGTGGCGCCGAACCTGCCGGTCTGGATCACGGAGATGGGCTACGAGTCCAACCCGCCCGACCCGTTCCGGGGCGTCTCGCTCGCCGATCAGGCCGCATACAACAATGAGACCGATTACATGGCCTACAAGAACCCGGACGTGGTCGCGGTAACACAGTTCCTCTACCAGGACGCCGGTCCCAACAAGGCATTCAAGAAGGGAACGCGGGGGTACTGGGGCACCTACCAGTCGGGGCTCGAGTTCGGCCCGGGCAACGGGGTCGAGCCCGCCGGCACACCGAAACCGGCCTACAACGCATACAAGATGCCGATCTGGATCGCGCAGGCCGGGACTGCAGCGAACCCGCAGCTAGAGCTGTGGACGTGGGTGCGATTCCGCGCGTTGCAGGTGACCTCCAAGGATGAGGTCATCTTCCAATTCAAACCGAACGGCTCGAGCACCTGGACCACGGTGACGCCGATCGAGACGCCGAATCTGGACGGTATCGTCGACGTTGACGTGCCGGAGGACGCGTACGGAGTCCCGGGAACCTGGAGATCGATCTACGGCGGTCCGGCGGGCGTGGCGGTCAGCCGGAGCGCCCCGTACTCCGGCTAGTCGCCGTGGATAGCCACCTCCGGTCGCCGGGTTCGTTGGTGTAGACATGGAGGTCAGCGAGGTGTGGTCCGCGCGGCGGCGGCCGGGCGTCGTACCCGCGCGAGCGCTCCTCGACGCTCGGATCTTCCTCGCCGCGATAGTCGTGCTCGCGGTCGCGCTCAGGTTCGTGGCGATCGGCCAGCGCTGGGGGACCGACGACGGTTACTCGTACCTCGTCGCAACCTCGCCCACCATTCACGTGTTCCTGGCGCGACTCGCGGCGTACGAGAACACGCCGCCGCTGTTCTACATGCTGCTGGCGCTGATGCCGACCGATCACAGCGCTTGGATGCTCGTGCCCGCCGCGGTCGCCGGAGTGCTCGCATGCGTCGTCCTGTATTACGCGTTGCGAGCACCGCTGGGGAGAGAGGCGGCGATGATCGCGGCGCTCGCATTGGCGGTATCGCCGTTCCAGGTCAGCTATTCCAATCTGTCACGCGCGTTCATGCTCGCCGACCTATCGCTCCTCGTGGCGCTGTGGGCGGTACTCAGGCTGAGCGAGCGGGAGTCACGCCGGTGGTGGGTGGTCTATCTGCTCGCCGGCGTGATCGCGCTTTACAGCGAATACGACTCGGCGATCTTCCTGCTGGCGCTGACGGCAACGGCGCTGTGGCTCGGCGTGCCGAACCGCCGGCGCATGGCGGTGCTGGGACCGCTGCCGCTGCTGGCGATCATTCCGTGGATCCCTCAGATCGTCCGCGGGGAGCACGCTGTGGGAAAGACGAAGTACGCGACGCCCTTCTCCGCGCCGTCGCCTGACACGCTGCGAGAGGCGACGGTGTCGCTCGTGTTCGGCGCGAACGGCGGCACCGGCAGAGCCGCCGGGCAGTGGCTCGAGCTGGGCGTGGTCGCGGTGCTCGCGTTGGTGGTGGCGATCGCGCTCCGCCGTGCGATCGCCGCCAGGGGCAAGCGCTGGCGCCATGCGATCCTGCTGATCGCGGGGACCGGAGCGTTCACGCTGATCGGTCATGCGGTCGCCCCGGCCGCAGGAGTCCAGCTGTTCACCTACCGTTACCTGACGATCATGATCCCGCTCGTGGCGGCGCTGGTGGCGGCGGCGATCGTCTGCTCGGGGCGGCGCTGGCCGATCGTGGCGACCAGCGTCGTGCTGGTCGCGGTGGGCGCCGTGGACTTCGCGCGGCGCTATCACCACCAGTGGGAGCCCAACCTGCGGCCTGCGCGCCTCGCTGCCCTCGCGCTTCACCCCCGGACGGTCCTGACGGACAATCCCGACGTCGTCTACTACCTGAAGTCGCTACATCCGCAGCTCGACCGGCCGTTCAACCTGGGTCCTGGTCGCGCGCAGACTTGTGTACGGCCCTGCCTCATCGTCGACGACGCGACTAGCGAGTTCGGAACCCCGCGCCCGCCCGTCGCGGGAGCAACAAGCACCACGGTCGGGTCGTTCGTGCTGACGCTGGAGCGTTAGCAGGTCGGGTGGCGGGCGGGCGGGCGGGCGGGCCGGGCGGGCTGGATCGGGTCGCCGGTCGCCAGGTGTGCGACTGTCACGCGCGCGTCACCGTTATGTCTCATCCGTGTGACTTCTAACTCGAATCGGCCCACACCAGATTCTGGCGTGATGAGAACACGACAGCAGTTGTCGATAACTCATCACGACTCTCAAAGGACACTGGAAGTCACGGCGAGCTCAGGAATGCCGACGCGAGCCGCCAGACGTAGATCCGGTTCATCGCGTCGAGCTCGACCGCGGGACTCGAGAGCAGCCGCTTGACGCGGGCCCGGTCGAGCACAGACCACGCCTGGTGCGTGAGCTGGCTGTATGCGGCCTCGCGGACCGAGGCGAGGATCGCGTCGAATGGATCTGCGTGCCGGTCCGATGGCGGGCCGATCCGTTCAGACGCGCCCGCCGCCCGGCGGCGAAGCTCGGCACGCGCCTTCACCATGAGGCGCCGCCCGCGGTCCACTCTGCGCCCGATCGCGCCGCGCTCAACCGGCCAGCTCGACCCATCTTGGAAATGCTCGTCCACCAGCGCCGGGGCCAGCTCACGCAGCACAAGCAGATGGAACCGATCGAGTGCGCGCTCCCGTGGCGCGAGTCCGAGCAGATGCGGCAGGAGCCGCGCCGACCACAGCGGGGAGGTGGTATCGCGGACCAGCTCTACCACCCCGTGCGCGGGCGCCGCCCAGCACGACATGCGTTCGAGCAGGTAGAACAGGTCGGGGATGTCCACCGCGGCAGCACCGGCCGCTGCCGCCTCATCGACGAAGCCGCCGATTCGGCGCCGGAGCAGGTCTCCCGCCTCCGAGGACACGATCTCGGCGCGCCCTGGCCGGCGCGCGACGAAGTGCGTGTACAGGATGTCCGCGATGTTGCCGTGCCCTGGTCCGTAGTAGGCGCGGGCGATCTCTCCGCCCTGGCCGCTGTGCCAGAGCGGCAGCGGCCCCGGCCGCGGGCCGAGCGGGAAGCCGGCGCCGTCCGCGAGGGTCGCGGTCCCCCCGGACGCCACGGCGGTCAGGCGCGCAGCGCGCCTGAGCTCGCTTACGCGGTCCCCCTGGGGATCGGCGGCCAGCAGCCCGTGCGGCAGGCCGGCGAGCGCGCACACGCGAGCGGCCACGATCACGTCCGGGTCATCGGGGTCGCCGCCGGTGCGCGCGTCGAACCGGAGGCCGGCCCGCAGCGCGGCAGCGAGGACCACCCGCGAGTCCCTCCCGCCCGTCACGGGTACGACGCTTGGTCGCCCCGGCCAGTCGGCGAGCGCCGCGACCAGCTGGGCGAGCGCGTCCGCGGCGTCGTGCGGATCCAGCCCGGCACCGGAGAGCGATGCGATCTCGGCGACCGGAAGCAGCTCCCGGGAGCGCTCGCGCCCGTCCGCTCCGAGCCCCAGCACCACCCCCCGCTGTACGCGCCGGACGGCCCGCCATACCGGGTGGCCTCCGAGCGACCAGCCGCCCGCCAGCACGCTCGCGAGTGCCGCTTCGTCGAGCGTCCGATCGCCCGAGAGCATCGCCAGCGCCTCGGCGCTGTTGCTGAACCATCTCGCCTCTCCGGACCTCGCCTCGAACACCGGATAGGAGCCGAGCGGATCCGAGTACAGCTCGAGCGATCCGTCGTCCGCACGCAGGGCCGTGCAGCGCCCGTCGAGCTCCCGCGCCCAGTCCTCGGCCGGCGCATGATACGAGGCGGGATCGAGCGCGCTAGCACCATCGGCCCGCCCGCCGGCCGGCCACAGTACGGGGCGACCGGCGAACAGCGCCGCGCGCGAGGGCTCGAACGCGGTGTAGCGGACGGCACCGGTGATCGACGCCGGATGGGACACGGCTGCGATCACCACCCGTCCGGATCGCGAGCGCCACGCTTCGATCGCCGCCGGGTCGAGGAAGGGGAGTTCTGACAGCAGCTCGACCAGGACACGGCGCGGAACCTCAGGATCGATCGGCGCCGCACTGTGGCCGGCGATGAACAGGTTCACTGCCTTCAGGCTAACAAGGCAAGGCGGACGCAGCCCGGCTTCGCGTGATCTACACTCGCGCCGGTCCGCCGCGCGCCACATCGGGAATCCCGTGATCACCGTTTGGGGGGGAGTCGTGGGAGCCCGACGTCAGTTACGCGCGCGTCGATTTGTTTCGCCCCAACCCGAGAAAGGTCTCCTTGACCGGCAACCCCGATCTCGTCGACAACCGGAAACCGCGTCCGAGCGCGCGTTCGTGCTTGCTGATCGCGGTCTTGCTCTGCCTCGGCGCCGCCTACGGCGCCGCTGCGCAGCGAGCGCTCGCGTCCACGGGTCAGTTCACGACGGTCGAGGATCCGACCTATCTGCTCGGTACCGAGCCGCTACGCGAGCAGACACTGAGCGAACTGCAGTCGCTCGGCGTGCAGGCAGTCAGGATGACGCTGTATTGGGAGGACGTCGCTCCGAAACCGGACGCTTCCATCCGGCCAAGCTTCGATCAGACCAGCCCCGCCAGCTACGACTGGGGGCCCTACGGCGCGCTCGCGACGGATGTCCACGCGCACGGCATGCGGCTGCTGATCGACGTGACGGGTCCCGTGCCACGGTGGGCGACGAAGGATGCCAAGGACCATCTGACCGATCCGAACCCAGCGGAGTTCGAGGCGTTCATGACCGCGGTGGGGCGGCGATTCCGTGCCGACGCGTACGCCTTCTCGATCTGGAACGAGCCCAACCTGGTCAAATTCCTCGCCCCGCAGTTCGCCCCGGGCGGCCGTGCGGTCTCGCCGGAGCTTTACCGCGGCCTCTTCTTCGCCGGATACGACGGCCTCCGCGCCGCCGGCGTCCACGCCCCCGTCCTGGCGGGCGAGACCGCCCCGGTCGGCAACCCGATCACGGTCGCGCCGCTGCGCTTCCTGCGCGGCGTCCTGTGCCTGAACGCGAGCTATCACAGGGACGCCAGATGCGCTCGCCTACCGGCGGCCGGCTGGGCCACTCACCCATACATCAGGGCGACGTTCCCGACCGCGCTGAGCGGCTTCGGCGCCGATGACGTCCCGTTCGGCGGCATCGGCCGCCTCGTCACCGCCCTGAACCGTGCTGCGGCAGCCGGCATGGTCGCGCGTAACCTGCCGATCTATCTGACGGAGTTCGGGGTCGAGAGCTATCCGAACACGATCTCGGGCGTACCGCTGAACCTCCAGTCGGACTACCGCTCGGTCGCCGAGTACCTGGCGTACAAGAACCCGCGGGTCGCGTCGTTCTCCCAGTACCTGCTCACCGACAGCCCGCCCACGCCCGGTCCCGCGATCGACCGCTACCAGTTCCAGACCGGGCTCTACCTGTACGCCGGGCACAGGCCCAAGCCCGCGTACGCCAGCTTCCGCCTGCCGCTCGTGGTGCGGCGCCAGGGGTCACGGGTGTCGCTGTGGGGGCTCGTGCGCCCCGGTCGGTCCGCCCACCACGGTGGCGAGGTCACCGTCCTGTACGCGGACCGGGGCGAGAGCACCTACCGCGTGCTGCTCCACAGCCGCTTCGGCGCCTCGGGGTACTGGACCGCCTCCGCGGGCTACCGCGCAGGCCGCCACTGGGAAGTGAGCTGGACGAATCCGCAGGGCGACACGTTGACGGGGCCGCCGACGGCGTCGTACACGTTCTAGTGGACCCCTAACTGAAGTACTGCCGGTAGTGCTCGTACAGCACGTACCACGCCAGCCGCGGCAGACCGTTCGGGCCGATCAGCGCCGAATCGAAGCGGTTGACGATCGGCGGGACGGCGGAGAAGAAGTTATAGATGTAGAGCCGGAAGATCCGCTTCGGGTATTTCAGGGCGAGCGTCATCATCCACTTCGTCGCCTTGTCCTGGCGCGTCTCGTCGGCCGGCAGCAGCACCTGTTGCGCGCCCGTCTCGAAGTAGTAGATCCCGCCCGTCTCCGTCAGCCAGATCTGACCGGGTAGGAGCTTCAGCATCTTGGCGGTGTTGGTCGAGTGGAAGTAGTTGACGTCCTCGTAATTGTGGATGCCCCACACCTGCGGAATCGCGACCTTGGCCTTCTTGAAGTCGGCCAGCAGCTCCTTGATGTAGACGACGTAGTCGGCCTGGTGCGGGGTGACGAGATCCTCGATGTCGGCGCCGAGGACGGTGCACCCCTTGCAGTACTTCTTGACGATCGAGTAGTAGGTCACGACCGCCTGCGGCTTCGTCCACGTCGGCTGGGTCGTTGAGTTGACCTCGTTCCACGGCTGGTAGTCCTTCACGTACGGGTAGCGCTTGTGGAACGCAATGAACGCGCGCGTGTACACGGCGGCGGATGGCAGGCTGCATGGTTTGTCCGGGCACTGCGAGCCGTAGCCGGGATTGAAGGCGACGAGGATCTGGTCTCCGGCCGCCCGCGCCGCGTCCATCCACGCGTCGGTGGCGGCCGGGTCCTTGAGCGCCGCGTCGTAGTTCGTGACGTAGCGCGCCTGCTTGACTCCGAGCGCCTCGAAGTAGGGGTTGGTGAACATCGCCCCGCTCTCATCCGAGATCCCTGCCAGCAGCCGCGCGCCTGCACTCGCCGACAGCGCGGCGGACGCGATCACGATGGCGAAGACGACAACGGGAACAGTAAGTCTGAGCCTCATTCAATACCTCGTTCCAGTCGGTTCCTTACCGCCGGCCTGCGGCATTGATCCCCTCGATTTTCGAGACTTTAGCGAAGGGGTGGAGTCGGCCATCCATGGCCGACTCCATCGGCGGATTTCGCAGGGCGAAATCCGCCGGGCCGGACCGAGACCCCCAACCCTAGACCCGGGTGAAGCGACGCCCGGCGACCGGTGAGACGGTCTCGTCCAGACGGTCGCGCTCTGGTCCTGCCGGACTCGCCGGTGGGGCGTCGTCGGCGGCGGCGGCTTCCATCGCGGCCATCCGCTCGGGTGTCATCGCGGTGGCATCTTCGTTCTCGGCGAGCCATTCCCGAGCCTCGGCGGCGGCGCTCTCGTCCCGCTGGACGGTCTTGCCGGCCTCGTAGTAACGGTCGATCTCCTTGAACAGCTCGTCGACGAGGTGCTCGGTCGGCACCTTCTTGAGCGGCTCGCCCTTCGAGTAGATCATGCCCATGTCCTTGGCGCCGGTGATCCCGAAGTCGGCGTGACGCGCCTCACCGATGCCATTCACGGCGCAGCCCAGCACCGAGACCTCGATCGGATCCTCATAGGCCTCGAGGCGCCGTTCGATCTCGGTGACGACGGTGTCCATGTCGAACTGCAGGCGCCCGCAGGTGGGGCATGCGATCAGCACGGGACCGCGCTCGCGGAGCTTCAATGCCTTGAGAATCTCCCAGGCGACCTTGACCTCCTCCTCCGCGTGGAAGGTCGAGAGCGAGATCCTGATCGTGTCGCCGATCCCGTCGGCCAGCAGTGTCCCGAGTCCGACGGCGGACTTCAGCGACCCCGACCACTTCGTTCCGGCCTCGGTGACGCCGAGGTGCAGCGGGTAGGGAATCCGCTCCGACAGCAGCCGGTTGGCGGCGATCGTGTTGGGCACCGAGGTCGATTTCATCGACACCTTGAAGTTGCGGAAATCGAGGCGCTCCATCAGCTCCACGGTCTCGATCGCGGCGGTGACGAGCGCCTCCACCGGGTTGTCGTACTCGAGCTGGCGTAGATGAGCGGGGAGCGACCCGGAATTGACCCCGACCCGCAGCGGTGTGCCAAGCCGGCCCGCCAGCGAGGTGACCTCGGCGACCTTGTCAGGCCCGCCGATGTTCCCCGGGTTCAGTCGCACGCAGTGCGCGCCGGCGTCGAGCGCTTTCAGCGCGAGCGTGTGGTTGAAATGGATATCGGCGATCACCGGGATCGGCGAGTCGCGTACGATTGTCTTCAGCGCTTCGACGTCCTGATCCCTGGGCACGGCGACGCGGACGATGTCGGCCCCGGCTTCGGCGACGCGGAGAATCTGATCCATCGTCGCGGAGAGGTCGGCGGTCTCCGTCTTGGTCATGGTCTGAACGGCGACCGGCGCGCCGCCGCCGATCGCGACGGGACCGACCTTGATCTGTCGTGCCGAGGCCATGCTGTATGTGAGTGTAGAGAGGCGCGCGGGGCATCAGACATCTGACCCTCACGCGAAACTTCAGAACCGCGACGGAGTTCATACATCCCGATGTCACGATCCCACCGCCTTCCACTACTGGCCGCCCTGGTGCTGCTCCTGAGCGTCGCCGTGTTCGCCGCAGCCGCGACCGCGGCTCGCGCCGACAGCACGCAGATCACGATCATGCAGGACGACGAGCACGTCCTCACCGATCCGGCCGACACGCTCAACGAGTTCCGCTCGCTCGGCGCGACCTACGTGCGGATCTTCATGGGCTGGGGGTCGATCGCACCGGATCCGAACTCGCACAAGCGGCCGGCAGGATTCAGCCCCAGCAACCCGAGCGCGTATCCGGCCGCCCACTGGGCGCCCTACGATGCGGCTGTCCGGGCCGCCGCCGCGCGGGGCATGGGCGTCTACTTCGTCCTGACCGGCCCCGCCCCGCTGTGGGCGACGGGCGTGGCGCCGAAGGGAACCGCCTCGCACAACCCCCTCGTCTACGAGCCGTCCGCGACGCTGTTCGGTGACTTCGCCGCGGCCGTGGGCAAGCGCTACAGCGGGAGCTTCACGCCGCCCGGAAGCTCGACGCCGCTGCCGGCGGTCAAGTTCTGGTCGATCTGGGACGAGCCCAACTACGGCTACCAGCTTGCACCGCAGGCCGTTCATGGGGTCGAGGTGTCACCGTACCTCTATCGCGGGCTGCTCGACCAGGCATGGGCGTCGCTGCGCGCCACCGGCCACGGTTCCAACACGATCCTGATCGGGGAAACGGCACCGCGGGGCGCGAACGTCCCCGGGATCGCCAACGGCATGGTCCCACTGCGCTTCCTGCGCGCGCTGTACTGCGTCAACTCCAGCTTCCAGGAGCTTCGTGGCGCCGCCGCCCGTGCCCGCCAGTGCCCGGCCACGTCCGCCGCCTCGCGACGGTTTCGCTCCCAGAACCCGGCGCTGTTCGACGCGAGCGGCTTCGCGGCCCACCTTTACACCTCCGGCCAGTCCTCGCGACCGAACCTCCCGAACCCACCGAATGAGCCCGACTATGCCGGGCTCTTCAATCTCCCCAAGCTCGAGAGCACGCTGGACCGCCTGCAAGGGACGTACGGGTCGCACAAGAAGCTGCCGATCTACAACACCGAGTTCGGCTTCCAGACCAACCCGCCGACTCCGACCTGCGGGTGCGTCTTCCTCAGCCCGGCGAACGCCGCCTACTACCTGAACTGGTCTGAGTACATCGAGTGGAGCAATCCGCGAGTCGCTTCTGACGCCCAGTATCTCTTGCACGACGCCCCTGTGGCCGGGCACCCGAATGAGAGCGGCTTCTCGAGCGGACTGCTGTTCCCGAACGGCACCGCCAAGGTCGACTACGCGGCCTTTCAGCTGCCGCTCTACCTTCCGAGCACCTCCGCTCAGGCCGGGCAGTCACTTGAAGTGTGGGGCCAGGTGCGGCCTGGCCCGTACGCCCAGCACGACACCGGGCTCTCGCAGCAGGTCCAGATCGAGTTCGAGCCCACCGGCGGAACGTGGGCGACGCTGACTACGGCGACGGTCACGAACTCGGCCGGTTACCTCAAGGTTCCGGTCAAGTTCCCGTCGAGCGGCTCGGTCAGGCTGCAGTGGTCATATCCGTCGATGTTCGCGTTCCTCGCTCCCTATGCGTCGCCGATCGTCACCAGCCGCGCCCAGGCGATCACGATCAACTGAGAACTCGGTGCAGCAGCGCTAAGGGCTCACGACAGGCGGCGGCTGCTGGATCAGGTCGGCGGCGCCCCCTGGGCCGAGACGAGCTGCGGCGAGGCTCGCCGGGGTCACCGAGACGGGCTTCTTAGCCGCGTAGCGAAGGACGGTGTAGGTGCCGGCGTAGGCGACGCCGGCGAGCCGAAACCCGGTTGGAACCGGCAGCGCGCCCTGTAGGCGAGGGGGCGTCCCGATCCCTCCCCCCAGCACCTGCCCAGGGATGGCGACGACGTCGAGCTCGGTGACAGCCGCCTGCCGCAGGGGCCGAAGGCCGTACTGATACGCCCCCAGCGCGATCCAGCCGGACCCGGGCGTGACCACGATCGCCCGCGGTTGCCGGTCCGTCCCGAGCGACTCGCTGGCGCCGCGCCAGTCGTCGCGCTGATATCGCGGGTTGGTGTCGACCAGGCCGACGACGATCAGGAAGACCAACCCCAGGAGGGCGGTGAGGACCATTCCCGCCGGCCTGCGAAGCGGCGCCGAGAACCCGATCGCGACCACCACGAGCAGAGGCGGCAGCGCGGGCAGAAGATTACGGGTATTGACGAAGTCAATACCGACGAGCGCAAGGCCGATCGGGATCAGCACGCAGGCAGCCCCGATGCTCAGGGGGATGAGGGCGCGCCGCCACACCCGGTCACGAGATCGTCGGAGCACTTGCAGCGCGCCGAAGCCGGCGAGTAGCGCCGCCACCGCCGAGCTGATGACCTGCGACGGAGTCGCGTACCCGGTCAGGAACTGCTTCGGGATCTGAACCAGTCGCGTGGTCAGGCTGCCCTGCGAGATGTAATCCGCATGCCCGGTTCCGCGCTGTGCGAGTGCCAGCGGCACGAGCGCGAAGGCGACGGCCAGGACGGACACGCCGCAGAGGAGAACCCGTCGGTCGCGACGGCAGCGCCACAGCAGCCAGGCAAGCTCGGGGCCGACCACGAAGCCGACGAAGTAATGCGTCGTCAGCCCGAGCGCGGAAGACACCGTCCAGCCCACAAGCCACCTGCGTTCACCACCGTCGAGGAAGGCCACAAAGCACAGCAGCGACACGGTGCTCAGAAGCGTCGCGAGCGCGTAGGCGCGCGCCTCCTGCGAGTACCAGATCAGCAAGGGCGACAGCGCGACCAGGATGCCGGCGATCAGGGCCGCCCGGCGGTCAGCCAGCCGCAGCGCCAACCAGTAGACGACCGGCACGGTGAGGATGCCGGCGAGCGCCGACAGGGAGCGAATCCCCCCCGCCGAGTATCCGAACGCACGCGTCCAGAACCACGCGAGCAGGTAATACAGGGGAGGCGTGGACTCCGAGATCGGGATCTGATGCAGCATGCCCCCGACTGGCATTCGAACGAGCCGCAGCGTGTATGCCTCGTCCAGCCAGAAGCTCTGCTGCGCCAGCGTCGGCAGACGCACCGCGGCCGCCATCAGCGCAAGCCCCGCGGGCCAAACCAGATCGCGCTGACGCCCGCTCCGTCGACCCCCACCGCTGACCAAAGGCGACACGCGCCGACCGTATCGGATCGCCCCGAGCCATCCGCGCCCCAGGTCTGCCGGCGGGTTGCCCGCACATACATCGGGGATACTTGGTCGATGTCGGCGTCCGCTCTCGTGGCCAGGCTTGGGGCTCTCTGCGGGGAGGAGTACGTCCTCACGCACCCACATGCGCTTGCCACCTACGGCTCGGACGGGCTCGCTCAGTACCACCAGACGCCGCTCGCGGTGGCCCGGCCCGGCACCGCGGAAGAGGTTCAGGGCGTCATCCGCGCATGCTTCGAGGCGGGCGTGCCGTGGGTGGCACGCGGCGCCGGCACGGGCCTCTCCGGGGGCGCGCTCCCGGTCGCAGAGGGTGTGCTGATCGCACTCTCGCGGCTGCGGCGGATCCTCGCCGTCGACCTCGACGACGGTGTAGTGCTCGTCGAGCCCGGCGTCACCAACACTGCCATCTCTCGTGCCGTCTCCCCCACGCACTTCTACCCGCCCGACCCGTCGAGCCAGATCGTCTGCTCGATCGGCGGTAACGTCGCCGAGAACTCCGGCGGCGCGCACTGCTTCAAGTACGGCTTCACCACGAACTACGTGATTGGGCTCGAGGTCGTGCTCAGCGACGGGACCGTCGTCGAACTCGATCGCGACGCGCCCGGGTACGACCTCCTGGGAGCGTTCGTCGGCTCTGAGGGCACGCTCGGCGTGGCCACGCGGGTCAAGTTGCGCGTGATCCCGGTGCCGGAGAGCGTGCGCACTTTCGTCGCCTTCTTCGAGGACACGTCCGCCGCCGCCGATGCCGTCACCGCGATCGTCAGCGCCGGAATCGTGCCCGGTGCGATCGAAATGATGGACAGGCTGTCGATCAAGGCCGCCGAGGCGGCCACCCAAGCCGGTTACCGGCTCGACGCAGGGGCGGCGCTGATCGTCGAGCTCGACGGCCCGCAGGAGGAGTGCAGCGCCCGCTTCGACCACGTTATGACTCTGTGCACCGAGGCGGGTGCGCGCGACGTACGCGTCGCACAGAGCGAGGACGAGCGCGCCCTGATCTGGAGGACACGCAAAGCGGCTTTCGCCGCGATGGGACGCATCGCCCCCGCGTATTACGTTCAGGACGGTGTGATCCCGCGTACACGCCTGTCCGAGGTGCTGGGCAAGATCGATGCGCTCGCGACGGAGTACGGACTCCAGGTCGCAAATGTGTTCCACGCCGGCGACGGGAATCTGCACCCGCTCGTGTGCTACGACTCCGCGCGCAAGGGCGAGCCCGAGCGCGCGGAGGAGCTCGCGGGGCTGATCGTCAAGGCGTGCGTCGATGCCGGCGGCTCGATCACGGGTGAGCACGGGGTCGGCGTCGACAAGAAGCGCTACATGCCCGACATGTTCTCCGAGCCTGACCTCGACGCCTTTCAGCGACTGCGGTGCGCGTTCGACCCGCATGGGCTCGCCAACCCCGGCAAGGTGATGCCAACTCCTCGCCTGTGCGGCGAGGTGCCAGGTCCCTATCGAGAGCACCCGCTCGAGCGCGCGGGCGTCGCAGAGCGGTTCTGAGGGCGGTGCTCGGCTCTATCATCGCCGCTCGACCCGCCACTTTCGAGGCCGCCGCCGCACTGCTCGCACGCGCCTCCGCCGAGGGTCAGACCATCCGCCTGCGTGGCGGCGGCACGAAGCTCGACTGGGGCGCCAACCGCGCCGAGTCGCGGATCGACCTGTGTACCGGCCGGCTGTCGCGAATCGTCGAGCACAACGCCGGCGACCTGACCGCCGTGCTCGAGGCCGGCTCACGACTCGCGGACGCCCAACAGCTGTTCGCGACCGCGGGCCAGATGCTCGCGCTCGATCCGCCGCTTGCACCGGCCGGATCCGCCGACCCCGCCGCGACGATCGGTGGGATCGTCGCCAGCGGCGACTCCGGACCGCTGCGCCACCGCTACGGCGCCCCTCGCGACCTGATCCTGGGGATCACGGTCGCGCTCGGCGACGGCACGATCGCCCAGTCCGGCGGCAAGGTGATCAAGAACGTCGCCGGCTATGACCTCGCGAAACTGTTCGCCGGCTCGTTCGGGACGCTCGGGCTGATCCTGTCGGTCAGCGTACGCCTGCACCCGCTGCCCGTCGGCACCGCGACCGCGCTCGGGTCCGGCGCGGACCCCGAGAAGGTCGCCGCCGCCGCGCGTGCTCTGGCTGGCGCCCCACTCGAGCTCGACGCGCTCGACATCGCCTGGCGTGCCGGTCGCGGAGGCGTCCTTGCCAGGTGCGGCGGCGCCAATCCGGCCGACCGCGCTCACCGTGCCGCGCAGATGCTGCGAGATGCCGGCCTGGCGGACGCCGACGTTGTCGAAGAGGACGAGTGGCTGTGGGAGCGTCAGCGCGCCGGTCAGCGTTCGCGCGAGGGTGCGGTCGTCAGGGTGTCCGCCCGGCCGAGCAAGCTGTCGGATGTGCTGCGAGCCGCCGAGCTCTGCGACGGGGCGGTGGTGGGTCGCGCGGCGCTCGGCGTGAGCTACGTCGACGTCGAGGCCACCGCCGCGGAGCGCCTGCTCTCCGCGTTGCCGGCTGGGGCGCGAGCGGTGCTTCAGGACGCTCCTGCTGAGCTGCGATCAGCGGTCGACCCGTGGGGCGTGCAGGAGGGCCCGGCGCTCGAGCTGATGCGGCAGGTCAAGCGAAGGTTCGACCCCACCGGCGTCTGCAATCCACGCGTGTTCGTCGGGGGGATCTAGTAGTGGGGGGATTCGACGCGCACCGGCCGCCGGAGCAGTCGATCGTCGACGACTGCGTCCACTGCGGATTCTGCCTCGATACCTGCCCGACCTACGCGCTCTGGGGAGACGAGGCCGACTCGCCGCGCGGCCGGATCGTGCTGATCGCCGAGGGGCTCGCCGACGGTGCCGAGCTGTCCGAAGAGATGGTGACCCATTTCGATCGCTGCCTTGGCTGCATGGCGTGCGTCTCCGCCTGCCCGTCGGGGGTGGCGTACGACCGCCTGATCGAGCGGGTGCGGCCGCAGGTCGAACGCCATGTCGCCCGTCCGCGGGCGGAGCGCGCGTTCAGGAGGCTGCTGTTCGAGACGCTTCCCCACCCCTACCGGCTGCGTGCGCTGGCGCCGCTGCTCGCCGCAAGTCGCCGGGTGCCGCTGGACCGCCTCGACGAGCGCCTCGCGGTGGTCGCGAAGGTTGCGCCGCGCGCGAGCACGCGGGAGGTGTGGAAGACGCGCCTGCCCGAGCACGTCGCACCCGCGGGTGAACCGCGCGGACGGATCGGCCTGCTGCTCGGATGCGTGCAGCGCGTGTTCTTCGCCGACGTGCACCGGGCGACGATCCGGACGCTTGTCGCCGAAGGGTTCGAGGTGTTCGCGCCGCGTTCGCCGGGCTGCTGCGGAGCGCTCGAGCTGCACGCCGGTGAGGAGGACGCCGCGATCAAGCGAGTGCGCAAGACGATCGCCGCCTTCGCCAATGTCGACTATGTCCTCACCAGTGCCGCGGGGTGCGGCTCGGCGATGAAGGGCTACGGCGAGCTGCTCGAGGACGCGCCCGCACGCCTGTTCTCGAGCAAGGTCCTCGACATCTGCGAGCTGCTCGCGGACGTCGAGCCGCGCACGCCACGCGGCCCGGTCCCGCTCCGGGTCGCCTACCACGACGCCTGCCACCTCGCGCACGCTCAGGGCATCCGTGCGCAGCCCCGCTCGCTCCTGCGAGCGATCCCCGGGCTCGAGCTGCTCGAGGTTACGAGCGAGCCGGAGATCTGCTGCGGGTCGGCCGGGATTTACAACCTGGTGGCGCCGCAGCCGGCAGCGGAGCTCGGCGCGCGTAAGGCACGCAGCCTGCTCAGCACGGGCGCGGAGGCGATCGCCGCCGGCAACCCGGGGTGTGCAGCGCAGATCGACATGCACCTCCGCGAGGCCGGCCACCCGCTTCCGATCTACCATCCGATCGAGCTCGTGTGGCGGTCGATCGAAGCTGCACGTTGATCGTCGCTGTTCGGCTGCCGCGGAGGCCTACGCTACGGTCTGGATATGAGAGGACGGCGGCTGGGGCTGAGTCTGGTCGTTGCGATCGCGCTTCCCGCGGTGGGCTGCGGGAGCTCCTCGCCTCCTCCGCCGGCATCCGTTCCGGTCGCCGCGACCCCCTCGACGCCATCGGTGAGCACCACGACGCCGCCGCCGCCGCCGACCACGACGCCGCCGCCCACGACGACGGCGACGACGACACAGACCAGCCCGGCGGTGAAGACGACGACGACGTCGGTGACCACGCCCACGACGGCGCCGGTCACGCCCGCGCCGTCCGGGCTGAGCGCCGCGACCGGATACAGCTCCTATGACGACTGTCAGGGCGACTGCAGCGGTTCCGTGCCGGCGTCGCTACGCCGCCCGCTCGAGCTTCCGACCGGGGGTTCTGGCGGCTCCTGCGCGGTCTCCGGGGCCACCTCTGCCGTCAGCTATGTTGGGCCGGCCGTCGGCCCTGGACCTGTCTACGCGGCACAGCCCACCCCGTTCGCTGTCACGAGCTTCATCGACAGCGTATGGGACGGAGGGAATGTGACCTGGGTGGCGGCACCGGGCTACAGTGGCCCGGTCCTGATCCGCGGCGGCGAGGTTGGTGGCAGCGGCTCGGTGGGGTTCGGCGAAGGCCACGTACCCGAGGACGAGCTCCAGCTGCTCGTCCCCTCGACGCAATCGAGTGGGGAGCCGGCCGGCGCCCGCGAATGGCCGTCGTTCACGCGCGTCCGCTCCGCCGGCTGCTACGCGTACCAGGTGGACGGCACGAACTTCACCGAACTGATCGTGTTCCAGGCGACGGCGTAGCGTCGGCTGACGGTCCCGATCGCTCCGCACGGGCGCAGTTCAAGAAAGACCCGCACCTGCCGAGAACCCGGAGCAGGGATGGCCGTTCGCCGATCCCTCACCCAACCCTCGAACAGTATGGGACCGCTAATGACCAGCCAGCTTCGCCGGATCGCCGCGGGCGGGGTACTCGCCCTGCTGGGTGCCGCCGTGCTCGCGTCCCCGGCAGGGGCCACGAGCGCGACCGCGACCATCTCTGCCGGATCGCTCGGGTTCGTCTCAGCCCCGCCCAGCGCCACGTTCACGGGCACGCTGAACGGCTTGGACCAGACCCTCACCGACGCCGAGGCGATCGACGTCGGCGACGCCACAGGCTCGGGCTCCGGCTGGAACCTGACTGCCACCTCGACGACCTTCACAACCGGCTCCCACACGCTCTCGACGTCGGCGACCACGGTTACCGCCACGCCCACGGACGCGTGCGACGTGAGCGCAACCTGCGCGACGGCGACGAATTCCGTCACCTATCCGTACGCGCTGCCGGCCGCGGGCACAGCGCCGACCGCCACGAAGCTCTTCAATGCGACCGCCAACACCGGCATGGGCAACCAGACGGTGACGCCGACATGGAAGCTGGCCCTGCTGGCCAACTCCTACGCCGGCACGTACACCTCGACCTGGACCCTCTCACTCGTCAGCGGCCCGTGAGCCGATGTTCGCGTCGCTGAGCCTCCGGCGAGGGGTCGCGTCGGCCACCGCATTCCTCGTCTGTGCGGCGGGCGCTCTCGTGCTCGTCCCATCATCGCTGGGTGCGGGCATGCCTGAGTTCGCCGGCGTCAGCGTCCGCCCTGCCCACTTCGACCCCCGCGTGCCGGCCACCCGCGCGTACTTCATCCAAGCAGTGGCCCCCGGACGGTCGTTCAGCGACCAGGTAATCGTCGCGAACGGGGGTGCGCGCCCGGAGCGGCTGCTGGCCTATCCCGTCGACGGGCTCACCGGCGTCACATCCGGCACGGTGTACGCCAACCGGCACGATCCCCGGCGCAAGGCTTCCCGGTGGGTCTCGATGGTCTCCGGGCCGATCGTCGTGCCCGCGCACGGCTCAGTCTCGGTGCCCTTCACCGTCCGCGTCCCCAGGCGCGCGATCCCCGGCGCTCACGTAGCCGGGATCGCGTTCGAGGACACCGCTTCGGTCAGGTCCCGAGGGCACTTCTCGGTGACCCTGATCACCAGGCAGGTCATCGGCGTCGAGATCCAGGTCGCAGGTCGCGCACGCCCGCGGATCGCGGTGCGCGGAATCTCGTTACGTTCGCTGCCAGGCACGACCCGGGCCGCGGCGGTGGTCACACTCGCGAATGTCGGACGCACGCTGTGCAAGCCAGACCTGCAGGTCGTGCTCGCCGGCGGCGGGCGCGAGCTACGGGCGACGAGCCGGCTCGACACCGTGCTCCCGGGAGATCAGATTCCCTACCCGCTGCCGTGGCCAACGACCGTGCTCGCCGGCTCATACCGCGCGACCGCGCGGGTCACACGATGCGGGCCGCCGGCGACCATACGGGCGATCGTGCGCCTCGGTCGCGGGCTGAGGGGAAGCGACGCCGCGGTATCGCCCGCGCCCACGGTCGCACCCGCAGCCGGATCGTCGGGCGCACCCTGGTGGGCGCTGATTCTTGTAGCAATGGGCGGCCTGGGCGTCGGGCTCGTCGCGCGGCGCAGGGGCCGTCCAATCGCTTAGAAGCCGTGAAGCAGATCGGCCAACTCCGGCGGGGCGGGATGTCTTTTGCGAGGCGGCGGACAGCGCCCGTGATTCTGCTCGCGATCTTCAGCCTCGCGCTGGTCGCTCCCACCCCGGTTCGCGCGGCCGCCGCGTGGACGGTCGAGACGTCCCCCACCACGGCGAACCTGGCCGGCGTCGCGTGCAGCGGCTTCACGGGCTGCGAGGCCGTCGGCGGCCCGTCTGGTAGCGGCCTCGCGATCTCGAGCGCCAACGGCACGACCTGGTCGACTCAGGCCTCGCCCGGATCCTCGCCGTTCAGCTCGGTCTCCTGCGTCAATGCGACCAACTGCTGGGCGAGCACCACCGGCGGCTCGGTCTACTACTACAACGGCAGCAACTGGGTCTCACAGGCCAGCTTCACGGGGCTCGAGCCACAGGACCTGGCGGGAATCTGGTGCGTGAACACCAGCAACTGCTGGACGGCGGGGGCCGTCACCCTCCTCGGTGGGTCGCTCAGCAGCGTCGTCGACTACGGCCCGTCGTCGTGGTCCGCTCAGTACACGGGCGCCGCGCTCACGGCGTCGCTGAACGCTGTCACCTGCGTCGATACGAGCCACTGCTGGGCGGCCGGCAACGGGGGACTGGTGCTCTCTTTCAACGGCTCGAGCTGGTCCCAGCAGACCCAGAGCGCGACGACCCAGAACCTGCTCGGGGTCGCTTGCGTCAACGCAAGCAACTGCTGGGCCGTCGGTAGCTCGGGGGCCGTCATCTTCTGGAACGGCACCAGCTGGGCCTCGCAGACCTCCGGCACCACAGCGAGCCTGAGCGCGGTCTCGTGCGTCGACACGACCCACTGCTGGGCGGTGGGCGGATCGGGCACCGTGATCTTCTGGAACGGCACCAGCTGGTCCTCGCAGACCTCCGGCACGACCGCGAACCTGAGTGCGGTCGACTTCATCAACGACGGGTTCGGCTGGGCGGTCGGCGCGGGCGGCACGATCGACGCCTACGGCTGCCGCAGCGGCAGCCTCACGGTCACGCCGCCGGCGTCACTCACGCTCCCCGGCGTCACGCTCAGCGGCCTCGACCAGACCTCGAGCGCAAACGCTGCGCTGACCGTCGACGACGAGACAGCGAGTGGCGCCGGATGGAACGTCAGCGAATCCGCCACCCAGTTCACCACCGGCAGCACGACTTTACCCGCGAACGCACTGAGCCTCACCGGCGTAAGCGCCGCCGCCGGAAGCGGCAACTGCACAGCCCCCACGAACGCGGTCACCTACCCGGTCACGCTGGGCTCCACCGCGGCGAAGATCTTCAATGCCGCGGCGGGCACCGGCGGCGGTCCGGAGAACCTGACGCTGTCGCTGAGGCTGGCGATCCCGGCGAAGGCGTCCACCGGGACGTACTCATCCACCTGGACCTTCACTGCCGCAAGCGGGCCGTAGCTGTGGCGCTTCGCGCCAATGGGAGTTCGGGGCGCTTCGCGCCCTGCCGCCGCGGCGATCAGCTGCTCTCGGGGAGCACCTGGCCGCCGTCGATGACGAGTGTCTGGCCCGTGATGTAGCGCGCTTCTGCGGACGCGAGGAAGCGAACGGCCCAGCCGACGTCCTCGGGCTCGCCGAGCATTCCCAGCGGGATCGCGGCGAGCATTCCGCGCAGATGCTCCGCCCCCAGCCATCAGCTCATCGAACGCGGCCGGCTCGAGCTGATCGAACGGGATGTGGGGGTAGATCCCGGCGTTGGCGGCGAGGATGTCGATCCGGCCCCAGCGATCGAGTGTGGCAGCCACCAGCGCGTCGAGGTCGGCGCCGTTCGTCACGTCCGCGCCTACCGCGAGCGCTCGTTCGGTGCTTGGATCGAGTGCGGCAGCGGTCACCGCCGCCGCGTCGGCGTCCAGATCCGCGAGCACAACGTCGGCCCCCTCCGCGTGCAACACCGACGCGATCCGGCCCCGATGCCGCGCGCGGCACCGGTCACGATCGCAACCTGCCCGTCTAGCCGCTCCATCCGCGCTCCCTCTCAGAACCCGTCGCCTGTCAGCCGACGCCAACGTTCAGCGTCGGCTCGGTGGTAGACCGAGCGCGGAGATCGCAAGCGGCAGGATCGTCGCGTAGGCGGCCGTCGCGACGAGTGTCGCGAGCACGATCGAGACGGTCTGGCCGGGCGCGGAGCCGGCCAGCGCGAACACGGTCGAGCCAAGGAGCCCGACCTCGTTTTTCTTCAGCGTTGCCGTGCCCTCGGCGTCCGAGCCGGCGGAAGCTGCTGCAAGGTCGCCCGTCGTCATGGCATCCGCCTCCAGTTCGTCGGCTCTACGTACGTCGCCTCGCCGGGATTCCGCCATTCCCCAGAGATGTGTTATGTAGCATTGCACATGCGTACATCGAGAGTCAATATCCTCGCCCCTTCAAGCCAGGTGGTCCGGCGTTCGCGTGAGCACGATCGCCGCCTCGAGCTCGCTCGGCAGAGAAGCGAA
>Ga0302326_10006165_pt1 | contig 26980 bp, 25 predicted proteins | sample Palsa_T0_3_FD_202264 | JGI IMG/M metagenome (GOLD analysis project Ga0302326, IMG submission 202264) | Peat permafrost microbial communities from Stordalen Mire near Abisko, Sweden - Palsa_T0_3 | ecosystem: Environmental > Terrestrial > Soil > Palsa > Peat permafrost | place: Sweden: Abisko... | reverse complement strand
TGCAAACCGCGCGCTGCAAGCAGCGCGCGGGGCGTATTAGTGTTGCTTGCGCCGGGAGGAGTTAGCGTAGTACGTAGACGGTAACCGCGCGGCGGCCGAAACGCAAGGCTTGGGCGACCGTATTCATGCCGAGATCGACGCGATGACCGTGGATGGCGCCGCCGGTGTCGCCGGCGATCGCGCGTCCGTAACCTGGTATGTAGAGCCGGGTGCCGAGCGGAATCACTCGTGGGTCGACGGCGATGATGCCGAAGCCGGCGTGAGCGCCGGTCGCGGTGATGCCGCTGCAGCCGTAGCAGCCTGCGGTGTAGGCGGTCGCGATCATTTGCAGCGCCGTTCCGGCCAGGTGGATGGCGCTCGTGAAGCCTTGTTCCGCGACGTGAGCGAGAGATTGGTATTCCGCGATGCCGCGTTCCAGAACGCGCGGACGCGGCGCGCGGATGATGCGCGATGCGAGCACGGTGCGCGTCGTGCCTGAGCCTTCGCGGCGCACGAAGCGAATCGTCGCCTCGCGCAATCCCGCGCGACCCGGATCTACGGTGCGCGTCGTTCCGAGCGCGAGACCCGGGACGGCGCGTTCGCGAGTCGCGGGCGCGATCGAGAGCTTCTCGCGAACCGTCCACGCGTCGACGCGGACGACGCGCACGACGTCGTGCGGCAACGGCGCGACGTGCAGCGCGGGAGATACTTCATCACTTGACGACATCGCAATACGCTGTTCGGCGAGGAGCGCGCCGACCGTCGCTGCCGACGAATGCACGACGCGCTTGCGGCCGCCGACGAAAATGGAGACCAGCTGGGCGCGACGATACACGATCGTCATACCGTCGCAAATCGGCGTATCGAGCGGAACGGAAACGAAGTCGCCCTTGGAAACGATGATTTTGCGCTCGGTCAGGAACCCGTTGACGTCGGTTGCGTGGGTCGAGGCCGTGGCGGTTTCGCCGTTTGCGACGACGGTCACATCGACCGCCTGGTCGGTTGGGACCGGGGCGGAAGCGGAAACCGGGGCAGATGCGGGTGCGGCCGCGGCGGCCGGGGTGTCCGCAGAGGCAGGGTGAGGGGTGCTGAAAAGGGTTATCGCGAGGGTAAATGCGCCGGCGATAATCGACGCGGACCGATGATCGTTTGCGATCAACGCGGCTCCTTTATGGACGTGCGGCACGCCGCGAATGCCTTCGTGGCCGAAAGAGGGCCGGAAGGAGAGGCCTTCACGAGGCGCAGGCTTGCAAAGGTGCGGTTGAAACTTCCGGATCGAGGGTCGCGGAAGAATACCACGAGGCGGGTCCGGACAACGGCCCGGACCGGGACCACGCCACGCTAACACAGGCTGGTCACAGCGTCAACTTGACAAATCGGCAATCAGACGTATGTAGGCGTTCGGGTCCACATGCGAAGAAGTCTCAGTCTGTGAATGTGCTGCGCGTCGGTTTATTTACCGAGTGCTATCATCCGATTCGCAACGGTATCGTCGCATCGCTCGACGCGCTGTCGTTCGCGTTGCGCGCGCGCGGGCACGATGCGATCTTCGTTACCCCCGAAATGCCGGGGTATCGCGATACGAGCGACGACGTCGTGCGCGTACCCTCGCTTCCGTTGCCGACGCGAACGTCGTACCGTCTTACGGTACCGTACCTTTCCAAGGCACAGAGCTTTTCGATCGTGCACACCCACTCGCCGTTCATTACGGGTTGGCTCGGCGCGCGCGTGGCGCGCCGCACGAACGTGCCGCTCGTCTTCACCTATCACACGCAGCTGGAGGAATACGCTCACTACGTTCCCTTCGAAGCGCACGCGACGCGAACCGCCGCGTCGCAACTGACGCGAAGCTATGCCAATGCGGCGGATGCGGTCATCGTGCCGACGCTTTCGATGCGCGCGCGTTTGCGCGATCTCGGCGTGCGAACGCGCATCGAGGTCGTTCCCAGCGGGATCGACGTCGCGCTGTTTGCGCGCGGCCGGCGCAGCAACGCTCTTCGGCAGCGCCTTGGGGTCGCGCCGGGTGAGAGCATGATCCTATCGGTCGGGCGGCTGGGACGCGAGAAAAATCTCGAGCTTTCGATCGAGGCCTTCGCAAAGCTCGGCGACCCCTCCGCGCGCTTCGTCATCGTCGGCGACGGACCGCATCGGGAAGCCCTGCAGCGCTTCGCCGCCCGAGCCGGCGTCGAGTCGCGCACCACGTTCGCGCGCGAATTCGATCGGAGCGCGCTCCCGGACGCCTACGCCAGTGCCGACGCCTTCATCTTTACCAGCGTCAGCGAAACGCAAGGTCTGGTGCTGGTGGAGGCGCTGGCGGCCGGCGCGCGGATCGTCGCGGTCGACACGCCGCAAACCCGGGAGGTCCTCGGCGGCGCCGCGGAGATCGTGCGCAGCGACGCCGCCGAGCTTGCGGCGGCGCTGGAACGCACGCTCGCTTCGAGCGGTGCGCCCGCCGAAAGCGATGCCGTGGCGCGCCGGTTCGACGCCGTTGCGGTCGGCGACCGCATCCTCTCGCTCTATCAAGATCTGCTGCACGCGCGCGCGCCCGAGCCGCTCGCGGCGATCGGTGCAGGAACCGCTCGCCTGTAAGCAGTCTGAAGAAGCCGCGAACGGACTCTCGGGCTTCGGTCCGAATACCGTAGCCACGTCCTCTCTCGTCCGCCTTTCGTCTTGCCTCCACGGGGTTCGTCTTTGGTTCAATCGGTCTATCGCTATCGTTGGCTGCTGTACGAACTGACGTTGCGGGATCTGACCCTTCGCTACCGCGGCTCCGCCCTCGGGTTCGCCTGGACATTTCTCAACCCGTTGCTGGCGATGCTCGTGTACACGCTCGTTTTTTCCGTTTACTTGCGCATCCCGATCCCGCACTACGCCGTCTTCCTCATTTCCGGGCTGCTGCCGTGGCTTTGGTTCAGTTCGTCGCTGACGATCGGTACGTCGGCCATCGTGGACGGCAGAAGCTACGTCGGCAGCTCGATGTTCGCACCCGTGATCTTGGTCGTCGTGCCCATCCTCACGAACGGCGTGAACTATCTCCTATCGGTTCCGCTGCTGCTCGCGCTCGCGGCGTATTTCGGCGTCCCGATCGGCTGGCCGATCCTCGTGCTGCCGGTGCTGATGGGCATTCAGATTCTGTTGACGCTCGGGTTTCTGCTCATCCTCTCGAGTCTCAACGTCTTCTATCGCGACCTGCAGCAATTGATGATGACGCTGATCGGGATGGCGTTTTACCTCGCGCCGATCTTCTATCCGCTGACGCAGGTTCCGGAGCGCTACCGGCCATTTCTGTTCATCGATCCGATCGTGCCGCTCATCCTCGGGTATCAAAACATCTTCTTTTACAACCGCCTTCCGAACGCGCTCGAGGTTTCGTACGCGCTCGTCGTGGCGCTCGCCCTCTGCTTCATCGGTCGCCGCGTCTTCAATCGGTACAAAGACGCGTTCGCGGACTACGCATGAGCCGGGAATCGATCGTCGTCCACTCGGCAACGAAACGCTTTCGGCTCGTGCGCATTCCGAAGCGCACGACGTTGAAGGAAGCCATCGTGAAGCGGAGCTTCTTTACGAACGCGCGGCGCAACGAAGTGTTCGTCGATGCGGTGCACGAAGTGAGTTTCGACGTCGCCCGCGGCTCGATGCTCGGCATCCTCGGACGCAACGGCTCCGGCAAGTCGACCCTCATGCGGCTGCTCGCGGGTATCTACAAGCCGGACTCGGGAAGCATCAAGGTCGACGGCGACGTCGCTCCGCTGCTGAGTCTGGGGCTTGGATTCCACCCCGATATGAGCGGGCGTGAGAACGTGCGGATGAACGGGCTGATCCTCGGGCTGAGCCCGCGCCAGATCGATCGCCGGCTCGACGACATCGTGGATTTCGCCGAGTTGCGCGACTACGTCGACGTTCCCGTGCGGATGTACTCGTCCGGGATGTACATGCGGCTGGCGTTTGCGGTTGCGGTGAGCGTCAATCCCGACGTGCTGTTGCTCGACGAAGTGATGGCGGTCGGCGACGCCGCATTCGTCGCGAAGTGTCTCGACCGCATGCGTCTGTTCAAACGTCAGGGAAAGACGATCGTGCTCGTCTCACACGATACCGGCGCCATTGCGGAGTGGTGCGATTCGGCACTTTGGATCGACGAGGGCCGGGTGCGCATGACCGGGACTCCCGATCGGGTCGCGGATGCCTATACGGTCGCGCTTGCCGAAAACGACTATCGGTCGGGCTCGATCGGGGCCGGCCTGCTCGAGCATACCTAAATGCCCGCGGCGGGACACTAGGCCGTCGTGTCTCGGGAAGACGGTGGCGGCGCGGCGCAGATCGCGGCGTTACAGCGTATGGTGCGTCAGCTTCGCCGGCGGTTGGAGTTCGTGGAAGGCAGCAAGTTTTGGCAGCTGCGGGCCGCGTGGGTGAATCTGCAGGACCGCATCGGCCGCCGCGAGCCGATCGAGGGGCCGGGCGAACCGGCGGTCGATTTCGTCGAGAACATGGCGTGGCCCGAGCCCTACACGAGGTGGCTGCTCGAGAACGAGCCACGCCGCGTGGAGCTTGGCCGGCTGCGCGAGGTCGCACCGCTCTTGCCCGCGCAACCCTCGGTCGCGGTGTTCGTGAACGACACGGCGGGGAACGCCGATGCCGCGCTCGCGGCAGCCGGCGAGCAGGCCTATCCGCGCGTGCGGGTCAGGGCACTTTCGCAGGTCACTTCGGGCGGGGACGATGCGGCCCGTTGGAATGCCGCGCTCGCCGCGTGCACCGAAGACGTGGTCGCGTTCTGCGAGCCGGGCGATCTTCTCGCCCCGCACGCAGCCTTTGAGGTCGCGCTCGCGTTCAATCATTCCCCGGGTGCCATCGCCGTGTACGGAGATTGTGACGTGATCGCACCCGACGGAAGCAGAAGCGCGCCGCGCTTCGTTCCGGACTGGTCGCCCGACACGTTCCTCTCGTCGATGTACACCGGCCGCGTGATCTTTTACAAGCGCGCGGCGGTGCTCGCGGCGGGCGGATTCCGGCCGGGCTTCGGCCCGGCCAACCACTACGACCTCGCCTTGCGCGTGTTCGAGAACGGCAGCGAGATCGTTCACCGTCCGAGCGTCCTCGTCCATCGCGCGAGCGGCGACCGCTCCGCACCCGAGAACGGCGAAGCGGTACGCGCGGTCGAGGCGGCACTCGAGCGTCGCGGCGAGAGCGGGCACGTGGTCGCCGGGCCGGCCAAGGGCGTGCACCTGGTGCGCTACGACCTGGTTCGCCCCGGCCGCGTCGACGTCGTCATACCCACGCGAGATCTCGCCGCGTACCTCGACCGTTGCTTGCGGAGCCTCTTCGAGCGCAACGCGCGGGCGGATCTACGGGCGATCGTGGTCGACAACGGCAGCCTCGAAGGGGAGACGTTCGCGACGTTTCGGCGCTGGCGCGAACGCGAACCCGAACGGTTCGCGGTGCTCGAAGCGGATGGCCCGTTTAACTTCTCGCGACTCGTCAATGCGGGCGTGCGTGCGGGAGATGCGCCCTACGTACTGCTGCTCAACAACGATGCGGAGTTCGTTACCGACGACGGCGTCCGCGCGATGCTCGAACAGGCTCAGCGGCCGTCGATCGGCGCGGTCGGCGCGCGACTGCTGTATCCCGACGGTTCGCTGCAGCACGTCGGCGTCGTCGTCGGGGTCGGCGGTTATGCGGGCCACGTGTATCGCCACAAACACGTCGCAGATCCCGACGTCGACGAGACCGTTGCGGGAGTTCGCAACTACTCCGCCGTGACGGCCGCGGCGATGATGTTCCGGCGCGACGCCTTCGACGAGATCGGCGGCTTCAACGAGGAGCTGGCGATCGAATTCAACGATCTCGATTTCTGCTTGCGGCTCGTACGCGCGGGATACCGGAACGTCAGCTTGCCGCACGTCGTGCTCAACCACGAGGAATCGGTTTCGCGCGGCACGCCGCGTACGCACGCCGCGCGCGCGCAGCGCGAGCACGAGCGCGCGGTCTTCCAAAGCCTCTGGCAAACCGAGCACTTCGCCGATCCCTACTACAATCAAAACCTCACCAGATCCGACGAGACCGGTGGCCTCGGAAACGGATGATCCGGACGCGGCGCGGACCTCAGGTGCGACTGCGATGAGAGGAAAGGTGATCGAGATTGATCGAAAAATCTTCGCGATCGCGCGTGAGGTTCGGGCTGTAGCACGGGTCGGGTTGCGCCAACTGTGGCCAACGGTCTTTCATCCGGGCGATCTCGCTTGAAAACCGTTCGATCCGTTCGTGCGTCGCCTCGAGTCCGCGCGACTTGGATTCAAAATGGTAGAGGACGACGTGGGGCAGGTACACGTTTCGCAAGCCGGCAGCGCGCAGCCGCAGGCAAAAGTCCACGTCGTTGAACGCAACGGCCAACGTTTCGTCGAAGCCGCCGACCGACTCGAATGCGTTACGGCGCACCATCATGCAAGCGGCAGTGACGGCGGAATAGTTGTTCACCGACTTGAGCATGTAATAGTAGCCCGGAGCGTCCCCCGGAAAGTTCTTGTGGCTGTGGCCCGCGACGCCGCCGAGTCCGGTTATGACGCCCGCGTGCTGCACGGTACGATCCGGGTAGAGCAACAGCGCACCGACGGCGCCGATGGCCGGACGCTGGGCCTGTTCGACCATGCTTTCGACCCACCGTTTGCTGATGGCTTCGGTATCGTTGTTCAAGAATAGGAGGTAGTCGCCGGTCGCGTTCGCCGCCGCATGGTTGACGATCTTCGAAAAATTGAACGGGATGTCGTAGCGAAGGATCCGTACGCGCTGGTCGCCTTTTCGGAGTTCCTCGAAGGTCGCGAGCGAGTACGGGTCCGTCGATCCGTTGTCGACGAGCAGCACTTCCAGGTTCGGGTACGCCGTGTGCTCGAGTGCCGACGAGATCGCGCGCCGCGTGTCGTCCCCGTGGTCGCGGGCCGGAACCACGATCGAGACGCGTCCGGGAGTGCGAATCGCAAAGCGTACCGAGTACGTGCCGGGGCAGCCGGGAATCGCTTCGATCCGCCCGGGCTCTCCGCGACGCGCCAGCGCCTCATTGAGCGCGCGTTCCGCGGCCGCGTTCGCGTACGGCTTCGCGGAAGCGTTCGATGCGGTCGATGCGCCGTGAATGCGCCAATGATAGAGCACGCGCGGCAAATGACGGATGCGTTCGGTGCGCTCGGTGGCGCGGAGCAGGAAGTCGTAGTCTTGACTTCCGTCGAATTCGGAGCGCAGCCGGCCGACCGTCTCGACGAGCGCCCGCCGGCACGCGACGAGATGACCGACGTACATGCGCGAGAGGAACGATTCGGGGGACCAATCGGGTTTGAAGTGAGGATCGCGCAAACGGCCGGTTTCGTCGACTTTATCCTCGTCGGAGTAGACGATATCGGTCTCGGGGTGCTCTTCGAGCACACGCGCGATCTCGTACAGGGCTTCCGGCGCGAGCAGGTCGTCGTGATCGAGGAACGCGACGAATTCTCCGGTCGCAAGGTCGAGCGCGGAGTTCGTGGCCCGGGATATCCCCCCGTTGCGCGAGCGGAAGGTCAACTTTATCCGCGGATCGCGGCGCGCGTACTCGCGCAAGGTGCGACGTACGCTCTGGTCGCTCGACGCGTCGTCGGCAACGCACAGCTCCCAGTTCGAATACACTTGCGCCAGCACCGAGTCTAGCGTCGCACGCAAGTAACGCTCGGGGGTCTCGTGGGTCGCGACCACGATGCTGATCGGCGGACGCCGCGCCAGGCGCTTCGCGTCTTCGCGCATCCGCACGAGATCGGAGGGACCCGGGGTGTTGCGATCGAGCCACGCGGCGTACTCGCCGTCGATCGCCGCCTCGTCGATCATGACCTTCGGCAGCTCGTAGCGCGGCAGTACTCCGTTCGAAAGGCCCACGAGCCGCTTGAGCCGATGCCAGAGGTTGCGCAACTTCCAAAATTTGCTCGCCTCCATGGTTCGGATGCGCTCGAGTGCGTCGCGCGTGACGGCGTTTTCCGGTAGCGGAAGCACGTGTCGATCCTAGCCTTCCGGACTGGAGCGGAGCGTTTTAAGGAAAGGTGATCGTTCGGACCACCTTCGATGCCGCGATCGATCCGTCGGCCGATACGACCGCGACGCCGATGCGATGCGAGCCGGCCGAAATCGATCCGGCGGGAACTTTGATCAGATAGCCGCTAAGCAAAAGGTCCGGATTGGAGAGCACCTTGGCCACGTCGGGTCGCCGTTCGCCGTAGAGAGAAGTCGCGCGATCGTCGACCTTGCCGTCGACGATCAGGCAAACGGCACGCGCCGGGCCGTTTCCCGTGCGGTCTTTTCCCCATCCGTACACTTCGTAGCCCGACGCGCCTGCGCCGGTAGCTTTGGCGAACGCGTCGATGCCGACGGTCGCTCCGCTCTGCAACTGCCCGTGGATGGCGCACGACGCCGAAACGTCGCGCACGCCGGCCGGGTTTGCCGTGCTCGCGGCCGAGGCGCAAGCGCTCGCGGCCGCCACCAACGTTGCGAGCGATGCCGCGGCAACCACACCGGCCGACCGGGAGTGCCGCAGGCGTGCGACGAACGCACCCAGCCGAACGAAAGCGCTCCGCTCGAGGACCGCGTACTCGTGCCGCAACTCGACATTTCGTGCGCGCTGTTGTTCGAGCAGTCGCAGCCGTTCGAGCAGCGACTCGGAGAGTGAACCAGATACCATGGAGGGAGGCAATTTGTCCCCACTTGATGCATCGCCTTCCCGAAATGGCAAGGAGAGAACGCACCGGGCCTACGATCCCGAACTGCTCGAAGCGCTGCGCCGAATCGCGGCGTTGCAGCGCGAGGCCGTGTCGCAAAACGCCGTGCTCAACGCACTGGTTCTCCGCGCGACCGCACTCGAAGGAGCGCTCGCGGAAAGCTCCGCCGCACGCTACGAACTTCTAGAACGTTCGTTCGCCCACCAGATCGAGCGCGACATCGAACACGTCCGCGCACACAATCTCGAACTCGAAGCGGCGATCGCAACGATTCGCGCGAGCGGCTGGTGGCGGCTGAAGCTGGCTTTTGCGCGATTCGGGGCGGCGATCTATCGCCGGCGCAACACCGCCAAGTCCTGATTGCCGAAGGCGGCCGGCACGATCTCGATCAGCTCGAACGGGCCGGTCCACGTCGCGGCGACGTTCTCCGCCGTTTGAGAGGTCTGGCGGTAGTAGTCGGCGTCGCCGATGTAGCCGTCCAGGACGCGGTCGTGGGTTTCCGCATCGAAACCTTGTGCCGCGAGGCGGGACCACCAAGCCGGTTCGCGCCACAAAGAGCCCATCGCGGTGCCGGCGTTGCCGGCGAACGTCAACAGCGCGATCCCGCCGGGACGCAGGATGCGCGCGAGTTCGGCTAGCCATGCGGCTTGGGCGATTGCGGTGAGGTGGGTCATCACCGACACGCCGAACACGCCGTCGAACTCGCCCGAGTCGAAGCTCGTCGGCGGCCAGAGCGGCACGACCGAAAAGCTTGCCGCGGGATACGCGCCCGCACACCACCGCACGTTCGCCGCGTCGATGTCGGTGCCGTAGATACTGCCCCGGCGCCAGGCGCGAGCGAAGTGCGCCGTCAGGCGTCCGACGCCGCAGCCCCAATCGAGCAGGCGCGAACCGGCGGCGTCGGAGATGCCGTGCGCTTCGAACGCGCGCTGCAGGTAGCGGAAATGCGAATAGCCCGGCAGCACCGCGCTGAATGCATCCGTGCCGCCTTGGACGCGCCCGATGCTCGCGGCGTCGGTGGAAAAGCGCACGAACGAATGCAGATCGTTCGGCAGCCAGACCTCCGAAATCGTCCGTTCTACGCCCTCGCGGCGCTCCACGAAACTGAAGTGAAACGGGTCGGCGCCGCTTTCGGTCGCCGAAAGATCGATCCGCAACAGAAGATTGGACAACGCAGCGTTGGGCCAGTACCAAAACACCTGCGCGAAACCCTCGGTGGCTTGCAGCGGATACTGCAGCGTCGCCGCGACGCCGGGACCGAAACGCACTCCGAGCGTTCCCGGGTCGCCGCCGGGCGGAAGATGGCTGCCGCCGAGCTGCACGGTCACGCCGTCGAACGTGATCCACGGGAGCGAGTGCAGCGCGGGGTGCCCCAGACCGAATACATCGTACGCGCGCAAGCCGCGCGGATTCGTGAGCACGCTGCGTCGGACGCGGGCTTCTGCGAACGGTGCTGCGCCCGGCCGGGCAAACCCGATCGTTTGCTCCAGCGGTTCCGCGACGGAAGGCAGCTGGCAACTCGCTAACGCGCCCGGACCCGCCGGAACCGTTGCAAAAGGGCGACCCTCAACGTGCACGACCACGCGGGTTTCGCCGTCGTCCGGCGTGCGGCAGGATGCGTTGCCGGCATCGTCGATCTCGATCGTCACCGGCATCGCTACGCGCTCCCTCTGCGCAATACGGCGCAGTCTTGATAACCGCCGAACAGGGCCGGCTCGATCCCGAGCACGTCGAAGTGGCGCGCGCAGCGCGAGCGGAAATCGGCAGTCGATTGCGTCGTGTTCCGGTAGTACGTTCCGTCGGCGATCTTGCCGTCGAGCGCCGGGTCGTGCTGATCGGCATCGAACCCGGAGCTGCGCCAGGCGGCCCACCACGCCGGGTCGCGCCAGACCGATTGAAATGCCGCGTTCGCGTCGGCCTGGAACGTCAACAGCGCGATGCCTCCCGGTCGCAGGATGCGGGCGAGTTCCGCGAGCCAGGCATCCTGCGCGGGAGCGGTCAGGTGTGTCATCACCGAGATGCCGAAGATGCCGTCGAAGGTGCCGTCGCCGAACGGCAGCGGCGGCCACAGCGGAGCGAGCTCAAAACGATCGCTCGCCAGATTCCGGCGGCACCATGCGACGTTCTCGGCGTCGACGTCGGTTCCGAAGATGGTAGGCTGCGGCCATGCGTCGATGAAGTGCGTCGTCACGCGGCCGTGGCCGCAACCCCAATCGAGAATCGAGGGCGCCGCGTCGCGCGACAAACCTTGCGCCGCGAATAGCGCTTCGAGCGTTTTGAAAGCGTTATATCCGGTAATGGTCACGGTCGCGGAGTTGGACCACGTTTGGACGCGGCTGAGCTGCGTCGGATCCTGCGGATGCCCGACGTACGACGTGAACGATTGCGGCAACCAGAAGTCGACCGGCCGTTTGCCGCCGCCCGTGCCGCCGCCGCCGACGTAACCGAAGCGAAAGTGAAAGGGATCGGAGCGCTTGTGCGACGCGGCTAGATCGATCGTCGCCAGGAACGACGAGCGCGCTGCATTGGGCCAGTACCAGTAATGGGTGCCGAATTCGGGCGAAGGCAGGCCATATGCAACGTGCGCGACGACGCCCGATTCGAACTCGACGCGCAGCTTGCCGGGATCCCCCTCGGGTGGAAGGTGCATGCCGGAGATCGTCAAGCGCGCGCCGTCGAACCCGACCCAGGGCAACGCCGAAAACGGATGGTGGTCGACGCCGAACACGTCGCTTGCAAGTAACCCGAATCCGTTGCACAGCGGCAGGCGCACGAAGTCGCCGCGGCCGATCTCGGTGCCGGCGCTCGAGGCGACGATCGTCGAAGAGGTTGGGGCGGCGACGGGACGCAGCCGGCACTCGAAGGTCCACCGGTCCGCCACCGCTTCGTCGGGTAACGCCGCGAGCGTCGCCCAGGCGACGCCGTCGCACTCGATGCGGATCTCGGGCGGCGCCGGCGCCGTCAGCGTGCCGCTCACCACGTCGCGCGAGCCATCGTACTTCAGTTGCGCCACGTTTCTCTCGCGAGCGTGTGAAACACGGGCTCGCTCGAATCGAGCGTCAACGCCTGCGCGATCGCTTCGTAGGCGCTCGACTTGTCGCCGACCGCATTGCAAGCGATCGTCTGCAACTGCCAGAGCGGTGCGAAGTCGTCGATCTCTTCCAGCACGCGCTCGAGATATTGCCGCGCCGTCGCCATCTCGCCTCGCTCCGTGAGCAGGTACGCGAACACCTGGTGATAGTGCCCGTTGTACGAAGCTACCTCGAGCGCGCGTGCGATCGATTCGAAAGCGAGATCCCAATTCCCGAGCCCGACGTGAATCTTTGACGCCAAGCAACGGTACGAGGGCCGAGCCGGAAAATGCTCGAGCGCGAGCGCGATCGCACCGAAGGCGCGTTGTTCGAGCCCGTTCGCGTGCAGGACCTGGGCCGCCACGTACGCGTGATCGGGTCGCAACGCCGGATCCTCTTCGAAGGGTGCGACCAGGGGCAACGCTTCGGGCGCGCGGCGCGCGGAGAGCAGCAGCATCGCGCGGCCCGCGATCCGGCCGCGGTCGGAGGTGAAGTCGCTTCGGAAGATGTCCTCGAAGGTATCTTGCGCGTGATCGACTTGGTACGAGTAGAGCCGCCGCTCGCCCACGTGCGACATCACGATGTCGGGTTTCCAGCGGTCGATCTCATCGAGAAATAGACGCGTCGTCGTGCCCGCGCACAGAACGTGTCCGAACGAACGGCCCAAATAATCGAACTGATCGGTCATGAACGAATCGCGCATGAGCAGCAGGCGCGTCGGCGGAGCACCCGGACAAAAGGTCTCGAAGGCGCTCGTCCGATCGAACCCGTCGTTGTCGAGCAAGCGTTCGTAGGGATTGCGGGATACGATCGCACGAGGGGCCTCCTCGCTGCGTTCCGGCGTCACGAGTACGCCCAGGTCGCCGTAGAGACGCCGGTACTCGAAGGCCACATCGCGCGCCTCGAGTTCGGCCAACGTCACGCGCGACCGCAGAGCGCGGCACAGCGTCTTATACGCGATGAAGCTGCCGTACTGCGTCCAGTGCGAATCGGTCTTGCGATAGATCTCCAGCGCCCCCTTAGCGGCGAGCAGATCGGGCCGCGGATCGATGTACTCGATGCCGGCAATCTCGCGCATCGTCGCGAGAAACTGCTCGCCGGGCGTGCCCCTTCCCGCGCGCTCGCAGCCCTCGGGAAGATCTTCGGGATACACCGAGTGCGCGTCGGGCGCGAGATAGAAGGCGTAGGGAATGCCGCGGCGGCGGAGCTCGCGAGCGCGGCGTCGCAGCGTCCGTTTCCAGACCTCGAGCAATGGGCGGTTGAAGGGCTTGGTACTCAGGAACCACTCGAGGGCGAATCCGTCTTGGTCGCCGAGAAAGAGACGTCCGTTGCGGCCTTCCAGTACGCCGCGAATTAGGCCGCGCTGTTCGGCGATCGTCACGTCCGGCCCGAGGCGGTCGCAAGACGATCGACGAGTTCACCGACGTTGCGCGGCTCCATGGCGATCTCTTCGCCGATCTCCAATCCGAACTTCTTGCCGATACGGGCCAGCAGGACGGCGTGCCCGAGCGAATCCCAACCGTCGACATCGTCCGCCGTCGTGTCGCGCCCGATCGTGCGAGGATCTGCGTCGAAGGTCTCTGCAACGAGCGCGAGGATCGAGGCCTCGAAGGCTGGGTCCGTCACGAAACGCCCAGCGCCGCGTCGGCGAAGCGCCGTTCGTTCTCGTCACGGCTGATTTTGCCGCTCGTCGTCTTGATGAGTTCGCCGACGCGCCGGATTTCGACGGTTCGCACCTGGAGCCCGAGCACGCTGTACACCTGCGAGCGAATTTGCCGCACCAGCACGAGCTTGCGCGCTTCGTCCTCTTCCTCGCTCTCGGCGAGCACCACCGCTTCTTCGCTGCCGGTGGCGTCGTCGAAGCGGCCGAAGACCGCCACGCGTCCGGGCTTCACGCCCTCGACCTCGTTCACGGCCGCCTCGATGTCGTTCGAATAAAAATTCCGGCCGTGTACGACCAGCATTTCCTTGCGCCGCCCGCACACGAAGAGCTCGCCGTCGCGTACGAAGCCGAGATCACCGGTCCCATACCAGCCGTCCACGAATGCATCCGCGGTGGCTTCCGGGTTGCGATGATATTCCGAGAAGAGATATGGCGAGCGGAGAACGATCTCGCCGACGTCCTCGCCTTCCGCGGCGAGGATGCGGATCTCGACCCCGGCCAGAGGCCGTCCGCACGAAAGAAATTCGGCCGCGTCCGCTCCGGCCGGTGCGAGCGCGTTACGCGATCGCAGCGCGCCGGCGTCGACGGCGAGCGTGCGGGCCGGTTCGTGCGGTAAGCCGAGCGTGACCGCGAAGACGGTTTCGGCCATCGCATAACACGTTCGCAGCATATCGGGCGTCACGCCCGACGCTGCGAAGGTCGCGGCGAAGCGCGCGAACGTCCCAGGCTTGCACGGCTCGGAGCAGTCGACGAACGCGCGCATCGAGCGCAGGTCGTACGTGCGGTCCGCGTCGTGGGTTCGAACCAAGTGTTCGAACGCGAAATTCGGCAGCCAAGCGTGGGTGGCGCGATAATGCTCGATCGTTTCGAGCAGTGAGGCCGGGCTCAGCAGCCATTCGAAGGCATCGAGCGACACGACGCTGCTGCCGATCCAAATCGGCAGCAGAAAAGCCGCGATCAGGCCCATGTCGTGATAGAGCGGCAGCCAGCTGACGGTAAGGTCCGATGTACGCGCTTCGAGCGCGTGCGCTGCAGCCGCGTTGTGCATCGCGATCGCGCGATACGTCAACGCCACGCCCTTCTTTGCGCCGGTCGTCCCGGAACTGTGTTGCAACAGCGCGATGCGCTCGGGACGCTCGACGGCTTCGAGCGGCGGCAAGGCGACGGGCGGCGCTTCCCACGGCACGTCGACGTCGAGCACGATGCATGGCGGCGGGCACAGTGCGCCGAGCGGACCGGCGAGCGCGCTCTCGGCCACCACACACGCCGGCCTCACGCGCGCGAACAGTTCGCGCTGTCCCTTCCAGTAGAGGACCGGGTCTTGTTTGGGGGTCGGAAACGGCAAGAACGTCGGAATCGCGCCGGCGCGCATCGCGCCGAGAAATGCCGGATAGAGTTCGTAGCGATGTTCGAGCACGATTGCCACGATCGCATCGGGTTCGAATCGTAAGCTCGCGAAGCGCGCTGCCCAGCGATCGGTTTCTGCGCCAAGATCCGCATAGGCGAACTGGCGATAGCGTTTCGCTCCCACGACGAGCAGTGCCGGCGCCGTCGGCCGCGTCGCCGCGTGACCGTACATGGCGCCGAGCAGCTCAGGCATCGAGCCGGAACACCCGCTCCACGAACTCGCGCGAGAATATCTCGTCCCAACCCTGCGGAGGCGGCACGTACGCATTGCGTTCGCGCTCCTCGTAATCGCCCACGCGTCTGAGGGATTCTTCGATCGCACGCTGCAGGTCGCGTAGGGTCGGCTCGCACGGCACGAGGTTCGCGCTCAGCGATCGCAGGTCAGCGGCGGAGCGATTCTCGTACACGTTGGTGATCGCGAGCGCTCCCGTCGTTGCGAACTCGAGCGCGACCAGTCCCGGATGCGGCGCGTACATCAGGCTCAAGCCGATGTCGAGCGACTGTAACAATTCGCGGTACTCCGCTTCGCTCGTACGCTTGAGCAGGACGAGCCGATGGCCGCCGCCGAGATCCAGCGGGGCGATGTCGCTGAGCGCGCCGAGGCCGACGAACGACCATTCCGGCCCGAACGTGCCGCGCGCGCAGAGATCCTGCAAGGCCAGCAGCGTCAGCTCGAAAAGGTTGCGAGCCGCATGCAGTTCGGGCCGCGCATAGACCGCGAAGACGCGCCGCTTACGGGCCTGCATCGAGCTTGCGGATTGGCGCTTCAATTGATTGATGCGATGCTCGTAGACCGCATAATCGGAGGCCTCGGCGCCCGGCCCATCCGCGAACGCACCGATCGCACGCTCGCGGAAATAGCGGAGCAGCTGCGGGCTGCTCACGATCGGAAAGTGTGGGACCTCATAGGTTTCGGCGCACAGCGCTTTGGTCGAAGAGTTGTCGAAGAAGATCGGCTCATATTCTTGCGCCAGCAGATACGGCTTTCCGAAGTCCGTCCATTCGGCCAGCATCGCCGCACTCGGAAGATCCCACACCGTGTAGACGACGACGTGGTCGCGCGGGCCGATTCCGATGCGGTCGTCCTCACCGCGTCCCAGAACTTCGACCTCGGCGAACGCGTCCCGCAGCCCCTCCGAGCGCTCGCGCCAAAGGAAATAGCCCTTGTTTGCACGTGCGTCTTCGGTGCAATAGATGGCGACCCGCCGGCCGGTCGCGCGCAGGGCCCGGATCAACTCGAATGCCGCGAGGTAGCCGCCGAACGAGATGTCCGGATTGACCGTCGGCAAGAGGAACCATGTGGTCGGACTTTCGTCTGCGCCGCGCCGGTGCGCGCGCAAGCGCGTGAACAGGCGCGTTCGAAGGGCGTCGACGCGCGGAATCAACGCGGGCGCCGTGACTCCCGGCATCTGGCGCTCGAGGGCCGACGTGAGATCGAAGCGCGGCAGTCGCTGTTCCGAGCGCCCGCGCGTCAGATAGTGGTGAAAGCCGCACGTCACTTCCCGCGGGATCGCCGCGCGCACGTCGGGATAGAACGCGCGGTACCAGTCTTCTTCGAACCAGGCGGCGGGGGAATACGCGCGCTCGATACCCACGCGAAGAAAGTGCGCGAAGGGAACGGCGAGGTCTGCGCTCGTGCCGTCGCTGAGATACCGCGACGCGTAATAGTGAGGATCGAATTCGCCTTGCAGCAGCGCCACCAGCGCCGAGCGGAGATCGGGAGCGGCGGGCTCGAGCACGGCCAGTCGAAAGTGCATGAAGCGGCCGTAGAGATTGTAGTGCTCGAGCGCGGAGACGATGGGAAATGCGTCCACGAACGCGCGCGCGGCCGGGTTGAGCTCGAGGTAGCGTTCGCCCTCGATCGAGGAACACGAGGGCAGCGGGACGCGCGCGCCGCCGCCCGCGATCGCCATCGTTTCGTTCGGCCAGCGCGATTCGGTCAGGCCGTGCGCCAGATAGTGGAAGAAGGCCGGGCCCGCGCCTGCGGCAACGACCGCGGCGACGTCGGGATACCGGGCGCGGTACCACATTTCGTCGAAAAGCGGATTGGGCGAAACGTGGGAACACTCGGGCCGGGTGAGGTAGGCCCGGAGCACCGCGTCGTCGGCTTCCGAGGGGTGGCACAGTCCTTCCGCGGACAGGCGGCGGCGCAGCAATCCGACATCGATGCAGCGCCTTGCTTTGGCGATCTGTTCGGCGGCGTACGGCAGCTGGTGCGTGGGTTCGGCGGCTGCGGCGGCGTCCGTGGGCGAGGAATGTGTCTCGGTCATGCCAGGAGTGCCGGTGTTGGGCGCGGGGGGCACGTCTCCTGGCGCGATCGCCTTGACATCGAACATACGTTCGAGCATAATTGGGTACATGGACGGCGTGAATCGGACGAACGGAAAGGCTGCGGTCCGAGCCGCAATCGGGTTCGCGGCTTCCGATGCCGGCGAGGGAACCGCCTACGCATTATTGGGAGCGACCGGCACGGGGGGTGTCGTCAGGGTCCCCTTCCGTTGCCGGCCCCTCCCCGCGCTGCGCGGCCGCGACGTGTCCTACGCGGCGCTGACGGCGGTGGCCATCGAACTGCGCCGTCGCGGAGCGCGCAACGTCGCGCTCGTTACCGAGGACGACCGGCTGGTACGGGACCTCGACGAACGGCACGCCGTTCCGGCGCCGCTAGCGATGCCGTACGTGGCGTTGCGTTGCGAACTCAATCGCTTCCATGAAGCGCATGTGGCGGCGAGTGACGAACCCGCCATCCGTGACCTCTCCGCGCGCGCTCGGGCCGAAGTCTTCCTCCGGGCCGCCGCCTAAACCGCGACTCCTGGCCCGCCGGCGGTTACCCTACGATGCGGCGCTGCTGGCGCGCTTTCTGATCGGTACCACGCTAGTCCGGGAAACGCCGCACGGGCGGGCCATCGTCCGCATCGTCGAGACGGAAGCCTACGTGCCGGGCGATGCGGCATCGCACGCGTTTCGCGGAGAGACGGCGCGTAATCGCACGCTCTTCGGGCCGCGCGGCTTTGCGTACGTGTACTTTATTTACGGTAATTACTATTGCCTCAACGTCAGCGCCGAACGCGCCGGTATCGGAGCCGGCGTCTTGATTCGCGCCGCGGAGCCCATCTGGGGCATCGAGTCGATGCGCGCGCGGCGCGTCGGCGCCGGCGACGTCGATCTGCTGCGCGGGCCCGGCCGACTGGCCATAGCGCTGGATATCGATCGCACGCTCGACGGCGTCGATCTCTGTGCGCGGGGGCCGCTCTGGCTCGCTGCTCCGCTCGGCGTGCCGGCAAAGGTCGCGACCAGCCGTCGTATCGGGCTCACCAAAGAAGTCGCTCGGCCCCTTCGTTTCTATGAGGCGGGCAGCCGCTATGTGAGCGGACCGCGCAACCTCTCCAACATGGGTGCGGCGAAGCCCGGCGGTACTCTCCGGTAGAACGTCACGTCGTGCTCGAGGCTCTGCAGCGATTCGGCGTTGAGATTGTGACGAGTGCGGCGACGGCGCTCGTCGTCGTCACCCTCATCGTTCTCTTGCCGTTTCCGCATTCCGCGCGCACGCAAGCGCTGGGAACGCTTCCGCTCGAGGGATTGACGCAATATTCCATCGACGGGGCGCAAGTCGACGTGCGAACGATCCCGCTTTGGCCGCGTCCTCAACCAAAACTCGAACCGTACGTGGGCGAGCCGATCGTCATCACCGGGTGGGCCGTCGACGGCAACTTGCGGGCACCCGTGAAGTCGATCTCCGCCGTCGTCGACGGCGAATCGACGTATACGACCGTGCCGAACATCCCGCGCCCCGACGTGGCAGCGAAACTCGGCAATCCCGCCTACACGCCGTCCGGTTTTTCTTTGACGATCCCGGGTTGCGCGCTCGCTCCCGGCCGCCACCTCATTGCGTTTCGATTCGTCGCGAGCGACGGGCACGGATACTATCGCTCGGCCGACTACGTGCACCTCGACGTGCTGCCGGCTCCGCCGAATCCGCCGCCCGAGCTCAGCGGGTTAGCGCGATGTTGACGGTCGCGGCGCTCTGCGCTTCCTGCGATCCGAGCCGAACCGCACGCTGAGCGGCGAGGATGGCGTCGCGCATCGCGCGATCCGTGACGAGCATTTGCGCGAGCGTCCCGACCGCGAGCAAATCGCTCGTATCGCCGAGCAGGATCGCGGCGCCTCCGGCGACGGCGCGGTTCGCCTTCGTGTCGCGAGCTAAGATGGGCACGTCGAACCATAGCGCGCTCCGTAGCTCTTGCGCGCCGTCGTCGCCTGGGTTCAGCGAAACGAATACGTCGGCGCCGAGAAACAACGACTGCACTTGCGCCGGGGCGAGATTGCGGGCCAGCAGCAAACGGTCGACGATATCGAGCCTGAGCACCTCGGCCTGCAGCGCCGCATAGACCGTGTCGTCGACCGTCGTTGCGGCGATCGTCAAGCGCGCTTCGCGATCCATCGTCAGATAGTGTAAAAAGACGACCAGCAGGGCTTCGAGATGTTCGACCGCGACGACGGGGCCTACGTACAGCAGGTTGGCTTTTCCGTCTGCGAGTGCCGACACCAGCGGCAGATCGGGCATCACGTCCCAGCGCTCGGGATTGCCGGGAAGCGTGGCGTGCGGTTCTGACGCGAAAGCGCGCTCGTAACGTTCGATGACGGCGGGCCACGACGTTATTTCGCGGGCGCACGCGGCACCGCGGCGGCCGAGTTCGTCGAGCGCGGCATCGGGGGCCGAGTCGATACGATGGAGCGCGTCTTCCCACGTGTCGACCGACGTCGCAACGTAACCGCCGCCGGAGCGGATCACGACGGTCGCCGTCGGCGGGCATTCGGCGTGCACCACGACGGGCCGCCCGAAGGACCACGCTTCGTAAATCGTGCGCGAGAAACTCTCGTTGACGCTCGGTTGCGCGAGCGCGCGGCAACTCGCGAGCAGCGCCGACTTCTCGCTTTCGGAAACGGGACCCAAGTCGACGATGCCCGCCGACGATTCGCCGTACGAGACGTGGCGCTCCCCCGCGAGCACGAGCCGCAAGGTCGATGCCGGCGCCCGGCGCCGGAAGCGCTTGTAGGCTGCGACGAGCGTAGCGATGTTTTTCGCCGGATCTTGCCGGCCGAGGTAGAGGACGTAGCGCGCGCGCGCCGGCGCGAACTCACCGATTCGCTCCGGAAACCGGTCGCGCTCCGCGAACACGTCGACGCCCTCACCCACGACCGACGACTTCGGGATGATGCCCGGGCCGAAGAGCCACGCAGCCAGTTCGAATTCGCCTTCGCTGTTGAAGAGCAAGCCTTTCGCGGCATGCACCGCGGCGGCGACGCGCGGAAGAAACGCGTACGCTTCGCGGTGCAAGCATGGCTGGAGGTACGCGCGTTCGGCAACCAGCGGCAGTCCGGTCAACGTCGGCCCGAACATGTACGGGATGAAGACGATGCGCTCGTACGCCTTGCCTTCGTTTGCGAGATAGGCGTAGAGCGACGTGCTGTTGATGTTGTTGCGAGAGAACGACTCGGCATCGTCGTCTCCGACGGGCGGGACGGCACGGTGCAGCTGCCCGACGTCCAGGCTCAGGAGAATTGCGTTGACGCGCTCGAAGTCACGCCGGTCGCGCTTGTCGGTGCGAAAACGCCGGATCGTGAAGGCCCCGGTACGTTCCACGCCGGGGCGCAGAACGTTGCGACCCCAGTCGTCGCCGAACGACGGGCAGCAAGTCGTGAGTACCTCGACGCGGTGGCCGCCGGCGGCCAAGTGCTCCGCGAGCTGTAGGCTCTGCTGCTCCGCGCCGCCGCGAAGCCCCGGGCCGAACCACGGCGTGACGATCGCGACGCGCGAGCCTGCGCGTTGCGCGGTTTTTCCGTTACGATTCAATCGCGCCGCGGAGCGCGTCGATCTCGTCGCGAAGCGCGTGCATTTGTTCGATCAATTGACGGTTGAGGCTGATTTGTTCGCGGAACGCCGCGACGAGTGCGACGTTGACGTGACGCTGGTCTTTGAAAAGAAACGCCAGCGCGGCGAGGCATAGGTTGCGCACGCGCGGGAACCCGAACGGAAAGCCCGATCCGATGTGGGATGGCCACTGCGTTCGAACTTGGAGCTTCTGATCCGCGATATTGGTGTGGCCTTCGAGCGAATCGATGAAGACGCTCGAGCGCAAGGTCAGCGCGTCGAGCGGAACGTGACCCGCGGGGCGGTCCCGAATCTCGCTGACGCGCGCCCGTACGCGCGCGACCAGTTCCTCGACGTTGACGCCGGGAGCCGCGGATTCTATCATGTTGTCAGTATTGGGGGCAAGCGCCCCGCGTACCCCCTGCGCGGTCTCGCGCGAGCGAGTGGCGAACCAAAACCTTACAGTGCGGCTTCAAAAATATCTCGCTCATGCCGGAGTGGCATCGCGGCGCAAGGCCGAGGACTTTATCGTGGCGGGCCACGTCCGCGTCAACGGCAAGGTCGTTCGCGAGCTCGGGACCCTCGTTGCCGAGGGCGATCGCGTGGAGCTGGCCGGCAAGCGAATCTCCCTGCCCGACACGCATCGCTACATCGTTCTCAACAAGCCCGAGCAGGTGATGACGACGATGCGCGATCCGGCCGGCCGCCGCACGGTCGCATCGCTCGTTCCGCGCGAGGGCGGCCGCGTGGTCCCGGTGGGCCGCCTCGACTACGACACCTCGGGCGTCTTGCTGCTCACGAACGACGGAGAATTGGCTCACGTGCTCACCCATCCGCGCTACGGCGTCGAGAAAACGTATCGAGCCCTGGTGCGCGGACGGCTGCAAGGAGATGACGTCAAGAAGTTTCTCATGGGTCTGAAGCTCGACGACGGCCGTGCAGCCCCGGCGAAGATTCGCGTCGTGCGCGCCGCGTCCGCTGCCTCGGAACTCGACGTCACGATTCATGAAGGCCGCAACCGGCAGGTGCGCCGCATGTTCGAAGCCAGCGCCCACCCCGTCATCTCTCTCTCTCGCCTGCGCTTCGGTCCGATCTCTCTCGGCGATCTGCGCCCGGGCCGTTGGCGCGAAGCCACGGAAAAAGAACTGGCGGAGCTGCGCGCGCTGCAGCGCGAGGCTGCAGCCGACTCCGATGACTAGCGCGGTCGCAGTTTGGCTCGCGACGATCGTGACGCTCGTCGTGCTGATCGCGGGTCTCACGCTCCTCGCCTCTCGCAAGCGCCCCACGAGTCCCCCCGCAACGGTGCTGCGCGGCATACGCGGCGCGACGACCGTCACGGAAGATACGGCGGACGCGATCCTCGCGGCGACCGAGGAGCTCGTGCGCGAAATCGTCACCGCCAACAGCCTGCGACCTGAAGACGTAGCGTCCGCGCTGTTCACGGTGACGCCCGATCTTCACGCGGAGTTTCCGGCAGCGGCGGCGCGCCGGATGGGCTGGACGATGGTCCCGCTCTTGAACTTCACTGAAATCGGCGTGCCCGGGCGCTTGCAGCGCTGTATCCGCGTGCTGGTTCACGTCAATACCAGCCACACCCAAAACGACATGGTGCACGTGTATTTGCGCGAGGCGGTGTCGTTGCGACCCGATCTCGTTCAGCGGAGTTCCGCTCCGCAGTAGCGCGTCGCCCACCGAGCCCGCTCGTTCAGGCCATATGAAGGCGGGCCGCCGGGCATGGTTCACGGGTGCTTGCGCGAAGTCCGGTCGTTTCCCCACCTATCGGAGTTCTTCACCGGAATGATCATCGTGATGCGGCCGGATGCCGCGGAACCGGACCTCGAATGCGTTACCGCGCTCATCGCATCGCTCGGATTGAATGCCCACGTGAGTAAGGGGGCGGAGCGGACCATCGTCGGCGTCGTCGGCGCGCCGGCCGACAAGGAAACGCTGCTCGCTCAATTCGCCGGTCTCGACGGCGTCGAGTCGGTCGTCCCTATTTCGCGCAGCTACAAGCTCGTCAGCCAAGAGGGGCGCAAAGGTCGCAGCATCGTGCGCGTGCGCGACGGCGTGAGTTTCGGCGGCGAGCAACTTGCGATCTGCGCGGGCCCGTGCAGCGTCGAATCGCGCGAGCAGCTCGAGACGACCGCGGCCGCGGTCGCGCGCGCGGGTGCCAACGTCCTGCGCGGCGGAGCGTTCAAACCGCGCACGTCGCCATATGCGTTTCAGGGTCTCGGCGAAGAGGGTCTGAAATTCTTGCGCGAGGCGGCCGATCGCTCGCGGCTTGCGGTCGTGACCGAAGTCCTGGATCCGCGCGACGTGGAGCTGGTCGCGAAGTATGCCGACGTGCTGCAAATCGGCGCGCGCAACATGCAGAACTTTACGCTGCTGCGCGAAGTCGGCGGGGTCCACAAGCCCGTGCTGCTCAAGCGCGGGCTCGCGGCGACGATCGACGAGTGGCTGATGGCCGCCGAGTACGTCTACGTCGCGGGCAATCACGACATCGTCCTGTGCGAGCGCGGCATCCGGAGCTTCGATCAGTCGACGCGCAACTTGCTCGATTTAGCCGCCGTCCCGATCGTGCAGCAGCTCAGCCATTTGCCGGTCATCGTCGATCCTTCGCACGGCACGGGCGTTCGCTCGCTCGTGGCGCCGATGAGCGCGGCGGCGATCGCCGCCGGCGCCGACGGGTTGATCGTCGAGGTCCATCCGAATCCCGCGGCAGCGTTCTCGGACGGACCGCAATCGTTGACGTTGCCGGCGTTTGCGGAATTGATGGGACGCTTGCGCCCGGTCGCGGCAGCCGTCGGGCGATCGCTGCCGGAGATGGCCGCGGCAACTGTTTAGTTCGTTCGGAATCGCAGGCCCCGGGCTGATCGGGGGCTCGATCGGGCTGCGCGCGCGAACGCTCGGCCACCCGGTCACGGGCTGGGATCCGGATGCGGCGAACCTCGCCGCGGCGCTCGCGTGCGGCGCGATCGGCGGCGCCGCCGATTCGTTCGCGGCGCTCGCAGCCGCCTGTGACGTCCTCGTGCTCGCCGCACCGCTTGACGCGATCGTCGCACAACTGGGCGAACTCGCGGGGCAGAATTCCCGGCCGCGGCTCGTCGTCGAGGTGGGATCGGTCATGGAGCCGGCGGTTCGGGCCGGAGCCGGCATCGCGGAATTCGTGGCAACCCACCCGCTTGCGGGCTCCGAACGCAGCGGCGCAGGGGCCGCGCGCGCGAACCTGTTCGAGAATAAAGTGTGGGCGTACGACTCCGCCGCGGCGGAGCCGAGCGCGGCACTCGCCCGCTCGTTCATCGAGGCGATGGGCGCGACGCCGTTTCCGATTGCGGCGGCCGACCACGACCGGATCGTCGCACTCACCTCGCACCTGCCGCAGCTGTTGGCCGTCGCACTCGGCGAGGTGCTCGCGGAACCTCTGGAACGCGAGGACGTCCGCGCGCTCAGCGGAAGCGGGCTCGTCTCCATGCTTCGCCTGGGCTCGTCATCGTGGCCGATGTGGCGGTCGATTTTGGACGCGAACCGGGTACCGGTAGCGCAGGAAGTCCGGCGACTCGCGGACATACTCAAGGGCGTCGCGGACGCCCTCGACGCCCAGGCGCTCGACACGCTCCAAGCCCGCTTCGCGGCCGCCGCCTCCAGCGCGGCAAAACTCGCCACCCCTCGGGCACCGAAAACCTGAGTCAACACGTTCCAGAACACACGAGCATCGCGCCCGGGAGTTCGGCCCTGCGCGCTTCGCCGCCCCGATGTTAGAGAAAGAGCGAACTATGACGATGACGAGTCGATTGGTTGCTGCGCTGGGCGTGGCCGTGCTGTTGACGCCGCCGGCGGCACGTGCCGACAACGGCACCGAGAACTATTACTTTCCGCCGAAACTCGCGAAGCAAGGGACGAGCGAAACGCCGATCACGGGGCCGGGGAAAGTCATCGTCAAGGTGCTGGTCAATCCCGATTCGTCGTTCACGGTTTCGGGCGTGATTCGTTCGACGAACCACGGAGACGACCAGACCGCTCTCGAGATCGCCAAGTCCTCGAAGTACGTTCCCGCCACCCGCGGCGGCAAGAAGATCGTCGCGTTCTACGATTTCACGTTGAATTTTACGGCGCGCGGCGCGAGCGCATCCGAGAGCGCGGAAGCGTCGGGGCTGGGGCAGTACGAGCGTGAACTTCGTGCCGGCAATTACTCGGGCGCTGCGTCCGGGCTCAAAGGCTACGTTACCGCGCATCCGAACGACGCGCACGGTCAATTGGATCTGGGCCTTGCGGACACGTATCTGAGCGACTACGGGGACGCCGCCACCGCGTTCGGAAGCGCCGGCGACATCCCGGCCAATTACAAGCCCGTCGCGGCCAAGGCGTACGTTGAAAACGCCGTGTCGTTGCTCAATAGCAAGGACTATCAGAACAGCCTCGTCGCGGCCAAGCACGCGGTGGCGCTCGCACCCGGCTTCGCAACCTACGACACGCAGGGTATGGCCGAGCTCGGCAGCGGCGACACGACGTCGGCGCTCGCCGACCTGCAGAAAGCACACGATCTCGCGAACGCTAACGTTCCCTCGAAATCCCGTGCCGCGAACGACTTGCACCTGATGCAGGCGTATCTCGCAGCCGGCAACGTCGACGGCGCGAAGAAGGTTCAGACCGAAGCCCTCGGCGTGAATCCCGAATCCAAGGCCGATTCGGAAACCGTCTTCGCGAACTATTACGTCAAGCAAGCGCAAGCAGACGAGAGCGCCGGCAAGTTCACCGACGCAGCCGCTTTGTACGAGCAGGCCGCGAGCGTCGCCCCGTCGCAAGCTGGGCTGCTGTACGGCAACGCGGCGTTCTCGTACCTCAAAGCGACGCCCCAGCCGCTCAACGACAAGGCGAAAGCCGATGCCGACAAGGCGCTTGCGGCCGACCCGAACAATGCCGCTGCGAATTTCGCGGCAGGCGTAGCGCTCGCGAATACTGGGAAAAAGACCGACGCCCTCGTGTACTTGAACAAGGCAGATGCGCTGGCCAAGGCCGGCAACCAGACTGGTATCGCGGCCTCCGTCGAGGCCGCCATCAAACAATTGAACGGCGGAGGCGCCGCCGCCCCGGCCGCGACTGCCGCCCCCTAGGAATACCATTCGGTCGGGAATAATACCGTGCCCTCGCGACGGGATGCCGGCGTCGCTGCTCGTCAGAACTATTTAGAATCACGGCTTTTCGGAGGCGCCGCACCGCGTGGACTTTTTTAGTGGGTTTTTTGAACTGATCAAACAGGGTGGCCCAGTCATGGTCATCCTGATACTGATGTCGATTCTGGCGGTCGCGATCGTCATCGAACGGCTGTGGTTCTTCGCTCAGCAGCACGGCGACAGCAAGGCGCTGCTCCGGGAACTGGGCGCGAAGATCGCCGCGGATGACATCCCCGGCGCCATCAAGATTTGCCGCACGAACAAGGGGATGCTCCCAAGAATTCTCGAGTTCGGGCTCCAGCGCGGAACAAAAAATCGCGCGGACATCACAGATGCGCTTTCCATAGCGTTGATGGAGAATCTGAACCAGCTGGAGCGCAACTTGGGCATTATCGGGACGATCGCGGTCATCGCGCCGTTCGTCGGTCTCTTGGGAACCGTCCTCGGTATCATCCGGGCGTTCCAAGACATCGCTTTGAAGGGGAACTCGACCCCGGCCGTCGTTGCGGCGGGCGTCGGCGAAGCGCTCGTGACCACGGCCGCCGGCTTGTTCGTCGCCGTCATCTCGGTCATTTTCTTCAACTACTTCAAGACGCGCATCAAGGCGTACAACCAAGAGATGATCGTCGCGGCCAACCAGCTCGCGGAAATGCTCCACTTCCACAACGTGGGCGAGCCGATTCCGACCGACCTGTATCAGCCCACGGCGCCCACCCGCCCGGCCGCCGCCGCCGCGAAGTAGGGTTAACGCCGCATGTCGATGGTCTCGGCCGCCCAGGACGACGACGTGATGGCCGAGATCAACATCACGCCGTTCACGGACGTGCTGTTGGTCCTGCTCATCATCTTCATGATCTTGGCAGCTCTCGTGACTCCGCCCGGCTTCCAGAAGGAATTGCCGAACAACAATAACGCGCCGCCGACGAATACCAAGGACAACAAGAAGAATATCGACGTCGAAGTCAACGACAAGGGCGTCATCTTCATCGACGCGCAGAGGGTCGACGAAAAGAGCATCTACTACGTCATGTCGCAAACGGCGACGCGTCGCGGGCACATCCACGTCGCCATCACGGCCGACGCGAAAGCGCCCTACGGAATCA
>Ga0302326_10006164_pt1 | contig 26981 bp, 20 predicted proteins | sample Palsa_T0_3_FD_202264 | JGI IMG/M metagenome (GOLD analysis project Ga0302326, IMG submission 202264) | Peat permafrost microbial communities from Stordalen Mire near Abisko, Sweden - Palsa_T0_3 | ecosystem: Environmental > Terrestrial > Soil > Palsa > Peat permafrost | place: Sweden: Abisko... | reverse complement strand
CGAACGAGCTCGTGACGGGGGGCATCTCGAAGCCGAGCGCCTCGTCGACGTCGATGAACTCGTTGCCGCCCTTGCCCTTGGCCGTCCCCAGGTTGCCGAGGATCGGCTGCATCGACTCGGTGACGTTGGTCGGGTACGTGGCCTTGCTGAAGTCCGTGATCGCGCCCCACTTGGAGCGCACGACCTCGGGCAGCATGGGGCGCGAGAGGCGGAAGAGCGCCCCGGCCGCGCGCTCGAAGCGCAGCTTGCCGACGAAGCCGCCGCCGACCTCGAAGAGCGAGCCGTTCTCTTCGCACGCCTCGTGGCACAGCCACGCGACGACGGGCGACACGACCTCCGGCTTGAGCGCCGCGACGAGGTCCGGCGGCAGCACCGTCTCGGTCATGCGCGAGCCGGCGATGGGCGCGATCGTGTTGGTGTGGATGCCGCGCTTCTTGCCTTCGATGGCGAGCGTCTGGGCAAAGCCGAAGAGGCCCAGCTTGGCCATCGAGTAGTTGGCCTGGCCAAAGTTGCCGTAGATGCCGGCGGCCGACGCGGTCATGATGACGCGGCCGTAGCCCGCGTCGCGCATGTGGTTCCACGCCGCCTGCGTGACGCGGAAGCTGCCGAGGACGTGGACGCGGTAGATGAGGTCCCAGTCCTCTTGCGACATCTTGGGGAAGCTCGTGTCGCGCAGGATGCCGGCGTTGTTGACGACGATGTCGATGCGGCCGAACGTGTCGAGCGCACACTGCACGATCTTGGCGCCGTCTTCGACCGAGTCGTAGTTGGCGACGGCGCTGCCGCCCGCGTCTTTGATCTCGTTGACGACCTTGTCGGCCGCGGCCGACGACTTGCCGCCGCCCGTGTGACCGCCACCCAGGTCGTTGACGACCACCTTCGCCCCGCGCGACGCAAGGAGGACGGCGTGGGATCGGCCGAGGCCATTGCCGGCGCCGGTGACGATGGCGACGCGGTTGTCGAAACGCAGATCGGACATGGGGAGCTTCCCTCGTGGATGGATCTTTAGCGTACGAAGTATTGAGGTCCAGCTCCCACACCGTCAAGGGCTACGGCGCTCACGAGGCTCGCGACTGCGTTGAGACGGGCGAACGAGCCGCGCATCGACTCTATGTGCGGCAGGCTTCCGAGGAGCCGGGAGCATTGCCGGGAGGGCATAACCCACACCATGCGCTCAATCATCCAGTGGTCGGCTCTCCTCGGTGCGGGGGTCGTTGCCGCCGCGTGTGGCAGCAGCAGCTCGGGCAACTTCAACGGTCAAACGGCAGACGGCGAGGAAGGAGGCGACACCTCGTCGTCGAGCAGCGGGGGCATTGTTACGGGCAGCGGCGGCGGCGGCGGCTCGTCTTCGTCGGCGTTCAGCGTCAGCAGCGGTGGCGGCGGGATGGGCAACGGCACCTGCAAGACGGGCGAGTACGCGGGCACGTTCACTTGCGAGTTTTTCTTCGGCGATGGCGGGCAGGGGGACGCCGCGGCCGACAGCGGATTGCTGTCGGTCAGCGGAACGCTGTCGTTCGCGCTGATGCAGAACCAGTCGGCGGGGGTCGGCGAGGGCACCGGCACCGACTTCGCCATGGGGACCTTTGCGGCCAACACCGGCGGATTCATTGCCGCGTCGGCCGACTTGAACGGGATGCTGAACTGCAGCGCAGGGATATTCACCGGCAGCCTGACCAACGGTGACTATGGGCTCAACGGCCCCGGCGGAATGCCCCTGAGTGGTCCCGGCAACACGTTCCAGGGCCCGTTCAATTCGGACTACAACGGCACCACCGCGAAGTTCGTCAATGGCACCTGGTCGATGGCCATCGCGGGCGAAGGCACCTGCGCGGGCACGTGGACGGCCACGTATACCGGCCCGCTCGACGGAGGAATCTCCGACGCGGGTGGTCAGTAGGCGACTGCTCAGACAGGCTGAGGAAGCCTACGAGAGAGAGAGCCGCCAAGACGCCAAGACGCCAAGAGAGAGGATTTCCGAAGAATCCTGCTTCTCCTCACTTGGCGTCTTGGCGTCTTGGCGGCTCTCCTCTTCAAGCCCCGCGAGCGGCCGGGCGCTGGCGCTGCCGCGGAGGCTCCGGCGGCGAGGGCTTCGACAGCGAGGACTCGAGCGCCGCCACGTCGAGCCCGACGGCTCGCGCGCGCTGGAAGGCCGCCAGGAGTGCCGGTCGGACGACCCGCGGTGACACGTCGAGCGCCTCGGCCGCCGCGCAGACGACGACGTCGACGAGGTACGGCGGAGGCGGCGCAGGCGGCGCAGGTGGGGGCTCCGGCCGCGCGATGCCCGCATCCACGAGCGTCGCGCCCCGCACCGCGACGATCCGCGCCGCGAGCGCGGGATCGTGCGCGTGGACGGCGCGAGCGAGCGTGTCGATACGCGCGGGGCTCGCGACCGGGTGGCCGTGCTTCACCCAGCGCGAGATGGTCCGCCTCGAGAGGCCGAGGAGATCGGCGAGCCCCCGCTGGTTCGTGCCGAGAGAGTGCATGGCGAGCGTCATGAGCAGCATGAGCGACTCGCCGCTGGGAGGTGCCATGGCTGGAAAGCGAGCCTACGGCGCTCGCGTGTCTCCTGTCGAGGCTCATGTGTCGCCATGCTGGCCCACGCATGTCGCACCGCAGCGCTCGCACGGCGCCAAGTCGGCGTCACAAAGCGACACGCAAATGCAATGGAGCGACATCTCAGCGAACAATATCTCTTTGTGGCGTATGCAAAGCGACACGGAGCCGCAACAAGGCGCGCATACAAGCAAGCGATGCGACATACGGGCGTGTCATGTCTCACGCAACGGGCCTTCGTGCGACACGCGAGCTACGTCGAGCGACAGGCATCGCCTGCAGCGAACGACGGGAGGGACCGACCACCAGGACACGAAGGACACGAGGGGTTGGACGGCAATCCCCCCATCCTCTCTGACCCTCGTCTCTTTGGTGTCCTGGTGGTCTCTCTCTCCCACGCGCTCCTACAGCCGCCCGACGTGCTTCTTGTAGCGGTTGATGAGGGCGTTCGTGGAGGCGTCGTGCGACGTCACGGGGCCGGTCGACGCGAGCTCTGGCTCGATCTTCTTGGCGAGCTGCTTGCCGAGCTCCACGCCCCACTGATCGAAGCTGAAGATCTTCCACACGATGCCCTGGACGAAGATCTTGTGCTCGTACATCGCGATGAGCATGCCCAGGGTGCGGGGCGTCAGCTTGGTGAAGAGCACCGACGTCGTCGGCCGATCGCCCGGGAACGTCTTGTGGGGCGCGAGCTCTTCGACACGCTCCGGCGGTAGCTTTTGCGCCACGAGCTCGGCGCGCGCCTCGTCCTGCGTCTTGCCGTGCATCAGCGCCTCGGTCTGCGCGAAGTAGTTCGCGAGCAGCACGGGGTGGTGGTTTTCCGGCAGCGGGTGATGGGTCTCGAGGGGCGCGAGGAAGTCCATGGGCACGAGCCGCGTGCCCTGGTGCAGCAGCTGGTAAAAGGCGTGCTGGCCGTTGGTGCCCGGCTCGCCCCACACGATGGGGCCCGTCGTGTAGTCGTCGATGAAGTGGCCGTCGCGGTCGACGCGCTTGCCGTTGCTCTCCATGTCGCCCTGCTGGAAGTACGCAGCAAAGCGGCGCATCGACTGGTCGTAGGGCAGGATCGCGTGCGTCTGCGCGCCGAGGAAATTGTTGTACCAGACGCCGAGCATCCCCAGCACGACGGGCACGTTCTTCTCGATCGGTGCGGTGCGAAAGTGCTCGTCCATCGCGTGCCCGCCGGAGAGCAGCTCCTCGAAGCGATCCATGCCGACGAGCAGCGCGATGGGCAGGCCGATGGCGCTCCAGAGCGAGTACCGCCCGCCGACCCAGTCCCAGAAGCCGAACATGTTCTTCGTGTCGATGCCGAACTTGGCCACCTCCTCGGTCGCCGTCGACACGGCGACGAAGTGCTTGGGCACCGCCGCCGCGTCGCCGCCGAGCTTCGCGAGCAACCACGCGCGGGCGCTCCGCGCGTTGAGCAGCGTCTCCTGCGTCGTGAACGTCTTGCTCTCGATGACGAAGAGCGTCTGCTCGGGGTTCACCTCGGCCACGGCCTCGGCCAGGTGCGCGCCGTCGACGTTCGACACGAACTGCGCGCGCATCCCCTTTTGCCAGTACGGCGCGAGCGCCAGGCTGGCCATCGCGGGCCCGAGGTCGCTGCCGCCGATGCCGATGTTGACGATGTCGGTGATGGGCTTGCCCGTGTGGCCCTTCCAGGCTCCGCTGCGGACGCTCTCGGTGAACCCGCGCATCTTCGCGAGCACGGCGTTCACCTCGGGCATCACGTCCTTGCCGTCGACGACGATGGGCCGGTTCGAGCGGTTGCGCAGCGCCACGTGGAGCACGGCGCGGTTCTCGGTGCGGTTGATCTTCTCGCCCGCCATCATCTTGTCGCGCCAGGGAAAGACGTCGGCCTGCCGCGCGAGATCGAAGAGGAGCCCGAGCGTTTCGCTCGTGACGCGGTTCTTGGAGAAGTCGACGAGGATGTCCTCGACCTCGAGGGAGAATCGTTCGAACCGCTTCGGATCGTCGGCGAACACCTTGCGCATGCGGAGCGAGCCGGCGCCCGCGTCGCGGTGACGAACGAGGGCCTGCCAGGCGGGGGATTGCGTGAGAGAGCTCATGGGGCCAGCATTGTCGTCCTATTTCGTCCGAATTTCGACCAATGGGGTGCCCTCGATCTACAAGTCCAAGGTCGTCCCCGATGAACTGGCTGCGCCCTCTCACCCCCGTCGTCCTCCTGGCCGCGATCGTCTGGCTCTCCGCGGGCGCCGGCTCGTGCTCGCAGATGCCGATGGCAGAGCTCATCGAGGTGAGAGAGGTGTCGCCGTCGGACGTCGAGCTCGGCGATCGCATCAGCATCGTGGGCGAGGGGTTTCCGGCGGGCAGGCCCGCCCGCGTGACGTTCCGTGGCGATCTCCGCAGGCCCGGTGAGCGGCCGGTCCACCGGGCCGAGGTCGTCGTCCAGGGGACGGTCGTCGGGCCGGAGCAGCTCGAAGTCCCCTTCGGCGAAGCGGCGCAAGCGCTCTTCTGCGGCGGGGGCGACCGCGCCACGCACACCACCTTCGAAGGCGAAGTCGAGGTGGCGTTCGCCGCGGCGTCGCCGGGGGCACCGCCGGTGGCCGGCACGCTCCGGCAAGTGGTGCTCGACGTCCGGCCCGGCGCATCGCCCAGGAACGCCGAGGCCGACGGTCAGGGCCAGCGTCTGGCAGTGTTTGCGGGGCTCGAGCTCGGGGGATCCGCGCGCCGGGGCATCGGTCTTCCGGTCGAAGGCGTCGTGGCCGGGTCGCGCGCCGAGGCGGCGGGCATCGCCGCGGGCGACGTCATCGCCACGTTCGATGGCCTTCGCGTCGACTCGCTCGGCGATCTCGCGCCTGCACCCGGCGAGCGCGAGGCCATCGTGGGCATCCGGCGGGTCGACTCGGCCGGTGTGAACCCGCACGCGCTCGCGGTCGAGGGCCTGCAGCGTCCTGCCGCTGCCGAGCTGCTCGCATCGTCGCTCCTGCTCGTCGGAGCGCTCGCGATCGTGCTGCTCTTCGGAGCCCCCATGCGGCCGTCGGTCGCGACGTCCTTGCAGCGGTTCATCGGGAGGGTGCGGGCGCGCGTCGCCGCCGTTCGTGCCGCCCGAAGCGGGGCGTCCGCGGTCTCGTGGGACTCCACCGTGAGAGGGCTCGCGGCGATCGCGGTCCGCGATGTCTTGCCGCCGGCGGGCGCGCCCGGGGTCATCGACGTGGCGGCCTGCGCGCTGCTCGCCGCCATGCCGTTCGGCCAGTACCTCGTCGCCGCTCGCCTCGACGTGGGCCTGCTCTTCGGAGTGGCGGCAACGGCGCTCGCGCTGGCCGCGTTCACGGCGGCCGGATCGGTCTGGGGAGGCGTGCGCGCGGCGGCTCACGTATTCTGGCAGCACGTGCCGGGGGCCATCGCGATCGGGAGCGTCGTGCTCACCACCGGGTCGCTGCGGGTGCAGGAGATCGAGCACGCGCAGGGCGGCTGGCCCTGGGACTGGCTCGCCTTTCGCAGCCCCGCGGCCCTCGTCGCGCTGCTGCTGCTCCTCGGGTGCGCCCTCATCGATCCCAGCGCGCCGGCTCCCTCGCACGGCGTCGCCAGGAACCTCGAAGCCGCCGTCGCTGCTTCGCCCGGCGGTCCCTGGTTGTGCGCGGTGGGCCGTGCGCACCGCATCCTCGTTGCCGGCCTCGCGGGGGCGCTCTTTCTCGGAGGCTGGTCGCTTCCGGGCCTGTCGCCCGCGCAGCAGGAGGCCTTGCCCCTCCTGCAGGCCGTCGGAGCCGCGTGCTGGCTCGCGAAGACGGCCGCCCTTGGCGTCGGTCTGTCGCTCGCGCGCTGCGGCCTCGAGCAAGCGGCGCGGGGAGCTCGCAGCCGCGCGACCGTGACCTGGGTGGCGCCGCTCTCGCTGGTGACGTTCGGTACGACCGCGGCGTGGATGTGGTGGAGCCCCGGGCCCGCGGCCCAGCTGCTGGTCAGCGCGGCCCTCGTCACCCTGGTCGCGCTCTCTTCGCTCGCCATGCTGCAGCGGTTCAAACACGGCGTTGCCGGCCCCGACGTCCATCTCAGTCCCTTCCTCTGAGCCCCTCGTCAGGCTGCGCGCGTGGGTGACCGACTGAGGCAGAGCGTTTGGGGGGCGCTAGCGCTCCTGGCGGTCCTGTCGTGCCCGCGCGGGGCGTCCGCCGCGTGGGTCGAGCGCGGTCGCGTCGAGGTATCGGTCGCCGGGCATGCGGGCCCGCTGGAGCTCCGTAGGCACGACGGCGCGTGGTCCGGGACGTTCCAGCTCCGCAACACGGGGCCCGGGGTGCTGCGCGTCTCGCGCGTGGCGATGCTCGACGACGCCGCGGACGTGCGCTCGCCGCCGGGTCTCGACGTGCGGCTCGCCGGTGGCGTCCCGGCCACCCTCGCCCCCGGAGAAGTGCGTGACGTGAACGTCTCGTGGGCGAGCCTCGGGCGCCTCAAGAAGGCGTTCGCCCAGGTCGTCGTCACCTCGACCGACGAGGAACGAGGCGAGGTGGCCATGGGCGTGGTCGCCTCCGTACCCCTTTCGATCGGATGGCCCGGCCGCCACGCCCTCTCGCTGCTGGTGCTCTGGCCGTTTGCCCTCATCCTCGTTGCGGCGCTCTTCGCGGCGGCCGGCGTGCGCTCCGCCCGGTGGTACCGGCGGGCGGCGGTCGCGGTCTTCGGCATCGAATGGCTGCTGGCGCTGTGGGTCTACTTCGTGTTCGTGCCGGGCATCGGCCGCGCGGACGGCAACGACGGCTTTCAGCTGGTCGAGCGCGCGGTGCTCTCGGCGCGAGCAGGGGTCGAATGGTACGTGGGTGTCGATTCGACGAGCGTCTTGCTCGTCGTGCTCGCAGCCACGGTCGGCCTCATCGCGGCGGCGGGGGCCGACGAGCCGGGGCCGTCGTCCACGATGTCGCTCGCGCTCCTCGTCGGCGGCGCGCTCGGCACCTTCGTGGCGCTCGATCTCGCGGTGCTCTTCGTCGCGTGGCAAATGGCGTCGCTCGCGGTCCTGCTGATGGCCGGCGAGTACGGGGCGAGCGCCGGCACGGGGGGGGCCCCTTCGTCGCTTCGCCTCGGAGGCGTCGCGTCGCTCGCGTTCCTCGCCATGCTCGCGGCGCTGGCGGCGTTCGTGCGCGCGTCCGGCCCGAGCTTCCTCGTCGATGGCAGCCACGCCGCGCACACGCTCTCGGTGCCGGAGCTCGCGCGCACGTCGTTCGACATGGCGCCGAGGATCGGCCGATTCGCCTTTGGCGACGCCGTGTGGGCCCTGCTGCTCGTCGCCGTCGCCCTGGCCCCTGCCGCGACGCCCCTTCGCGGCTTGCTCCCGGACCCGCTCGACGAAGCGCCCCCGCCCGCGGCGACTCTCATCGGAGTCGTCGCGATCACGCTCGGTCCCTATCTCCTCGTCCGCGTGGCTTTCCCGAATCTCCCCGAAGGCGCGCGCTGGGCAGCGCCCGCGGTCGTGGCCCTCGGCGCCTTCGAGATGCTCCAGGCCGCGGTGCGCTTCGTCACGCGAAGGGACGCGCGGAGCTTCGCCGCGCAAGCGACGATCGCCATCGCTGGGGCGTGCCTTTGCGCTGTCGGCGCGTCGCGATGGGGATGAGCGGCGAAGGCAACTTGGCTGAGAGATCCGAGAGGCGTCGTGCTGGCAGGGTGTGGGGGGAGCTCGAGCCGGAGGTGCCTCCGTCTTCTTTTTGGGGTGGCATGCCAGCCACACCCGCCCATGCCACCCCAAAAAGAAGACGAAGGCACCTCCGGCTCGAGCTCCGGACAGGCCGCCTCGACGCGAAGGCTTCGATCCACGCTTTCAAGGCGCGATCGCGCGCCTGACACGGCGGATGGCGAGCGGTACGGGCTTCACGTGCCGATCAATCGGTCCGCCATGGACGCGCCGGCCGTATCTTAGGGCGTCTAACGCAGCGCCGTGCCGGGCTCGATGGCGAAGTCACGACGCGACGACACTCGCCATCGACCGCGGGCGCCGTGGGTCACTGAGGGCCCTTGCACTTGATGAGCATGTGGCCCCGGTAGGTGCTGGTAGCGAGTCCGGCCTGAGCGTTCACGTAGAAGCCCTCGTGTCCGCCGGCGTCAGCGGTCACGTAACCGTTGGGGCATACGTTGCCGGCTTCCTCGATGCAGTTGGATTCGTCGCGCCTGCACGAGATGCTGTACCAGCCCGGCTCTCCATCGGGCCCGTTGACGGGTTTCGACGTCGCGCCGCATGCGGCGAGTACGAGACAAACCATGATCGAGCTCCCCCCACACCCTGCCAGCGAGGCTCTCGGATAGGAGGGCCCCGCCCGGCCGAACCTAATCCTTGAGCGCCTCGGCGCCGCCGATGATCTCCATCAGCTCCTTGGTGATCGCCGCCTGGCGGGCGCGGTTGTACTGGAGCGTGAGCCTGGCGATCATGTCCTTGGCGTTGCGTGTCGCCGCGTCCATGGCCGTCATCTGCGCGCCGAAGAAGCTCGCCTGGGCCTCGAGGAGCGCCCGGTACACGCTGATCTCGACGTACATCGGCACGAGCCTCTCCAGGAGCGCGCGCCGGTCGGGCTCGTAGAGAAAGTCGGCCGAGCCCGTGCCGTCGGCCGCGGGCGCCGCGTCGGCCGCGACGGGCAGCAGGCGGATCGTCGTCGCCTTTTGCGTCATCGCGCTCTTGAACTCGTTGAACACGAGATAGATCGCGTCGACTTCGCCCCTCTCGAACCGCGGGACGAGCCACCCCGCGATGGCGCGCGCCTTGCCGAGATCGAGCGCGTCGAACGGCTTCGCGAAATCGCGGGTCACGGTCGCGCCGCGGCGCCCGAGGTATTCGCGGCCCTTGCGTCCGAGCGTGGCGAACGTGACTTCGACGCCCACGCCCTGGCGATCGCGCCACTCGCGCTCCACCATCTTGTTGAGGTTCGTGTTGAGGCCTCCGCAGAGACCGCGGTCGGACGACACCACGACATAGAGCGCCTTCTTCTCGGCGCGCGCCGCGAGCAGCGGGTGCGCCGGCTCGATCTGCGACTCGGCCGTCCCGGACCCCATCGTACGAGCGACCGACTGCAGCACGTCGCTCGTCTTGACCGCGTACGGACGCATCGCGACGATTCGCTGCTGGGCGCGCGTGAGCCGGGCGCCGGCGACCATCTTCATGGCCCGCGTGATCTTCTGCGTCGACTTGGTGCTGGTGATCCGCTTGCGGATCGCCTTGAGCGACGGCATGGCGCTTACTTCTTCCCGTCGCCCTTGCCGAAGGCCGTGGCGAACTCGTCGAGCGCCTTCTTGAGGAGCGTCTCGGTCTCCCCGTCCAGCGTCTTTTTCGTGCGGATGGTCTCGAAGATCTGCGGGTACGTCTTGTCGATGAAGTCGTGCAGGCCCTTCTCGTAGGCGCCGATCTGCCCGATCTCGAGCTTGTCGACGTAGCCGCGGGTGCCGGCGAAGATGATGACGATCTGCTTCTCGACGGCCTGGGGCACGTACTGGCCCTGCTTGAGCAGTTCGACGAGGCGCGCGCCGCGCTCCAGCTGGTTGCGCGTGACCTGATCGAGGTCGCTCGCGAACTGCGCGAACGCCGCCATCTCGCGGTACTGCGCGAGCTCGAGCTTGAGCTTTCCGGCGATCGATTTCATCGCCTTGATCTGCGCGCTGCCGCCGACGCGGCTGACGCTGATGCCGACGTTGATGGCGGGACGGACGCCCGAGTAAAAGAGGTCGGTCTCGAGGAAGATCTGCCCGTCGGTGATCGAGATGACGTTCGTCGGGATGTACGCGCTGACGTCGCCCGCCTGCGTCTCGATGATCGGAAGCGCCGTGAGCGAGCCACCCGAGCGCGGGTTACGCACCATGTGGAAGCCCTCGCCCTTGGCCTTGAGATCGTCTTCCGCGTGGTGCTTGCCGAGCTCGCCCTTGAACGTCTTGGCGTCGCCGCGCTTGTCCCAGTCGGCGATCTCCTTCTTCACGACGACGAACTCGTCGGCCATCTTGGCCGCGCGCTCGAGGAGGCGCGAGTGGATGTAAAACACGTCGCCCGGGTACGCCTCGCGCCCCGGCGGGCGGCGAAGGAGCAGCGAGAGCTGGCGGTAGGCCACTGCCTGCTTCGACAGGTCGTCGTACACGCAGAGCGCGTGGCGCCCGCTATCACGGAAGTACTCGGCCATGGTGACGCCCGAGTACGGCGCGATGAACTGCAGCGGCGCCATCTCGCTCGCGCCCGCGACGACGACCGTCGTGTACTCCATGGCGCCGAACTGCGTCAGCTTGTCGACGACGCTCGCCACGGTGGACTGCTTTTGCCCGATGGCGACGTAGAAGCAGTAAACGTTCTGGCCCTTCTGGTTGATGATGGCGTCGAGCGCGACGGCCGTCTTGCCCGTCTGCCGGTCGCCGATGATGAGCTCGCGCTGGCCGCGGCCGATGGGGACCATCGCGTCGATGGCCTTGATGCCGGTCTGCATCGGCTCCTTGACGGGCTGGCGGGCCAGGATGCCCGGCGCCTTGATCTCGACGCGGCGGCGATGGGGCGTCTCGATCGGGCCCTTGCCGTCGATCGGCTGGCCGAGCGCGTTGACCACGCGCCCGACGAGCGCCTCGCCGGCGGGGACGTCGAGGATGCGGCCCGTGCGCTTGACCACGGATCCTTCTTTGATCCCGGTGACCTCGCCGAAGCAGACGGCGCCGACATTGTCCGACTCGAGGTTGAGCACGAGGCCCATCAGGTTGCCCGGGAACTCGAGCAGCTCGCCGGCCATGGCGCCCTCGAGCCCGTAGATGCGCGCGATGCCGTCGCCGACGCTCAACACCGTGCCCGTCTCGGTCGTGAGGGCGGCCTTCTCGTAGTTCTGGATCTGCGTCTTGATGATCGCCGAAATCTCTTCTGCGCGGAGCTGCATCGTCGTTTCCTCGTTGAAGCGCTGTGTCGTGTTCGGGCGCGGGCGGCTTGTGGCTGCGGCTTTCCTGGCAATTTCTTCGCGATCAGGGGGCGGCGGCGGGCATCAGGGCGTCGCGCAGCGTCTGCAGGCGCGTGCGAAGGCTCCCGTCGAAGATGCGGTCGCCGATCCTCGTGACGACGCCCGCGATGAGCGTGGGGTCGGTGCGGCGGTCGACGACGACCTTCTTGCCCGTCATCGTCTCGAGCGTCGCTTGCAGGCGCCCGTAGTAGTCGTCGGCAAGCGGCGCGGCGCTCGTGACCTCGGCGCGGACGATGCCTTTGCGGGCGTCGGCCAGCTCGCGCAGCGTGCGGGCGATGTACGGGAGCGCCGGCGCGCGCCGCCGGTCGACGAGCAGGAGCAGCGTGTTGCGCGCCGTGGGGCTCGCGTTGATCTTGGTCGCCAGCTCGGTCACCACCGCCTTCTTGGCGGCGTGAGGGACGAGCGGGTTCTCGATCGCGTTGCGCAGCTCGGCGCTGGCCTCCCAGGCATCGCCCAGGGTGCCAAGCTCCTCGACCAGCGCGTCGAGCTCCCCCGAGGCGGTCCCCAGCTCGAGGAGCGCACGCGCGTACCGGCGCGCGACGAGCGATACGCTCACGACGCGCTCCTTCCGCCGGCCAGCGCCGTCTTCGACTTGCCCAGATCGGCGAGGTAGTCCTCGGCGAGGCGCTCGTGATCGGCGGGCGTGATGCGCGCCTTCAGCAAGTCTTCCGCGGCGCGCACGGCCGTTTCCACCGCCTCGCGCAGCAGGTCGCCGCGGATCTGCTTGAGCTCCTGTTCGACGAGGAACTCGGCGTCCTTGCGCATCCGCTCGGCCTTGGCCTCCGCCTCTTTCACGATGCGCTCTTGCTCCGCTTCGCCGGCATGCACCAGCGAGTCGCGGGCGACGCGCATCTCGTCCTCGAGCTTGGCGAGCTTGTCCAGGTAGACCTTGGCGCGCGCTTCGGCCTCGTGCTTCATCCGTTGCGCTTCTTCGATGTCCTTGGCGATCGCTTGCCGCCGGGCCCTCAGCCCGTCGGTCACGCCCTTCTTGCCGAGCAGGTAGTACGCGCCGGCGAGCACCGCGAAGTTGATCAGCATGGCGACGTACGGCGGTGTCTTGCCGCCGAACTCCGTCCAGGTCATCGGGGCGGGCCCCTCGCCCTCTTCGGCCTCGGCGCTGTCCTTCTTGTCGGCCTCGGGCTCGTGCGCCGCCTTCACCGTCGGGTGCGGGGGGCGCGGCGGGCCGCCGGGGTGCGGAGGCAGTGGCGTGTTCTGCGCCCATGCCCAGATCGACCAGGCCGTGACGAGCGCCATCGCCGACAGCGCCACGCGCCTCACGAGCGGCGTCCGCCTCACGACTGCACCTCGCGGCCGAGAACGCGCCCCGCCACGTGGCGAGCCAGGGCGGGCGCTTCGGCCTTGAGCGCCGCGCGCGCCCGCTCGGCCTCTTGCTTGGCCTTTTGCTTGCCTGCCTCGATGACCTGCGTCGTCGACGCGCGCACCTGCGCCAGGATCTCCTGCTCGCGCTTGACGCCCTCGGCCCGGATCCGCTCGCGGTCCACGTTGGCCGACGCGCGCGCCTTGGCCATCCCCGCCTCGTACTGGGCGAGGGCAGACGCCGACTTCTCGTCCATCCGGCGCGCCTGGAGCTTGGCCCCGTCGATGCGTTTCTCCCGCTCTTCGAACAGCTTGAGCATGGGATCGAACAGCATCGGCTTGAGGAACAGCGTCAGGCCGACGAAAAGGACCAGTTGAACGAGGAACGTCGAATCGAAGTCGACCGAGATGGCTTGCGGGGCGTGCACGCCCGCGGCCGCGAGGCCGTCGTCGAAGGAGGCGAGGAGCATGCGTCTCCGGACGGTAGGGGGAAAAGTCGCTCGGGCCAGTACCATTCCGCTGGGAGACTGTCCATGCCTCCCTCTCATGAGAGGAGAGCCGCCAAGCCGCCAAGGCGCCGGGAGAGGGATGATCCGGCCCCTTCTTCTCCTTCTCTTGGCGCGTTGGCGGCTTGGCGGCTCTCGTCCGGCGTTACCGCCGCCGTTTCCGTGGCGTTTCTCTGCCTGGTTTCTTGGGGGCCGAGGGCGCCGATGCGTAGGCCGCTTGCTGGTTCGTGCGGCTGGCCACGAGGACGGGTTCTCCGGCGTGCATCTGCGGGTGCACGCTCGCCAACCCCTCGGCGCGGGCAAACCCCCCGAGGTCGCCCCGGTGCTCCTCCATCCACGTGCTGAACCGCGCCCAGAACGCGCGCGCCGGCTCTTCGGCCATCGCGGCGCCGTCGACCACGACGCGCAGGCTCACGCCGCGACGACCACCTTCGGATCGAGCTCGCGCATCATCTGCCGGATCTCGTCGAGGTAGATGGGGTTCATCACGAGCACGCCGCGCACCCCGCGGGCGAGCATCTGCTGGGGCGAGACGATGGGGTGCCCCGTGCCCGCGACGAACTTGCCCTGCTTCTTGGGGTTCACGTCCACGGTGCAGTCGATCCGGTCGCCGTCGGGGTCGACCATGTTCAGGTAGGTGACGCCCTTGGCGCCGGCGCCCCAGATGGCCACCGGTCCGGCCGCGCGGAGCTGCTCGATCTTGGCCTGCAGCGCCGCGCCGTTGCTCTCGGCGTACCGCTGGTAGCGCTCGACGGCGTGGACCACGGCGCCCGGGTCGCGGCGGGGCTTGGGCGGGGGGCCCGACGGGTCGAACTCGGCCGTGGCCCAGAGGTACTGACCCTCGAAGGTGGCCTGGGTGGCCACCCGAGTGAAGCCGGCGTGCTCGAAGGCGAAGCGGAGAGAGCTCTCCGTGAAATACGAGCAGTGCTCGTAAAAAAAGTCCTGCACCATCATTTTCTCGAGCACCCAGCCGACCGTGCGCATCTCGAAGGCGATGTGCACCGGCCGATCGCCCGCGATCCCGTCGCGGATGCTCCGCAGGAGCGTCATCGGATCGGCCACGTGCTCGAGCACGTGCCGGCAGACGACGACGTCGGGAGTCTCGGATGGGACCTGTCCCCGGTAATGCTCGCGGACGAAGGTCACGCGGCCATCATCGGTGGACTCGGGCCCGATGTACGCCGGGTCGAAGCCCTGGCCGCGGTTGCGGCCCTCGGCGCAGAGGCGCCGGAGGAACTGGCCCTGCCCTGGGCCGATCTCGAGGACGAAGGCGTTCTTGCAGCCCGCGTCGATGAGCGACGCGATCAGGCCCTGCGTGTACGCCTCGAACACGGGGGAGTACGTCTGGTCGTTGTCGTAGCCCGCGCGGTAGTTGACGAGCCGCGTGTCGAAGTCGAGGTTCGTGATGAAGCCGCACGACCGGCAGCAGGCCAGGCGCAAGTCGCCGCGCGGGGTACCACGTGCCGCGCCGACGGTGTCGGCGGGAACGTTCTGATGCACCGGCACACGCGCGCGCTCGGCGAACACGAAAAGAGCGTCGCTTTCGCAGAGCGAGCACCGTGGCTTGGTGGCGACGGAGGCCAAGGCGCCTTGGTTACGCGCACCGCGCGGGTGAACGAACCGCGCGGCATTCCCGTCGACTTCTTTGCTCACAGACATCCGGACGGCGCACCCATTGGCTCCCCACAAGAGCGCGCGCGCAGGGTGGACAGTATAGGGACCCCCCTCCACCACGCAACGCTTTCGATCTCGCACATCGTGTTTCGTGGCTTCGTGGCTTCGTGGCTTCGTGGCTTCGTGGCTTCGTGGCTCTGTGGCTTCGCTCCCTTATCCCTATGTGTAGCTGGGTAGCTCGCCCTTTGCCGCACATTCACCGGAGCATGCTCGCGCCAATCTCGCACCGCGGCGTCGGCCGTGTGTTGTGCAGCGGCGCGTGCGCGCCGATAATCGGGGGAGCGAGGCGCGAGAGATCTCTCTCACCGCGCCGAGCGGAAAGCGGACACGGCGGGGATGCAGACAGCCGGCCTAGGGTCGAAGGCGATCACCTTCGCGCCCGGAGACGTCATCGACGGGCGCTACGAAGTTCGGAGCGATCTCGGTCGCGGCGCGGGCGGGATGGTGTTCGAGGCGCGCCATCAGTTCACCGGGCGAACGGTGGCCCTCAAGATCGTGGCGCCGGGCGCCGATCGGGCGCAATTGGCGGAGATCCGCGCGCGTCTCGTGCGCGAAGCGCGGGCCCTCGCCGCCGCGCACCATCCCGGGATCGTCGAGGTGCTCGACGGCGGCGTGCTCGCCGACGGGACCCCGTACTTCGTGATGGAGAAGCTCGAGGGGCGCTCGCTCGAAGGGCTCCTCGCCGCGCGCCGCAAGATCGCGATCGAAGACGCCGCCGCCGTGGGCCTGCAGATCTGCGACGCCCTGGGCACTGCCCACAAGGCCGGCGTGGTGCACCGCGACCTGAAGCCGTCGAACGTCTTCGTGGTCCGCGAGCGCGACGGGGTCGAGCGCATCAAGATCGTCGACTTCGGCACGGCTCAGGTGGCAAATCCCGAGACCGAGGAGAAGCTGACGGGCTCGGGCTCCGTCCTGGGGACACCCGCGTACATGGCGCCCGAGCAGCTCTTGGCCCAGCCCGACGTCGACAGCCTCGCCGACATCTACGCGCTGGGCGTCACGCTCGTGGAGTGCGTCACCGGCCGCGTCCCGTACGAGGGCAACTACCAGAAGGTGCTCTTGCAGGTGTGCTCGGCGACGCCGCCCCCTTCGCTCCGCCAGGTGTTCCCTGACCTCGATCCCGCGCTCGCCGCCGTGCTCCAGCGCGCGGTGGCCAAGAAGCGCACCGATCGCTTCCCGAGCACGCTCGAGCTCGCGCGCGCCCTCCACATGGCCGTTCCCGCGGAGCACCGGCGCACGACGCTGCTCGGCGCCCCGCCGGTGCCCAAGTTCGCGCCCGCCCCTGCGCCTTCAGTCGATCCCCGCCGGAAGGTGCCGCGCGCGCCCTATGTCACGCCGGTGAGCTTGGCCGTCGCGGGCGGGACGGTCGACGGGCGCACCGAAGACATCTCCGAGGGTGGCTTGCTCGTCATCACGCGGCAGGCGTGCGAAGCGAACCAGCGCGCCAAGGTACGTTTCGCGTCACCCATCGAGGGGCGAGTGGTCACATGCGACGCTCACGTGCGATGGGTACGCGCGGCTCCGCCAGAAGTGGCCAATGGCGCGCGCGCCATCGGGGTCGAGTTCATCGAACCGAGCCCGGAGATACGCGCGTCGATCGCGCGTTACGTCGCTGCAATGGGCGAAGCGACGGGCTCCTGACGCAGCGCGGCCGCGGTCAGCGTCCCGCGGCGGTGTGAACGTCCCCCGCGCCCGGCTCATCCAACCGTGAGTAGTGCTTGACAGCATGGCCCACGTTTTCGACGCTTCTCTGACGATGTCCGCCCCGCCCCCCCGTGACAAGAAGCCGGCGGTCGGCTCGTGGGTGAAGAACATCGACGACGAGCCCACGGCGATCGGGCGCGTCGACAGCGCGCTCCTGCGGGCCCAGAGCCAGCGCGATCGCGCGCATCTCATCGTGCTGGCAGGCAACAGCCTTGGTCGCATGTTCCGCCTCGACCAGCCCGAGACGTTCATCGGCCGCGCGACCGACGCGACGATCCGCATCGAGGACGACGGCGTGTCGCGGCGTCACGCCAAGATCGTGCAACAGGACGGCGAGGTGTGGGTCGAGGACATGAAGAGCGCCAACGGGACGCTCGTCAACGGCCAGCGCGTCGCGCGCGGGATGGTCTTGCAAGACGGCGACAAGATCCAGATGGGGTCGACGACGATCCTCAAGTTCACGTATTCGGATCGGCTGGAAGAGAACTTCCAGCAGAAGATGATCGACGCGGCCCTCCACGACGGGCTGACGGGCGCCTACAACAAGCGCTACCTGCTCGAGCGCCTGCCCACCGAGGTGGCCTATGCGATGCGGCACAAGACGCCGCTGTCGCTCTTGATGGTCGACGTCGATCACTTCAAGGCCATCAACGACAAGCACGGCCACCCCGGCGGCGACTACGTGCTGACGACGCTCGCGCAGATCGTGATCGGCGCGCTGCGGACCGAAGACCTCTTCGCGCGCTTCGGCGGCGAGGAGTTCGCGGTCCTCTGCCGCAACGTCAAGATGGAGAACGCGTGCGTTCTGGGCAATCGCCTGCGGTCGCTGATCGAGTCGTGCGAGTTCGCGTACCGCAAGGAGCGCATCTCGGTCACGGTCAGCGTGGGCGTCGCCTCGTGCGCCTATCAGAACAACGAGGACCCGGGCGTCATCATCGCCGACGCCGACGCGGCGCTCTACGAAGCGAAGCGCGCCGGCCGCAATCGCGTGCTCGCGGCCCCGTCAAAGTAGGCCAAACTCGCGCAGGCGGCGGTAGAACGTGCGTCTCGGCACGCCGATCATCTTGGCGGCCTGCGCTCGGTTCCAGTTGCACGCCGTCAGCGCGGCGAGGATGCGCTCGCGCTCGACGGCCTTGTGCTCCGTGGCGTTCTCCGCGCGAGGGGCGGACGACGAGGCCTTCCGGGGCCGCGCGCCGCTCGCGTGGCCATGGCCGTTCGCCGCGCGGGCGAGCGGCGGCGCGGGGAGCTCGAAGTCGTCGACACCGATCTCCTTGCCCTCGCTCATCAGCCACGCGTTGAGCAGCACGTGCTCGAGTTGCCGCACGTTGCCGGGCCAGGGGAGGCCGCAGAGCGCGCGGAGCGCCTCGCGCGAGAGCGCCTTTCTGTCCCGGCGATAGCGCGCCGACATGCGAGCGAGGAAGTGATCGACGAGCGGCGGGATGTCCTCCACGCGATCGCGCAGCGGCGGTACGCAAAGCTCGACCACGTGGAGGCGATAGAAGAGGTCACGCCGGAACGTGCCCTCTTCGACCATCTTCTCCAGATCGCAGTGCGTGGCGGCCATGACGCGCACGTCGATCGGCTCCTCGCGCGTGCCGCCCACGGGCCGCACCTGCTTCTCCTGGAGCACGCGGAGCAGGCCCGTCTGCATCTTCGGGGGCATCTCGCCGATCTCGTCGAGCAGCAGCGCGCCGCCCTCGGCCTCCTGGAACAGGCCGCGCCGATCGTGGTCGGCGCCCGTGAAGGCGCCGCGGACGCTCCCGAACAGCTCGGACTCGAGAAGGTTGGCGGGGATCGCGCCGCAGTTGACGCCGAGGAAGGGCTTGCGGGCGCGCGGCCCCGCCTGGTGCACGACGCGCGCGACCATTTCTTTGCCGGTGCCGCTCTCGCCCGTGATGAGCACGGCGATGTCGGTGTCCTTCACGCGGTCGATGAGGGCGTAGAGGCGCCGCATCGCCGCGCTCGTCCCCACCAGGCCTCCGTAGCCAAAGTGGCCGCGCAGCTCCGCCCGCACCTGCTTCAGGTCGCGCCGCGCTTCGGCGAGCTGCTCGGTGCGTTTGCCGAGGGTGCGCGCCAGCTCGTCGCGCGCGCCGGCAAGATCGACGTTGGCGAGCGCAAGCTGATCGGCGCGCGCCAGGTTCTCGGAGATGAGCCGCGCGTTCTCGATCGCGATCGCCGCCTGGTCCGCGAAGGCCCGTAGCGTGGGCAGCTCGCGCTCGAAGCGGACTCCGGGCCGCATGCGAGTCTCGACGTAGAGCGCGCCGATGGTGCGCCCCACGGGGGGCGCCCCGCGGATCGGCACGCAGGCGATGGACTGGATCATCAGCTGGTGCACGCTGATCGCTTCGGCGAGCCGCTCGTCGTCGCGCGCGCTCATCGTGACCACAGGCTCGCCGCTGCCCAGCACCCGCTCGGCCACCGATCGCGAGAAGCGTCCGTGCGGGTCGTCGCCGCCCGAGCGCGTCCTCGCCGTCTGCGCCTCGAGCTCTCCCGCCTCGCCGACGAGCAGCACGAACCCGCGCTCGGCGCCGAGCAGCGCCACGGCGTGGTCCGTCACGCGCTGCAGCAGCCGCGGAACGTCGTGCTCGGTCGCGAGCTCGCGCGTGACCTCGAGGATCCGTGCCAGGCGGTCCTCGGTCCCCGTCACGGTCGCCGTGCCCGTCGAGATCATCGTGGCGTCGGCCGCGGCGGCACGGGCTTGCCGGAGCGCGCGCCGGCGTGGGTCGTTCCAGAACACCTCGCGCAGATCGCGGGGCAGATGCGCGGCCGTCTCTTCGAGCGTGGCCAGCGCCGCTTCGGCGTCTCGCCGTGACGTCGCGTGCGCGCCCTGCGCCGCCGCCAGGCGGGCGCGCGCGTCGAGCGCCTGCCAGGCCCACTCGCGCCTGCCCGCTTTGCGTGCCTGCTCGACGGCCGCGTCGAGGGCGCGGCGCGCCCGCTCCTCGTCGCCGGCCAGACGCGCGATCGTGCCCCGCACCAGCTCTGCGAGCGCCGAGTGCTCGCCGAACCCCGATTCGCCGAGCGTGGACCGGATGCCATCGAGGTCGCGTCCCAGGGCGCGCGCGTCCGCGTCGGCGGCGCGCGCCGCCGCGAGCAGGCCTTCGAGACGGGCTTCGGCCGCGTCGTGCCCGCGGCTCTGGGCTTCCCACGCCTTCGCGGCTTCTTCGTAGAGCTCTCGAGGCTTGCGCGTGCCCTCGCCCGTCCGCGCGGCGTACTCGGCTTCGAGGCCAAGCAGCTGAGCGCGCGCCCCGGCGGAGAGGTCGCCGCGGCTCCGGGCGAGAAGATCGATCGACTCTCGCGCCCTGGCCCAGCGACCCAGGTAGATGTCGAGGTTGGCGAGGTTCAGGCGGGCCTGCACCACCGCGGCGCCGCTGCCGGCACGGCGCCCGAGGTCGACCGCCGCCTCGAGCTGCTGCAGCGCTTCTGCGAGCTGTCCTTCGGCCTGGAGCAGCCCCGCGAGGTTGAGGCGCATCGCCGCCAGCGTACCGGCGTCGCCCGCTCGTTCGGCCGAGGCAAGCGACGCCTCGTACGCGGCGCGGGCGCTGTCGGTTCGTCCTGCCCGCTGGTAGGCGATGGCCGACGACCCGAGGGCGATCGCCTCGATGCGCGGGTCGGCGAGCGCGCGCGAGAGCGCGATCGCGCGATCGAGGGCGGCGCGTGCCGCTGCGTCGTCGCCCGTGAACGCAAGCGCGACGCCTCTCGTGCTCAGCGCATCGGCCGCGAGGGCGTCGGTGTCGTGTTCGGAGGCGACGGCCTCGGTCAGCGACGTGGCCTCCGCGAACCGCCCCGCGCGAACGAGAGCCCGCGCCCGGAGCGTTTGCCAGGCGCGCCTGTGAGACCCCGCGAGCGCCGCTTTTTCGATGGCTTGTAGCTCGGACAGCGCCGCGGTCGGATCGCCGCGACCGATCGCGACCCGCGCTCGGGCGACGGCGATTCTCACGGGCTCGCTCGACGGCGTGTCGCCGCGCGAGATGGCCTCGAGCACGGACGCGGCTTCGTCGAAGCGCCCGACGTCGAGCGCACGGTCGGCCCAATCCAACCCTTCGATCGCGTCGCGAAAACGCGGCGGCGTGGAGTCGGTTCCTGCCAGCGCCGCGTCGATGCCTTCGCGCGAGACGAGGGCTTTGCCGGCAAGCCGATGGACCGCCGCCCGGAGCGGCCCGGGACGCCCGCCGGTGCGCTCGACGAGGTGACCGCGAAGCGGGGCGGGCAGGGAAGGGATCGCCCGGGTCACCAGCTCGATCGCGGCCTCGCCCGCGAGCTGGGCCACGGCGAACGTAGCCACGTTCTTGCCGACGACGGCCGCGACGGCGGCAGGCGCGCCCACGGCCACGATGCGCGCCCCGCGCTCGGACGCGGCGCGCAGCGTGCCGCGTGTCTCTTCGTCGGCCTTGTCGGCGTCGTCGATCACGACGAAGACGGGCGTCTTCGCGGTCTCGGCGCCGCCGGCGTGATGGGGGGCAAGCTCGAGATCCAGCGCCTCGCGCATCGCGCGCCCGCCTTCCGGCGCGTCGACGACGGCCACCCGGTGTCCCCGCGCGCCGAGCGTCCACGCGAGCCGCCGCGCGAGCGTCGAGCGACCGGAGCCGTGCGGTCCGTCGACGGCGAGCACGCTCCCATCGCCGAGGGCGAGCGTTCGATCGATGAGCTCTCCGGCCACGGTCTCGACGCCGAGCACGGGCCACGGCGCGGCGTCGTGGAGATCGCTCGCGCGCAGGCCCGCGGCCCGACGCAGCGCGGTCGCGAACTCGTCGACGCTGGGCCATCGCTCGGATGCCAGCGGCTCGGTGGCGCGCGCCGCCACGGCGACGAGGGCCTCGAACGCTGCGTCGGTGAGATCGGTGCGGCGCAGCGCGAGGGCCTCCTTGAGGCTCACCCCGAGGGAGTAGACCTCGGCACGCGGCGACGGGGCCTCGCCGTGCAAGACCTCGGGGGCGGCGTACCGCGGGGTGAGGCCGCGCGCCGCGGGCCCGCCATCCTTCCACGCCGTCATGAGCCCGAGATCGACCAGCGTGCCGCGCCCGTCGTCGCCGACGATGATGTTGGCCGGTTTCACGTCGCCGTGCAGGAGGCCGGCGCGGTGAACGACCGTGAGCTGATCGCACGCCCCGAGGATCGCCTCGAGCCACCGCGTGCCGGCGCGCGACAGCGCGTCCTCGAGGCTCGTCCCCTCGACCATCTCGCGCAGCATGAAACGGCGGCCACCCGGCAGCGTCCCGAACGCGATCACGCGGGGCACGCCGAGGCCCTCGAGACCGCTCAGCGCGCTGGCCTCGCGCACGAGCGCCGCCAGCTCGACTTCGGTCGCCTCGGCGGCGAGGAGCTTGAGCGCAAGGACGCGACCGGCCACCCGATCGCGCACCGACCAGACCTCACCCCCTGCGCCGGCCCCCAGGCGGCGCAGCGCTTCGTAGCGCGGCGGGAAGTCCGGTACACGCCTCTCCGGCATTGCGCCCCGGAGTGTATCTTCGCTCAGAGCGTATCGTCGCCGGAATCCTGGTGGTCGTGCGGGTGCGCGTGCGCGGGACCGGATGGAGACGCGGACGGCGCGGGCGCGGCCTTCTCGGTGTGCGGTCGCTGCTCGAGACCGTAGTCGGCGCTGAGGCCGAACCAGAATCCGGTGATCGAGAAGCCCAGGCTCAGACGCGTCTCGAACTCGGGGATCGGCTTGTAGCGGAGGGCCAGCTGGGGAATGGCGATGTGCGGGAACACGATGGGCACGGCGCCTCCGTTGAGCCAGTTCTTCTCGACGTAGCCGCCGACCTTCGCCGTGCTTGCCATCTGGTGATCCGCCGTGGAGCACGAGGCGTTGTCGCTCTGCGCTTGGCAGGGGACGTAGTAACTGCCGTTGCTGCCTTTGACGGCGCCGGGATCGCCGGCACTACCGATGTAGGTCCAGTCGTTCTGCAGGCTGCCGAAGATGACGCCGAGGCCGATGCCGAAGCCGTACTCGAACTGCAGGTCGTTGCGGATCGGGACGGACCACGACTCGTCGAGCCCGATGTACAGGCCCTTCAATCCGCTGTTCACGATCGAATAGTTCTGCGGAAGATCCTGCTCGTTCTTCTGGAAGAACAGCGTGTTGCCGAATCCGTACTCGGTGAACGCGATCCACCCGATCATCGACTGGCCGTCCTTGCGTCGCTCGGCCTCGACGCCGATCGTGTTCGTGTAGATCGTGCTGCCGTCGTTGACGAACAGGTGCTCGAGAAACGAGGGAATGACCGTGCCGCGGTACCGCAAGCCGACGAAGTAGTAGGCCTTGTTCGGGTCTTCGGTCACCGGGGGACTGACGGGGGGAACGTCGGTCCCTTCGGTCGCTTCGGGCGCCGGCGTGGGCTTGGTCGTCGGGGCCGTGTCGGTGTCATCCGAGGTCGTCGAGTCCGACGCGGGCGCGGCGCTCGCGGAGGCGCTGGCCGAGGGAGCCGCCGATGCGCTGGCCGAGGCGGACGCGGAGGCCGCGGTCTTGGTTCCCTTTTTCTTCTTTGGTGTCGTCGCCGTCTGCGCGAGCGCGAGCGGCGCGATGGTGATCGCCGTCAACGCGATCGCCGCCAGCGTCGAGCGACGCCGCTTGGCGGGCCCCGTGGGGCCCGAGCGACCCGAGCTGACACGTGCAAGGCGAACGTCGGTACGAGCCATTGAGAGCACCTCAGAAAGGCAGGGAGCGAAGGGCGAAGCGAGCCAGCGCGCGTGCGATGCTACACTACAGGTTCGCGCTTGGGGGAAGCGCTCTCCCGGTCCACACGAGTGATCCTTCACCACCGAATCGTCGAGCAGGCCATCGACCGGGACGAGACTTCTACATTCCGGAAAGAAATCATTCTCACGGCAAGCCCCGTCCCGCTGGCCATGGTGCGCAAGCGGGCCGCCGACGGGGAGGGCACCCGGGCGCCGGTGCTCCTGGTCCACGGCTTCGGCCAGAATCGCCACACGTGGCACCTGCCGGCGAGGAGCTTCTCCAACCATCTGGCGCGGGCCGGATTCGACGTCTTCAACCTCGACCTGCGCGGGCATGGCCGATCGCGTCATTTCGGCGCCAAGGCGCCCCGCGGGGTCGAGGACTACGTGCGCGAAGACATCCCCGCCGCGGTCGAGGAGATCCACCTCTTGTCCGGGGGCCGCCCCGTATGGCTCGTCGGGCACTCGCTCGGGGGCCTCGTCGCCTATGCCGCGGCCCCCATCCTCGACGGCGGCATCGCGGGGGTCACGTCGATCGGCAGCCCCTACGACTTCACCCGGGGGTCCTTCGCGCTGGGCGCGCTCGCCCTCTTCTTCCGTGCGGTGGCCTTTGCCCCCCTGCCCAACGCCCCGCTGCCCTTGCAGCCGGTGGGGCTCGTCATGCGGGCCATCCGGCGGTTCGCCGACACACCTCTGTATCCTTTCCCGCTCCGCGGGTATCACGTCGGCTCATGCGAGCCGCATGTCCTCGAGCAATACCTCAGCTTGGCGTTCGATCGCGCCGTCGTCTCGGAGATGATGGACATGTTCGACTGGGCGGCGCAGCGGCGCTTCGGCGGCCGTCAGTCGGACTACGCCGCGCGCTTCGAGTCGATGGATCTGCCGCTCCTGGTCATCGCGGGGGCCAACGACGATCTGGCGCCGCCGGCCAGCGTGCGCCCGGCGTTCACGCGCAGCGGGGCGACGGACAAGACGTACCGCGTCGTGCCCCTGGGGCACATCGATCTCATCGTCGGGCGCGACGCGCCGCTCATGACCTGGTCGCTCGTCACCCGGTGGCTGGAGAAGCACGCCGCGGCCTGAAGATGTTCGGGTTGGAGAAGCGTGCGGCGTGAGCTGGGCGCGCTGGCCCCGCGGCGGGGTGATCGTGTGCTTCCTGGTCGCGGGCTTCGCGCTGCTCGTCGCGCACGCGCGCGAGCCCTACACCGCGCGCGTCTACGACGTCGGCGGGCACCTCAGCTACATCGACCGGATCCTCGAGAACCACCGCGTGCCGGCGGCGGACGACTGCTGGGAGTGCCATCAGCCCGCGCCGTACTACGCGCTCGCCGCCGGGGCCCTCGCGCTCGCCAAGGTACCGTCGCCGACAGAGCACCCCGAGAAGGGCTACGTCTACCCCGGTGCCCGCGTCTTGCGCGCGCTCGACGTCGTCCTCGGATTCGCCACGCTGGCCTGCTGGCTGCTCACCATCCGGCTGGTCCTCGGCGGCGTCTACGAGCGGGTGCTGGCCAGCGCCTTCTGCACGTTCTGGCCGACGTTCGCGCTGCACGCCTGCCGTATCAGCAACGACACGCTGCTCTATTTCTTCGCGGCGCTGAGCCTCTGGCAGCTCGTCTCGTGGCGCAAGACGGGCCGCGCCTCGTCGCTCGTGGCGGCGTCGGTGGCCGCGGCGTTCGCCGCGAACACCAAGATGAACGGCGTCGTCGTCATCCTGGTCGTCCTGACGTCGGCGATCCTCGCCGCGATCCGCCGCCGGCCCGGCCGTCCGCGGTGGCCGCGTGGCGGCGTGCTTTCGCTGGTGTCCGTCGCCGCCCTCGTCGCCGCGTGGGCCCTCGAGGTCCGGTACTGGAAGCAAGGGAAGATCAGCCTGAACTTTCACGGCATGGGCGACAACCACATGGTCAAAAACGACTGGCAAGACTTCGTGAGGGTCACTTTCGCGTCCTTCCTTCAGGATCCGTGGGTGCACGTCGTGGGCGATGACCGCGGTCGCGACGAGTTCTGGAACTACCTTTACCGATCGAGCTTGTTCGGCGAGTTCGGCAGCGGCGACGCGTTCACCAGGGTGGTGGCTTACGTCCTGGTCGCCGTCGGTGCCTGCTTCGTCCCCTTCGTCGTGGCCGGGTTGGTCATGGCCGTTGCCCGCGGGTGGCGGCGCGACGACGTGGGCTTCCGCGAGGTGGTCGTCACGCTCCTCGGCTTCCTCGCGTTCCAGATCATCCTGCGCGACGTCTATCCATGGGCGCCACACAACGACTTTCGCTTCATCCTGCCCGTCCTGCTCCCGTGCGCGATCCTCGCCGCCACGGCGCTCGGCGCCTTCCGCTACCGCCTCACGCGCCGCCTGCCGCTCGTCGCGGCGCTGCCCGCGCCCCTGACCGCGGTGTTCTGCGCCGGGTCCGTGTGGGTCCTCCTGGGGTGGAAGTGATCTAGCTGCTCGCGCTGCTCTTCTTCTTCGGCGAGGTGGCCGGCGCGGTCGGGGAGGGGACGCGGTCGGCCTTGAGGCGCGCCAGGTCCTCTTCCAGCTTGCGGACCGTGCGGCGCAGGTCTTTCACCTCGCCCTCGGTGGCCAGGGCCATCGCCTTCGCGATCGTCTCGACCTGATCACGCGCGAACGTCTGCGCTTTTCCGGGCACGCTCATGGCCGTCATCATGGCCTTCATCACGCGCTCGTCCTGCATCAGCCTCATGACCCTCGGGTCGGTCATGAGGCGCATGCCCTGCTGCATCAGCGTCTTCTTGAGGCTCATCGCGAGGGGGTCACTCCTTGGCGTCGCCGCGGGCGAAGATCGAGGCGACGTAGTTCAAGACGTCCGTCGCGCTCACCTCGTTGTAGCCGAAGTTCTTGATGAGGCGGCTCTTGATGATGTCGATCTTTTCCTGCGTGTCCTTGTCGACGACGGCGCTGACCAGCGTCTTGAGCTTGATGCTGTCCTTTTGATCCTCGAACAGCTTGAGCTCGAGCGCGCGGCGTAGACGGTCGTTCGTGTTCCACTCGAACTTGCGCCCATCGACCGCCAGCGCGCCGATGAAGTTCATGATCTCGCGGCGGAAGTCGTCTTTCCGGTTCTCGGGGATGTCGATCTTCTCTTCGATCGACCGCATCAGGCGCTCGTCGGGCTCTTCGTCCTGGCCCGTGTAGCGGTTCTTTACCTTCTCTTTCAGGGTGAAGGCCTTGATGTTGTCGATGTAGTTCGCCGCGAGCTTGCTGATGGCGTCCTCGTCCGCGCTGATCGCGCGCTGGACCTCGTTCTTGACGATCTCTTCGTACTCGCGCTTGACCATGCCAATGATCTCTTGGAAGCGCTTGCGCATCTCTTCGCTCGTGATGAGCGAGTGGTGCCGCAGGCCTTTCTCGAGCTCGTTCAGGACCATGAAGGGGTTGATCGTCCCTTCGCCCGACTCGTTGACGAGCGCGTTGGAGATCTTGTCCTGTACGTAGCGCGGCGAGATGCCCTCCATCCCCTCGCGCTTCGACTCCTTGCGCAGCTCCTTCACCGTGTCCTGCGTGTACCCCGGCAGCACCTTGCCGTCGTAGAGCTTCATCTTCTGCAGAAGCGACAGGTTGTGCTTCTTCGGGTCCTCGAGCCGCGTCAGCGCGGCCCACATGGCGGCCACTTCGAGCGTGTGCGGCGCGATGTGCTTGCCCTTG